>ENA-OREN01005002-OREN01005002.1-marine-metagenome-genome-assembly--contig:-NODE-5002-length-11229-cov-3.682658_pt1 | contig 11229 bp, 11 predicted proteins | sample MGYA00248624_ERZ508555 | MGnify/ENA primary metagenome ERZ508555 (study PRJEB26222, sample SAMN06267773) | marine metagenome | isolation source: Saanich Inlet, British Columbia, Canada | place...
AAAACAAGTAAAAAAGTAAGACCTGCATAAAACGTATTAAGATCTTTTTCTGCAAGAATTGCAATTGTAATAATAGCAATAGCAAAATAAGGGATGATAACTAATAGTGATCTCTCAGTGAACCTGCGCCAAAGTAAAAAGAAATACTTGATTTTTGGTTTTGTAAAAACTTGTTTGATATTTAGTTTTGTGTTTGATCTTGGCTGTTGCATTAAATTAGCTGTCACCCATAAAAGCCCACCAAATATCAAAAAGGATGCAAGTGAAAGCAAGGTATACTTGACCATATTTTTTATTAGTGAAATGTAACCAGAATACATCTTAGCACTTTGTTTTAAAATTTCATTTTCATCAGCGTTTTGGTAATCATCAGTTATTTGAACTAAAGGATTAGTTATTTTTTGCAAATCAGTACTTAAGTCAAGTGAGGCTCCAATAAAAATTACTGAAACTGCTAAAATAAGTAAAAGTTGAAGACATAGTGAGATTAAAGATAAACCAAGGTGATCTTTGATTTGCTGTTTAGTTTTAGATAGGTTTGATTTTAGAATGCGAGATATGATTTGTAATTGACCACCCATAAGAAAAGGAAATAAAAAAGAAGGTATATAATATCTTCTTTTTTATTCCCAACTCTACATGTTAGTGTTTTGTTTCTTCATTAGGCCACTAGATTATTAGTAGCTTCTTAGTTCTATCAAAACTCGTGGAAGTGTTTCTCGCGGTCAAATAAAGTGCTTTGATGCGCTATGTACTCTTCTATAGGTAAGGCCTTTTGAGCCATTACCTCTTCAAACCCCAGAAAGCTATGTTTCATTGTTTGCACCCCCATGCAGCAAAGTCACTTACGCAACTTTATAGAAATTGAAAACATTTAAATATAAATACCTTACGTTGATAGTATATAGTGGTACTATGATAGTATATGCTTTAGTTGTGCTTTGGGTGGCAGTACTAAGAGCATTATGTTCTTTTACAATTATAACTGAATAAGATATTGTTAAGGCATTATTGGGGGAATAGCTTAAAATGGAATTTCGTAAATTAATCTCTTTTGGTAAATCAAGTTATGTAGTATCACTGCCAAAGGCTTGGGTTGTTCAACAAAAACTAAAGAAAGGCGATTTGATTGCTGTTGATGAAGCAGGTCCAAAATTAATTTTAAGTAAACAAGTTGATGCAACTAAAGAAGAAGTAGAAAAAGAGATTACAATTCTAGTTGATGGGAAGACAAAAGAACATATCTCTCGAGAAACATGCAGTGCATACATACGAAATTATCGTACAATTAAATTTAAGGGAGAAGAAGCTAAGACCAAAGTCCGTGAGATTCAAGAAATCACACAAAACATGATGGCTCTTGAAATATTAGAACAAACTGAAAACTGTATTATTGCAAAAGATTTTCTAAATATGGACAAAGTATCTTCTGAAGAATTAATCCGCAAAATGGATGTTGTTACCCGTACAATGATTGATGAAGCTAGAAAAGTGTTCACTGATAATAATTATATTAATCTTAATGAACGTGATAAAGATGTTAATAGGTTATATTTCTTATTATATCGTTCTGCAATTTATAATATTGAAAACCCTACCCGTGCACTGAAAAATTTTAAATTAACTTCTATTGATTTCATGCGATTACATTTTGTTGCATTTTATATTGAACAGATTGCAGATGAAGCTCGTCGCTTTGCCCGTTATGCACATGAACTAAAGCTTTCTTCAAAACTTAAGCTAGATATTGAAGAATTTGTAAAAGATGTAAGGGAACATTATATTGCAACTATGAAATCAACTTATACACAAAATGTCAAAGAAACATTACGCCTTTCTGAGTTCAAGGTTAATTTTGATCAACGATTAGATAAATTTGAATTAGAGGTTAAAAAGAATGAAGGACTACATTTAGCAATTGATCGATTGCGCCGTATGATCATAGGAATACACAATTTAGGAAGAGTGATTTACACACTATGACTATTTATCGATAGTAAAATTGTCAGAACCTTTAAATATACACTATAATCCTGCCACCTTGTGTCAACTATAGATGGATCTACTTGGAGAAAAACTGATTTTCGCAGATCAGCGAGAGCGATGTTAGAAGGCACAGGATATGGTCCAGGTAGATGTGGGCCTATCAGTAGACACACGCATTCAGACGTTGCACGAATTTTTTTACGACCAAAAAAAAATAGAAAAGACCTGAGACCTAAAGAGATGGTTGTTAAGCGTATTGTTGCTGCGCGTAATAACCCTGGGCCACTAGAAAAAAGACTAAGGAGTACTTGGAGGCAATTTACAGATGAGAGAGAAGCATACAATGATATTCATTTAATCATGGGCAAGGATTTTGTTCCAGAATCATATGGGTCTGAAGAGACTGGACCTGCGATAGGAATAGAGCACCTGAAGTCACCAAGTTTAGGAGGAATGCTTACAACTGCATCTAACCCAGATGATAGAAATTCATTAATCAGAGAAGTTATTCATGCAGCAGCTCGTTTTGATGGAACCGCAACACGACATAAAGACAGATTCTTCGAAGTTAGACCAAGGTACCATCATCAAGCAGATGAGCATTCTTCTAGTGAACATGGAGTTCTTGCCGAAAGACTCAGCCGTGCAAATTTCCCTAATGCACCTACTGTAAGTTCACAAAATGTAGATGATCTTGTACAATTAGATCAAAAATTTAACCTTCGCAAAATATTAGCACACGGTGAATTTAACCCTGACCATGTATATAGAGTTAGGATTAATATTGGTGAAATCCGATACCTAGTACTTGATCCAACAACACTTGGTTCCCACACTATCGCAAAAGATATTGGTGATTCATTAATTCACCTAAGACTTGGTGGTAATGCACTGTTTAAAGATACTAATTCCCTTGCTAAACGTCTTGAATTGTATTTAGCACTAGAACATGCCTATGAAAATGGAGAAGATGAAGTTGTTCCAGAAATTTTATCTTCGGATGCTAGTGTAGGAAAATACATGTCTGATGTAGTTAAGATGGAAGATCAACAGTTTGCAGAGTTTTCTTTGGGATTTTATGCAGCTGCAGCCCGTAAATTAGCATTTCTTGGTTCTCGGCAAGGGAATAAAGATTACCGAGAAACAGGCCGCTGCCTTGAAGAAGTTTATCTGGCATTAATTGATAATGATACTTTATTTGAACATGCAGAGAATACTGCGGAACTGCGCCAATATTTCAATAGACTTGGCCAAATGTTTAACGAAAGTGGACTTACCAGGATCCCAGGTGAAGTTTTAAGAAAAATTGTGTCTCCTTCTAATGGACTCACAAGAACAGCCATGAGTTATGCACCGGCCAAGTAATTGTTAAAAATAAAAAGCTTTAAATCAGATGCCATAGAAAATAACCATATTATTGTCGGGGTAGCAAAGTCTGGTCAAATGCGCAGGACTTAAGTTGCCTTTTAGGCATTCCTATGATAAGGATACCATGTTGATGCATGGATAAGATATCCTGTCCTTTAGTAGGTTCAGGGGTTCGAATCCCCTCCCCGACACTCTTTTTTCTTAATTAGTGACGTATTTTGGAAATGAATAGTTAGCTTTAATACTGGGCAAGGTTAGTTCTTGTTTGTGGTGAATAAATGTTATCAGTCTGGGGTTTGTTGCAAGCTGTTCTTGATTAATTTGAATCAATCTGAGTATGAGTCTAAGAAGTTTAGTACTGTTTTTGATGATTTATGTTTGGATTTAGATTTTAAAGAGGCTAAAAAGGCTGGAGCTAATATTCTAAAACAGCAAGAGAACGGGAGTTGCGTTTATTTCAAAGATAATGGCTGTTCTATTCATGAGTGGCGCCCAGTGGTATGTAGAGAGTTCTTTTGCAGCTCAAAAGCTAAGAAATTCGAAGGCATGGTTGATCAGATTAATCAAAAGAAAAAGCTGCTTGGGATCAAGATTAGATGAAATAGTAAGCTTCTTAACGTAATATTTAAATAAGAAATATCTGAATTAAGCGTAGTTGGCTTTGTTTTGATAGTCAATGAGTTTGAATTGGTTCAAGCTCAGATTAATAATAAAAATTGGATTACGCCCCATTGGCTCAGTGGTAGAGTGCCACATTGGTAATGTGGAGGTCCCGAGTTCAAATCTCGGATGGGGCTCCATTTTTACAAAGTGAGTGAGACTCACTTGTAGAAGAAAGCTTTGCTTTCTTTGTTTATAGTTTTGATACAGAGTTGTGGTTTTGTTAGTGTTCTTGATATTGATAGATAGTTGAGATAATAATATGGCTAAAACTGAATACAGAGTTTCAATGTTTGTTAGGGGCAGTGATGAAAGAAGATATGTTGATGCTACAAGTGGGGAGTTAGTACTTTTTCGAGTACGCGGAAGTGTCACTGCGGACAGAACTCCTATAATTGGAGTTTGTGGTACGCCTTTGCGAGATTCTTCTTATGAGTTATGGCTTACTGCAAATAGAATTTATAAATTACAAACTGATTCAAAAATCACTGTATCTGAGAAATGTTTTTACGGTGATGTTGAAGAGATATATTTTGGGATTGAGGGGATATGTGCTGCTTTAAATGAGACATATAGATTGTCTCATCCTGGGATTGAAAAGCATTCTTCTTGGATTAGAGGATTAAAAAGGAAATATAGTCGTACATTAAAACTAGCAGTAAATAGAACTAATGGATTTATTCGGGCTGGAACTTTTTATTAAGTTCATTTTATAAAAATAGAAAATAAGGACTTACCATGAAAATTAAAGGGAGAGTTGTGTCAGGACTTGGAGATGCTAAGGGTTTTGTACCAAAGTATTCTGATTTGATCTTTGAAGCAATTGAAGCCAGAGTTTATGCTGGGACTTTGAATTTAGAACTTGTTGAAAAAGTAGATTTTAGTTTGTTTAAAGGAATTAGGATTGCTGGGCCTGAAGGACTAGGAGATATTACTGTATATACTGCTAAAATTTTGCTAGGTAATGGTTATAAAGTATGGATTGTTAAAGCTGATAAAAGTACACATGCTGGAAATATTATTGAAATATTGGCGGATTGTAGTTTACGTGAGAAGTTTAATTTGGCTGATGGTAGCTTAGTAGAAATTGGATTAGTTAATGTTTAGTCAAATGGTAAAAATAGGAATTGCGGATACTTGCTTTGCGCGAGTAAACATGGGAGAAGTTGCAAAAGCTGCTGCTCTTGAGTATGATAGTGGTGTTGAGATTGAACGTTACACTGTGCCTGGATTCAAGGATTTGCCAGTTGCATGTAAGAAGTTGTTTGAAGAGTATTCATGCGATGTTGTTGTTGCACTTGGATGGGTTGGCAAAGAAGACATTGATGAGACGTGTGCTCATGAAGCTAACATTGGTTTGATTCAATGTGAACTGATGTGTTCTAAACATATTTTGAAAGTATTTTTCCATGAAAAAGAAGCGCTTGGCGATTTAGATCGGCAAAGCGAGATTTGCAAAGATCGTGTACAAAAGCATACAGTGAATGCACTTAAATTAGTTGAAGGGAAAGAAGTGTTATCATCTTGGGCTGGCGAAGGTAAACGTCAAGGTTATACAGACGCTGGGAAAATCAAATAATTTTTCAGCACCAGGAATGTGCAGTTTCCTTAAAGAGAGAATTATAGTTTTTTTGGTTTTTCGTGAGTGGTTTTTTGGGTTGAGGTTATTTAGAAAATGGTGAAGTTTACAAAATATTGGACTCGAGAATATTCTTTGTGGTATGAAATGTCTGCACTTGAATCATTTCAAAAATGGCTACAAGAAGAGATTGGTGAAGATATTGTTTCTAAAGGAGAATTTGAAAATGGTTGGTGGACAACATTTGCACAAGTAGGTTCCATTGAAAAAGTAAGTGAAAAGTATGTTGCGCTTGTTGAAAATGATTTGGAAGGAGTAGATAAACGAATTAACCGCTTAATTAAATCTGGAGAGAATCTAATATCATTTGTAAAAACTTTAGATGGAGTTGAGAGTCGTGAAGGACTTTTACAAAATTTTTCTAAATATTTTGAAAATTTTGTTGATTTTTGTGTAAGCTTATGGGCTTGTTATTATTTAGTGGAAGCTGTGGAAGCTGCCATTCAAAAAGAAGTAGTTTTGAAATATGGGGATGGAAAATCACTTCTAGTGATATCTAGTATTTCTACTCCTTTGAAAAAAGCATCTATTATCAGACTTACAGATAAACTAAGTTCTCAAGTTAGTTTTGAGGAAAAAGTAGAATTTATGGTTGAAAACTTTGCTTATATTGGGAGTACTGATCCATTTGAGAAACCATTTGGAAGAGTGGAAGTCGAAAACTATGTACGTGGTTTTAGTGGTAGTGAGGAAAAAGTTGAAGTAGAGGAAGTAGATAGTTCACTTTTGGACCCTAAGTTAGTTTTGGTTTATCAAAAACTACTTTGGGTGAAAGATTTACGTGATGAACTACGCCGTGATGCATTTTATTTAGCATATCCTTTTTTGAAAAAAGTTTCAACTGCGTTTGGTCTTAGTGTTTTGGAACTTGGAAATTTTCTGCCAGCTGAACTGACTGAACTTTCTGAAAACTGGACAGCAAATGAGGTTGAAGTTAAAAAATTGATTTCAGATAGGAAAAAAGCAATTGTAGCAACTTATGATGGAGAGTTCACCATTATTTCTGGGGGAAAAGCTTACGATATGATTCATGAAAATGATTCTGATGTTAATTTAGTCTCTGAGTTTAAAGGTAAAGTGGGGTGCCTTGGAAAAGTAGAAGGAGAGGTTTATGTTTTAAAATCTGAAAAAGATATTGCTAATTTTCCAGCTGGGGCAGTTTTAGTTGCTACAACAACTAACCCAAATTACCTTCCTGCTATGAATAAAGCGATTGCCTTTGTCACAGATGAAGGAGGGATCACATCGCACGCTGCCATTGTGGCTCGGGAACTAGGAGTTCCTTGCATTGTTGGTTGTAAAGTTGCTATGAAAGTTTTGAAAAGTGGGGACAAAGTTGAAGTGGATGCTGAGAAAGGGATTGTTCGGAGAATTGGAAATGGACAAAACTGATTTTAAGAAAAAGTTTTTGTCGCTTTCTTGGAAACGTTGGCTCGAGAGACCATTTGATTTATTTGTTAGTTCTTTATTTGTTGGTGGAACTAAAAAAGAAACTTTTGAAAAATTAGGAATAGATGATTTAAGTGTTAGAGCTATCTTGAATCAGAATGGGGTATGGTATGAAAGCGCAGAAGTTTGGGATGATATGAAAGCTAGGTCTTTAGTTTACATGCAGAATCACAAAATGAATGAAGTTAGCTCTATTTTAGAAGATTTCTATTCCAAAAGTAAAATTAGATTGAAAGAGTTGAGTTCTAGTTCTATATCAAGTCTTGAAAAACTACAGGAATTTAATGATATTTTCACAAATTCAACTATGTTTGTCTGGCTAACCCATGGAATTGAAGAATATTATAATGATGAATTGACTCGTGAAGTTCCAAAATATGTATCTTCTGATATTGATGCATTCATTGGAGATGCTAGTTTTCCTTCTAAAAAGAATGCACATTCACTTATGGAAGAGATGATGCGCGAAGGTATTTCAAGTAGTGAAATTGCAAAAAGATATACCTGGCTTAAATGCCGTGATGGATTTTGTGATGGGTTTAATGAATCTGAGATTGATTCTATGCGAGAGGGTCTTAAGGAAGAGGAAGAAGTGCCATCAGTTAATGTACCTTTGGAGTTACAGGACCTTTTTGATGAAGTTCGTGAATTGGTTTACTTTAGAACTGCACGCACAGATGTGTTTTATCATTTACTTTATTTAGCTCGGCCTATATTAAAAGAAGTAGCTTCGCACTATGGGCTTTCTTTTCAAGAACTTAAACATTATACAGTGCAAGATTTGCTTTTGGGGGATTTGAAACAATATGGTCCTGAATTTAGTTTGGCAGCGTATGAGGGAGAAATGTTTGTTTTTTCAAAGAGAATAGTGGAAGAGAAGAAAATTAATTCTGCCAATTTTGTTAAAGGAAAAGTTGCTTACAAAGGTAAAGTTATTGGGAGAGTTAAAATTGTAAAGCTAGTGTCTGAAATTTACAAAGTTGAAAAAGGAGATGTCTTAGTAACTCAAATGACTTTCCCTTCTTTTTTGCCGGCAATGATTCGTGCATGCGCATTTGTAACAGATGAAGGTGGAATCACTTGCCATGCTGCAATAGTTGCTCGCGAGATGAAAAAACCGTGTGTGATTGGAACTAAAACTGCTACACGTTTGTTTAAAGATGAAGATTTGGTTGAAGTGGATGCTGTGAATGGGATTGTTAGAAAGGTAAGTGAAAATTAGGATAATTCTGTTGCCACTGGCCACGAGAAATGCAAAACATTTCTGGGGGAAGTGGCAGAGCCACTACCCACTGGTCAAGCTTAGATAGAGCTTATAAAATGGTGAATCTGTAAGCTTTAGTATGGCAGAAACAAAAGAAAATTCTAAACTATCACTTTTTGAAGATAAAGAAATTCGCAAGGTTTGGCACAATGATGAATGGTGGTTTAGTGTAATTGATGTTGCAGGGGCACTTTCGGATTCAGCAAACTATAGAAGATATTGGTCAGATCTCAAAATTAAACTTAAAGAAGAAGGTTTTGAACTGTACGAAATTATCGTACAGTTGAAATTAATTGCGCCAGATCGCAAAATGCGTGAGACAGATTGTGCTAATACTGAAGGCCTATTTCGTATAATTCAGTCTATTCCAAGTAAGAAGGCTGAACCATTCAAATTATGGCTAGCTAAAGTTGGTTATGAGAGGGTACAAGAAATTGAAAATCCTGAACTTGCACAAAAACGTATGAAGGATATTTACAAAGCAAAAGGTTACTCTGAAAACTGGATTGAAAAACGTGTACGTGGGATTGCTGTTCGTGATGAGTTAACAGACGAATGGCAAAAGCGGGGAGTGCGTGCGCAAAAAGAGTTTTCAATTTTAACAGCAGAGATAAGCAAGGCAACCTTTGGGATGACGCCTAGTGAATACAAAGAATTCAAGGGACTTGAAGTGAAAAAGAATAACCATAACCTGCGCGATAGTATGAATGATTTGGAACTAATCTTTACAATGCTTGGTGAAGCTTCTACTACCAAAATTGCGCGTAAAAAAGATGCAAAAGGCTTTGAAGAAAATAAAGAGGCTGCGCAAAAAGGTGGGGAAGTTGCAGGCACTGCTAGAGAGAAATTAGAAAAAGAATTAGGTGAGCCAGTTTCATCGAAAAATAACTATTTGCATTTGACTGAAGATACAAAGAAGAAAAAAGTTATTTCTGAGTAATTGTTTTATTATTTTTTGAGCCTGCTTAAAGTTACTTTTCTTCACAAGATTTATAATTAGTCTGCTTTCTTGAGAGTCTTATGGTAGGAATTAGTAATGAGAGCTCTTCAGGAAAAGTTGGAGTGTTTGATTCTGAGGGTAAAAAATTAGAAAGTAGTTTTAGTTCTGAAAAAGTGCCTGTTATTGGGATTGTTGTAAGTGGATGGTATTATGATGAAATTACTGGGCCAATGCTTACTGCTGCTAAAGAAGGTGTTGTTGAATCTGGTGCTGAAGTTGGCCGTGTTATTGTAGTTCCTGGCAGTTTTGATATTCCATATGGAGTTAAGAAACTTTGCGACTTATCTGGAGACGATGCTGTGGATGGAGTTGTAACTCTAGGTGCAGTTGTATCTGGAAGTACTGATCATGATCAAGTTATTTGTTATTCTTTAACCAAACAATTAATGGAACTTGGATGTGCATTTGGTAAACCAGTTGTTTTAGGAGTGAACGGACCTAAGATGACAAAAGAGCAAGCGATTGCTAGAATTCCAAGGGCTAAAGAAGTTGCAGTTGCATGCGTAGAGATGTGCAGAGAAATCTAAAAGATTTCTAGCACCAAAAGGTGCAAAGAGATCTAAAATTGAAACTTGTTATAAATTGATGATTATTTTCTTTTTGGGGGTGAGGTACCTGGCATACTAAATTCTGCTGGGTGATAATGTAGAAGTACCATTCTTGCTACGTTGGCTTGGGCGACAGTTAATTTTTTGTGCCCTCTAGGGTTTAGTCTTATTCCAAGAGAATCTCTATTTGTGTTACGTTCTAACCATCTGTTGGCATTAGCTTTATCATAACTGTCACTAAGCCAATTATAGGATTTAGCTAAAGGGACCAGATCAGTGTCTCTTCCATCCAAGAGTTTTACCCATCGATCCCCTGCTCTGTAAATTGTTTCTCCAGAATTTGAGATGTAAGTTGCAATGTTTACTGGTGGTGTGAAGTTATCTAAATCTATTTCTTCCCCTTTTCCTAATTTGTAAATTTTTCCTTCCAAACTAGGATCAATGGCAGAGGTGTCTGCGCTAGGTTTTGAACCTTCCCAATAAATTCTTAATGGTGCTTCTACCCCTGTCGTTTCTGAAGGGTCTTCATCAGTTACTTCTAAGCTTCCTGCAATTTGCAATGCACCGCTTGTTAAAGAATGGTATGGCCAACAAAGAATTGTTTCTCCAGATCCTGGCACCCCAACATAATCTGTTGCTACAGGAATCCCATTAATAAATAAATCGTAAAATACTGCATCTGGCCCTCTACTTAGTTCTCTTGCTAAAAATGTAGCTTCACGTGGATCACCCATATGTGGAGGGCCGAGATACATTTCCGCAGATCCAGAATAATGGCCAGGTTGTCAAAATGTCAATTCTGCTACTTGGTTTTCAAGATCTACTAATGCACTCATAACTTTAAAAAACAGAATTGGCCTTTAAATTGTTTTCTAAATAGCAGAGGTGGTTTAAGTAAGATTTTTGTTTATTTACTTTTAGAAAGGTCTATCTGCACTATAAGAAATTCCTAATTGATCTACTAAAAACCTTCTTGCATTGTCAACAACGAGTCTTGGTAATGTAACTTTGCCACCATTTTCTTGTAAAAATGCTTCCAAATTTGTACGTTCCTCTAACGCGCTTCTGGCAAGGGTGTAAGCGAAACTTGGAAAACCAATTAAAACGTTTTGTGCTGGAACTTGCTCCATTGGGTTAGTACTCCATGATAATTCAGCATACTTATCACTTTTTTTATTTAGGAAGAAAGAACCATCTGCTGTTGTAACATGTGAGCAACCTTTTGTTGGCAGGTATGCTAATAGATTAGTTCCAGAATATTTTATATCTTGATCATTTGGGAATAATTTATCAATTGTTTCAAAAGTAGAAATGT
>ENA-OREN01005006-OREN01005006.1-marine-metagenome-genome-assembly--contig:-NODE-5006-length-11218-cov-34.477515_pt1 | contig 11218 bp, 13 predicted proteins | sample MGYA00248624_ERZ508555 | MGnify/ENA primary metagenome ERZ508555 (study PRJEB26222, sample SAMN06267773) | marine metagenome | isolation source: Saanich Inlet, British Columbia, Canada | place...
AGATAATAACCAATTTCAGGCAAGGGTGCTTCAGTTTGCATATGAGGAATAATAATAAACACACATAGAATGCAAAGAATCCACAAACCAATTGGCGCAAAAGTTAATCCAACCCAGGTGTCTTTTGCATGAGATACTTTTGCATGATCATAATTATTTTCAGACGTCATTTTATTCTGAATCTATTTCTTTAAAATATTGAGGATTTTTTTTGTATCCTATAATTGCAGATGTGATAATAGTCGAGACAATGATAACAGTAGCAACAATCATCATATCAAACCCTTGATCACTAATACACTGTAATCGAGTAAAGCCAGATTGAGAATCACAATCATAGAGAGAGTCAGATAAAAGAAATAGAATCAACGAACCCACTAAAGATATCAACCCCATGAAAAAAACAAAGACTAAAGGATTTTCATCAATCATGTTTGAAAGTATATTCATCTTATCATACCTCATGAACCATTACCTATAAAAACATTACATACTGTTTTTTTGCATTTATCCATAATTTTATATATTTAGAGTATGTATTTCAGTCATGGTCAGTATTGTAAAGGAAAAGGGATTTTACTATCTAAAACACATGAATGGAAAAAAACAAAAGAGAAAATATCTAGGAAAAACAATTCCCAAAAATATAGAAGAATTGAAAAAAGCATTTCTAAGAGAATTTTATTGTGAGGAATGGGACAATCAAATACAAACAATCATCAAAAATTACAAAAAGAAAAACAAGGGTTTAGAAAAATCAATAGAATTAAAGAATTTTGAGAGTTTTGGGATTGCATTTACTTATAATACACAAAGAATAGAAGGATCAAACCTAACATTGTCAGATACTAGAAATCTTCTAGCTCACGGACTAACACCAACCAAAAAATCACCAACAGACACCATTGAAACACAAAAGCACTATGATTGGTTTATGAAATTGGTAACATCAAAAAAACTGGCAAAAATTACTAAAGCAGAGATACTAAAATGGCATAAAGAAATTTTTGGTCAAACAAAGATAGGGGAAGCTGGAGGATTTAGAAGCCACAGAGTAGGGGTAACAACCAATGATGAAATAGAATTTGCAACAGTTCCAGAGATTCCAAAGAAGATAAAGGAATTCTTCACATGGTTAAATAAAGAAAAACCAAAGAACCCAGTTGAATTTTCAGCTATGGCACATTATATTTTCGTGTCAATACACCCTTTTGCAGACGGAAACGGAAGAATATCGAGGCTGATCATGAATTATATCTTGTTTTTGTATGATTGCCCATTCATGTTGATTAAAAATAGAGATAAAGCTGGATATTCAAAGGCATTAGAAAGATCACAGATCAAGAAGGATGATATTCATTTCTTGAAATGGTTTATGAAATATTATATGAAAAATAACAAAAAATATCTCTAAAATCACTTTGCTGAGAGCAATTTTAGGCATAAAAACAGGGTAAATCAACATAGAAGATATGATCCAATTAGATCATTATTCTCAACATTATCGATGTTATCATAACTTTTAGATCAAAGATAGATCAAAAAAGAACTGGAAAAATAAAATATTTCATGTTTCAGCTCAATTATTGTAATTTTTACATTGTGAAATACTGTAACGATACTCGTTACTTTAATGGATAAAAGATCGAATTTCAGATTACATGAAATTAGTAATCTAGAAAATCTTAATTTGAATAATTTTGACGATATCCGTTATTCTGATAAGCAAAATTGTGAATTTATGATGATCGTTTTTTGTTTTCGATCAATGAATATAGCGTCAATTGGCGCTTTTTTGTTTTGTCAGTTTAGAAAATTACAAAAGATTTACGACTGCTACGTTTTCAACGTTGGGAATAAAAAAAAAATATTAAATACATGGTATACCAGAAGAAAATTGAAATGTTTGCCTACATTACACGGGAGAAATATCAACTTGAACGCTAACAAAAACAAACAATGTTGTCAAATTTTTGACAACATGGTGACTGTTCAAGGTAAAGAAAATAATTTTGTAAAACTTTTTGCAATTAATTATTTTATTTTTCCAATGTTGGAAACAACGGAGGTAATCTAAATTGCAAAAAATATTGTGTAATAAATGTCAAAAAAATCTCAAAACACCAACATGTAAAATTACTTGTGAAGATGAAAAGAAAAGAAAATGGCAATCATTTGAAGGTCTACAGATCTGCCCAGTATGCACCACAATTATGATCAGTGGTAATTCTGTTAAAGATATTATTTTAGTTGCAAAAGAAAATGAGAAACAAAACATTCCAGTAATGAGAATGCATAGTGAAAATGACGCAAATGGAATTACTTTGCTGACGGAGAATTCATCTTGACTAATCAACAATTAGTCAAGCCAAAACTCAAGGAATTGAGATTTGGGGATGAAATATTCTATCTTGATCAAAAATATGAAAAAATTGTACCATATGCAACAAAAGAAGAAGATGAAAGAGAGTTAGAGAGTCTTAGAGTCGAAGGTCAAAGAAATAAAATTGCAATCAACCCTCAAAGAGTAGTTCTTGGAGGTCATCGAAGAATCAAATTACTATATCAATTATCAATCAGAGAAGAAACCTTACCTGATGATAAAGTAAAACCAAATAAAATAAAACCAAATTATGAGGTTAGAGCATTTGATCATCCTCTTCAAGAGATACTGTTCGTAATGAAAGATAATTCTGAGCGTAGAAATATGACTGTAGCTCAACAAATACTATTAGCAAAAAGAATAGTAGATACAGAAACTGAATTAGAAAAAGAATTAGTTGATTTAGGAAAAATCAAAAAAAGTGAGAAAACCAAAGGTAAAAAAAGTGAGAAAATAGCCAAGAAAGGGCCATTTTCTCCTAGAACAGTTGAAAGAGTCCTTAGTATAGAAAAGAATGGAACTAAAGAAGAAAAAGAATCTATTAAAAATCCTGAAAAATCTGTAAGCATCGATAGCGTTCATAATAAAATACAATCAAGACAAAATGTGGAAAAATTACAAGTATTAAAACTCCCTGAAGATATTATCGGAAATAAATTCATTATGGATTTTGGTTGGAAGTATGGAAATAATGTAACAGGAGGGAGTCAATCAAGTTCAGCAAATCAAAAGTTCGTCACCAAAACAATTGATAAAATTATTGCAGAAGATGTTCCAAGTGTAAAGAAAATGCTAGCAAAAGATAGTGTAGTATTTTTCTGGACAACAGTTCCAATGTTTGGTGATCAATTAAGGGTGATTGAAGCATTAGGATTACAGTATAAAACAAAACTTTTTTGGATTAAAGAAAATATAGAAAATCTAAAAATTGACCCAAAGAAAGGAGGATGGGGTTATTGGTATAATGGAGTAGTTGAAGAATGTATTGTCGCAGTAAAAGGAAATGTAAAAGCATTCCATACACCAAGAAATAATATTATTTTTGGAAGACCAGATAAAAGAATTCATAGTAAAAAACCAGATGCATTTGTTGAACTTGTAAAAGAATCAACAAAGAATATGATCAAGGGCGACATTATCGATTTGTTTGGAAGAACAAAGATTGAAGGAGTTAAAGCAATTGGAAACCAAATCATTAAGGACGGAAAAGTTACACCAATTCCAGGAGCTGCAGCATAATGATGAAAGTAGGAACTTTAGACCCAGTAGAAAACATCAATATGATAATAAATCCTGATGAAATGAAGGTAGACCAACCTTACCGAGTAGATTTCCTCAACGGTATTTGGAAGGCAGTAAGACATGATTCCTGCACAATAATCATCTCACAATTGGATTTGAGTAAACCAATGGATAAGGAATTAGCAAAAAAACTACCCAAAGCACCAGTTAAGAAAAAGGAGAATCAATTATGAGTGAAACAATAACAATCAAACAAATTACAAAGAGAAACGGCACCGTAGTTGATTTCACTGAAGATAAAATCACAAAAGCAATCAACAAAGCATTTGATGGAAAAGAAATAGAAATTGCAAAAGGCCTAACTCAAAAAGTAATTGAAAGGTTGCATAAAGACGGATTCTCAGCAGATAATGCTCCATCAGTAGAAGACATTCAAGATATGGTAGAAACAATACTAATCGAAAACGGACATGGTGAAATTGCAAAACACTACATTGTCTACAGACATGAAAGACGAAAGATAAGAGAGGAAAAAATGAAGATCTTGAATCTCAAAGCATTAGATCCTGTTTCAAAAAGATTTGATACACAATGTCTAAAAGTTCTAGCATCAAGATACCTATTTAGAAATTCAAAAAGTGAAATTATAGAGTCACCAACTCAAATGTTTGAACGAGTTGCAATTCTTGTTGGAATAGGAGATATGTTGTATGATTCACAAATATTTGATAAAACAGGAAATATAAAACAAGATGTGGATGAAGCTAAAGCATATTTAGAAAAACTAGATGCATTTGATTATAAATTCAAAGTAAAAGAATACTTTTTCAATAAATGGCATTTCCGTTCTTTGATTAATCATTATGTTACTTTAGCAAACAAAGGACAGATGAAAATTAGTTTCAAGGAAGTATTGACATTGCTTGCAGCAAAGAAACTAGATAATTATTCTGAAAAAATTACTGAATATTTTACACTGATGATAGCCCAAGACTTTTTGCCAAACTCTCCAACAATGATGAATGCAGGAGGAAGATTAGGACAACTATCAGCATGTTTCGTTCTAGGAATGAAAGATGGTATGGAAGAGATTATGCATACAACTACTGATGCAGCATTAATCTTCAAATCAGGAGGCGGTGTTGGTATAAATTACTCCGATTTACGACAAGAAGGGGCAATTGTAGCCTCCACATCAGGAGTAGCATCAGGCCCAGTATCTTTCATGAATATCATCAACACTGTAACTGATGTCATCAAACAAGGCGGAAAAAGAAGAGGCGCCAATATGGGAATTATAGAATCATGGCATCCAGATGTAGAGAAATTTATTCAAAATAAAACAGAACCAGGTGTTTTAGAGAACTTTAACATTAGTGTAGGAATATGGGAGGACTTTTGGCAAGCACTAACAGAATCAAAAGATGGAAATTATGTTCTAAGAAGTCCAAAAGATAAGAAACCAGTAAAAGAAATCAATGCACATCAACTAATTGATCTCATTGCAATGTCAGCATGGAAAAGTGCGGAACCTGGATTAATCTTCTTTGATCTAATTAACAAATATAACGTATTTGCTAAAGCAAGACAAGCACCATTAAGAGCTACAAACCCTTGTGGAGAACAAAGTTTGTATCCATATGAATCATGTAATTTGGGTTCAATTAATTTGGTAAAATTTGTAAAGAAACAAGCAGATGGAAATTATGAATTTGATTGGCAAAGATATGAGGAAGTAATTAGAAAGACAACAAGATTCCTTGATAATATTATCGATGTAAATAATTATCCAGTTGAAGGAATCAACATCGCATCAAAAGAATCAAGAAGAATTGGATTAGGTGTAATGGGTGTTGCAGATTTACTATACAGATTAAAAATCCCATACAACTCTAAAGAAGGATATGAATTACAATCAAAATTATCTGAAGCGCTCACTTATTATTCAATGGAAGAAAGTGTTGCACTTGCAAAGAGTCGTGGAGAATTCCCTCTTTGTTCTAAAACAGAATATCCAGAAGGTAAAATTCCAATTGCAGGATTTTATGAAAAACCAAAAGAATCACATAATTATGAATGGCAACCATTAATTGAAAAAATCAAAACTTATGGTATCAGAAATGTCTTAACTACAACAGTAGCACCAACTGGTACCCTTTCCATGATTGGGGATTGCTCTAATGGAATGGAGCCTGCTTTTGCATTAGTCTTTGAAAAGAGAGTGACCGTTGGGAGATTCTTCTACACTAACAAGATTGTTGAAGAGATCCTCAAGGAACACAACCTCCACAATGATGAGATTCTTACAAAAATAGCCGACAATTATGGGTCATTGAAAGGAATTGAAGGAATCCCTCAGTGGATGCAGGACGTGTATGTGACTGCAATGGATATCCACTGGGCGGATCACCTTATGGCCCAAGGAGTATGGCAAGATTGGATTGGTAATGCAATTGCAAAGACCATCAACATGCCATATGATGTTACAACAGAGGATGTAAAGTCAGCATATCTTTTGGCCCATGAAATAGGACTAAAGGGTATGACAGTTTATCGAGATGGTTCAAGACACAAACAAGTTTTGCATATGACAAGTGAAAATGCAAAGAAGACATTCGATGTAACTCCAAGTGAGTATATGACAGATTATGTAAGTAAAAATATTACAAACCAATATATCAAAACTCAAATACATTCCTCACTTGCGCTAAAAGTTCAAACAGAAGAAATCAAAGTAGAACAATCAACAACTGAAGAGATTTCTGAAGACAAGTTATGTCCTACTTGTAAAAACTTACTAGTTTTTGTTGAAGGATGCAGCATGTGTATTGAGTGCGGTTATTCTGGATGTACGTCAGGATAGAGATATGAGTTTAATATCCATAGTAAGATGTAGTAAGAAAAATTGTGAAAATATAATTCCAGAAAATATTGTTTTACAAAGTAGATCAAAATCGATTGAAAAAATGGAATGTGAAGAATGTAAGATAAAAGACAATCCGATATTAGGAGAATGTCTCAATATGGATTGTCATAATATAATTCCAGAAAATATCAGAAAACAATTCAAAACAAGAAATGATAAAAGGAGAGTTTGTCAAATGTGTTGGAGAAAACATGGAACCATTAGGGTACCTTGTCAACATTGTGGATATGTAATTACGCTTACAGGATATATTTTGAGGTTAAACTGTTCTAAAAAATGTCAGATTAAGAGGCCAATAATATGAGTGAAATAAAAGATCCAACGTTTACCGATTCAGCGTTATCAGATAAAGCAAAAGAATTCTTGATGAATTTTAAAGACTCAGATGGAAATTACAAATATGTTGATCAAATTGACACAATGTTTGGAGCACGAAAGATATCATTTGAGTTAGACATAGTAGATATTTCAGGAGAGAAAGTATTCGAAGAATTACTTTCAATTAATCCAGAAAGATTCATCGATGCATTTTCGAGAGCAGGAAAAGAAACACTACAGATTAGATTTCCAGACTATGCAGAAAAAATTCAACATAAAATCAAAGTAAGAATCGCAAACTTTCCAATCAAGTATAATTTTGATGAGGTAAATTCGGACGTCATAGGAAAAATGGTCAAGGTTACAGGGATGGTATTAAGAATTACAGAAATAAAACCACGTCCTCAAAAACTCGTATTTGTTTGTCCTGATCAACATCCTACTGAAATCAATATGACATTTAATGAAACAAATGAGGATTTGAAAGTGCCTGTAGTTTGCGATAACCCAAGTTGCAAACATAGAGATTTTGAATTAAAAGCAGGAGCAAGTAGATTCATAGATTATCAAAAAATCAGATTGCAAGAAGCAACTGAAGATATTCCACCTGGACATAGACCATCAATTTTAGATATTGATTTAATGGGAGACCTAACAAATATTGTAAATCCAGGTGACAAAATTAATTTGACAGGATTAGCAAGACTAGTACAAGAAGCAAAATTCAGTCAAAAGAACAGCACATTTTCATTCAATGTAAGAATTACTGGAAACCATATCGAGTATGTAGATGGCAAGAATGCCATTTCAGTAGATGATGCAGATAAAGAACAATTAGATGCAATGGCAGAGCATGAAGATTTTATTGATAGGTTAGTTGCGGCATTTGCACCACATGTTAAAGGAAATGAGTTAATCAAAGAAGCTCTAATCTATGGATTAGTAGGATCAGAAGAAATCAATTTAGGGAATGGAATTAGAAAAAGAGCAGATATTCATCAGTTTTTAGTCGGAGATCCAGGTGGCGCAAAATCAGAAATGTTAAAGTTTGCAACAATGATTGCACCGAGGGGATTTTTTACCACAGGGAAAGGATCATCAGGAGTGGGCCTAACGGCATCAGTGGTTCAGGATAAAAATGGACTGTACACTTTAGAAGCAGGCCCAATGGTATTGGGAGATAAAGGACTTGTGGCAATCGATGAATTTGATAAAATGAAACCAGAAGACAAAGGTAATCTTCATGAAGTTATGGAACAACAGACAGTAAGTATTGCAAAAGGAGGGATCACAACCACATTAACAGCAAGGGCCACAGTAATAGCTGCAGCAAATCCAGTATATGGTAAGTGGGATCCATTCAAATCATTATTTGAAAATGTAAAAGATGTACCAATTCCATTACTTACTAGATTTGATTTAATTTTCATTGTAAGGGATTTGCCAAATAAAGAAAAAGACTCAGGAGTTGCAGACCATATTTTTGATATTTATTCAAAGAAAAGACTTTCCAGTACCCCAATCGAGAATGATATGCTTACAAAATACATCACATATGCAAGAAGTAAACCATCAGTGAAACTACCAAGTAATCTTAAAGAATTAATCAAAGATTATTATTTAAAAATAAGACAAGATTCAGACCCGTTAGAAATAACAATTACACCAAGACAATTAGAGGCAATCATCAGATTAAGTATAGCAAGAGCAAGAGCAAGACTTGCAGATGAAGTAGATGCATTTGATGTTGGAAGAGCCATATACATTACTGAAGAATGTATCAAACAGATTGCCACTGATCCTGAGACAAATAAGGTAGACTTTGGAATTCTTGAAGGAAAACCAAAAGCACATATCAAAAAGGAGAAATTATGGGATGATTTGTTAATAGCATACGGCAGTAATGAAATTAACATAAAAGAGATTACAGAAAAAATGGTTCTTACATCTGAATGGGATGATGAATCTGCAAGACAATGGATTCATGAAAAATTCAGCCAACAAAGAATTCAAGGTACTAAAGAAGGACACTTTAGGAAATCACAATGATTTTGAATGATTCTTCTTCTTTTGAAGAATATGATAATTTAGAAATGCGATCTATTTTTAATTGTCAGAATTTTATTAATCAAAAGACAATGGGATTTATGGGAATTATTCTGTTAAATCCCACTATCAATTACAGTCATAAATCTAATGGGATACAAGAAAAAAAATCCTTTAAATCCCACCACTTTACGACTATTAACATGCAAAATAAAGGCAATATGGGATTTATGGGAATTATTCTGTTAAATCCCACTATCAATTACAGTCATAAATCTAATGGGATATATGAGAATTATTCTGTTAAATCCCAATTATCTATACTTTTACTAGTAAAAATTCCTATTTTAAAAAATTCTTCTATATTATTTTTAGAACAAAGAGGTAATTAATTTTGGATGAATCAAGCACAATAACATCTAAAAAAAATAGTAATAATAGTAATAATAATTCTATTAAATCCCAACGAATAGAAGGATCGATCGATAAATCCCACCGTAAAGAAGCGGAAATATTAATTCAGATTCCTGTAGTTAAAAAAGAAGAGTTTGTTAGTTTAGTATCCCGATTACATAAAGGACATGTGTCTAACTATCAAAATTTTGAAGTAGTTCAAGCACTCAAACATATGGTTCAGACTTGGATGAGTTTGGTAGAAAAACCAAAATCAGGAATTTATTCATTACCTGTACACACATGCCCAAAACCTAACATGATTGCTAAATTTGTAATGTTGGCAGAGATCGCAAAGATTCAACCACCTTTTCCAAAATTTACTGCTAAAGGCTTGGCCTATGTAGTGAAACTAACATTTCCTATTAGTGACGGTAAGACCAAAACCAAATTTACTGATTATTTAAAATCTTTGTCTGATATCAAACCAAATGAATCAGATGGAATTGAACGTGAATATGACTTAGAGAATTTTTACAAATACATGGATAGAATGAAGCATATGAGTAATCAACAAGAAAGGGATGTTTTATGGGATAATCATTTTGGCTATAAGTTCAATATTAAAAAAAATACAATTAATTCCAAATTTGAAGAGAATGTTAAATTATCCTCAATACATGCTAGAATCCCTATATCTTTAAAAGAACAAATTCATGCAATTCTTCGAGAAAAATATTCTGGTAAAATTAGAAATGTTCAATCATTTGAACTTGCAAATGCAATTTCAAATTATGTATACTATATGAATAATGAAAAAGAAATAGAACCTACAAAATCCATATGGGAGGATAAGAAACTTTGAGCCAAACTCTTGAAGGGTTAGAATGTGTAAATGAAGGATGTCCAAATATTATTCCTTCTCTTATTATTTCAAAAATTAGAAAATCAAATGATAAACGTCATGTTTGTACTAGATGTAGAAGTAGTCCCATTCCAATTAGAATAAAATGCCTCGGATGTGGTGACATTTTCACTTTAACTGGATATAATGTAAGGATGTACTGTCTTGTAAAGTGCAGAAGGGATACTAAAAGAAATGAGTCAAAATAAAGCCAAAATCAAAACGACCAAACAAGATTTGGTATTATCTTGTATTCATGTTAAAACTGATCTTAAAAAAGCAGTATATGATGAAGAGGAAGAAGATGTTGTTATTTGTGGAGTATGCAGAGATAAAATGAAAAATAATGGATTTATTTCTATCATGACTGACGTGTTTATGATTTCAAGGAGAGACTTGTTAAATTGACTGGACATGAAGGAAAAATGAAAGAATTTGAGGAAAAATCATTTAAAATATTTTTTTCAGAATCTTTTACTTTTGAAATTGATGGTGAGTCTATTGTAGCTGAGACTGGCCAGCCTTTTACTCTTCCACGTAAAATTGCTTTAAAATTGGAAAGTGAAGGGAAGGGAAAGATTGAATTTGATGATGAGTTGGTAAATCTGAAACAAGCATTATCTAAAGAAAAAATGGTTGGTGAGCAAGAACTTGCTATAATTGATGAATTTTTCTATTTACGATTAAATGAATACAGTTCCAGGATAAAAGGACGAGAACAAGAGTTTCTACAAGATAAACTCTATGAGTTATTTAGAATGAGGAATGGTAAAATCATTAAATTTGCATCAACCAAACTTGATAAATTAGATGAAATAAAATTAAAACTTTCTTTTGAAGAGGTTGATTTTTTAGAGAAACTTTCTATTGCATCTACTGAGTTACATTTTCAAATCTTTGAAAAGAATATTGATATTAAAGTTGATGAAATAGAATCGAAACAAACAGATGAAGGTGAGGACGTTGCTTGATAATTATATTCAAACTACTCTTCTAAATGGAATTG
>ENA-OREN01005007-OREN01005007.1-marine-metagenome-genome-assembly--contig:-NODE-5007-length-11218-cov-3.640786_pt1 | contig 11218 bp, 13 predicted proteins | sample MGYA00248624_ERZ508555 | MGnify/ENA primary metagenome ERZ508555 (study PRJEB26222, sample SAMN06267773) | marine metagenome | isolation source: Saanich Inlet, British Columbia, Canada | place...
CAGATATTTTCATTTCTTATCCAGCCATTAAAGCCGCCAACTTCCATTTCGCACCAGTTATTCTGGCATTTTTTAATGCTTCCAAGCACGTCTTGTTCTGCCGTTACCATAATGATATTGCGCTCTTCAGGCGATTTCACAAGATTTTGTGAACCGTTGATAATAAGGCCTGTCCGGTTTAACGATAAAAGATGGCGGGCGATCCATCCTGTGGAGCCATCCACATCAACAATTTTCCGCCAGCTGCCATATTCGGCTATTACCTTGAGTGGGTAATCTTCTTTTAAATAAATCCAGTCAATGGGATATTCAAGCCCGGGGCCTGTGCGCATATTCGTTTTATCATCGACAAGTGACATAAAACGCGGCAGTGGATAACCGGACGCACCGATAGTGGTTTTTTCTGTGGTTTGAGAAAATGCTGTAAAGGACAGCGAAAAGAGGACTAAGATTGAAAATAATATTTTATACAAGAATTTCATAACAAAGATTATATGTAATATTCCTCGTGGTGCGTCAAGGAAGCTTTTTGATTGTCATAAGATTTATAGCAAATATAATGATTTTAAAAATAATATGAAAGAATTGATCTATGAAGCCGCTAGTCATTGTCACCAGAAAACTGCCTGAAGAAGTTGAAAAAAGAATGGCAGAGTTATTTAACGTGCGCCTTAATGAAGACGATCATGCGTTCTCACATGATGAGCTGCTTGCTGCGGCAAGAGAAGCCGATATTCTCGTGCCGACAGTGACGGATAAAATTAACACTGACGTGATTGCTGAGGGGGGCGCGAGCTTAAAAATGATCGCCAATTTCGGTGTTGGTGTAGATCATATTGACTTGAAGACTGCAAAAAACAGGATGATTACGGTAACGAACACGCCGGGCGTGTTAACGGATGACACCGCTGACATGGCGATGACACTGCTTCTAAGCCTTACCCGCCGCACTGGTGAGGGGGAACGGATGCTTCGAGGCGGAAACTGGCATGGCTGGGCACCGACCGGTATACGCGGGGTAAGACTTCAGGATAAAAAGCTTGGTATTATCGGTATGGGACGGATTGGTCAGGCTTTGGCAATGCGGGCAAAATCTTTCGGTCTAGAAATTCATTATCACAACAGAAGTCAAATTGATCAGCAGTTGGAAAATGAGCTTGGCGCAACCTATTGGTCGAGCCTTGATCAGATGATTAGCCAGATGGATTTTATTTCGTTGAACTGCCCGTCGACAGAGGAAACGCGTCCTATCATGTCAGGCCGCAGGATTAAATTAATGAAAAAACACGCCTATATAATTAACACGGCACGCGGCGATGTTATTGATGAGAACGCGATGTTAGAGGCGCTCGGGGCAGGCGATATCGCCGGGGCGGGGCTCGATGTTTATGAAAACGAACCAAATGTTGATGCTCGGTTTATGGCGCTTGAAAATGTAGTTCTAGCGCCGCATATGGGATCCGCAACCATTGAAGCGCGCATCGCCATGGGCGAAAAGGTGATCATTAACGTGAAAACATTTATTGATGGCCACAGCCCGCGGAACCGGGTGCTCATTTAGCCGTTACAATATTTGCAGCCGGGATCTTTTGGCAGTTTTATGGTGCGGCTGGCGGCGTTTAGCGCATCATAAATTAAGAGTTTCCCAGCGAGGCCGTCACCTAATTCTAGAATTTCTTTAAGAACTTCAACGGCTTGCATGGTTCCGAGCACACCGGCGACAGCGCCGAGTATGCCCGCTTCGGCGCAGCTTAAAACACCGCGGGGGTGTTCGGGGACGAGGCAGCGGTAACATGGTTTGTCACTTTCATAGCCTTTAAAAGTAGCGAGCTGCCCGTCAAACTGGCTTAGCGCACCAGAGATGAGCGGCACTTTATTTTTCATGCAGATATCATTGACTAGAAATCTTGTGGTGAAATTATCGCAGCCATCGGCGACGATATCGTAGGCGCTGATAATGTCGTTCGCGTTATCTTCATCGAGGCGCTCGGCGTAGGTAATGACGTTAATTTCCGGATTTATTTCACTGATGGTCTGTTTTGCGCTTGCGACCTTATCTGACCCCAATGAGGGTGTCATATGAATGATTTGGCGCTGCAGATTGCTTAGATCAACGGTGTCATCATCGATAATACCAATGGTACCGACGCCAGCGGCGGCCAGATACATCATAAGCGGGCTACCAAGACCACCGGCGCCGATGACCAGCACGCGCGCTTTCATCAGTTTTTGCTGTCCGGGTCCGCCCACTTCTTTTAAGATGATGTGGCGGGCGTAGCGCTCAAGTTGATCGTCAGTTAGGCTCATGTGGTAGGCTCATCTTCTTCTATTTCATCATATTGAATATCATTTGGGTCAAGGGCATCTGCTGGTGAGGCTATTATATAAGTGGCACCGGGGATAACTTGAAACTCATCCGGCTTTTCAATTTCTTTGTCGTTACAAAACACACTGAATTCCTGGTAATCCAGTGAATGCGCTTCGGCAATAATCCGTTCAATTGTTAACTCTTCGGCAGAAATAGTACTTTCTGTTCCGGCAATGATGAGGGTAACTGTATCTGCCATTATGAGGTCCCTGTTGAGCCAAAACCGCCCGCGCCGCGCGCCGTTTCGTCAAGGCTATCACATTTATTCCATACTATTTGTGTGACCGGAGCAATGACCATTTGTGCGATCCGCATGCCCCTTGTGATGACAAAATCTTCAGAGCCATGATTAATCAGAATCACTTTTACTTCACCGCGGTAATCGGCATCAATGGTGCCGGGTGAATTAAGAACCGTAACACCGTTTTTCCAGGCTAGGCCAGATCTCGGCCGCACTTGTGCTTCAAATCCGTCTGCTAGGGCCATGTTAAACCCGGTTGGAACGAGACGTCTTGTCCCCACTTTTAAAGTAAGCTCTTCACCATCCGAAATTGCGGCCATAAGGTCCATTCCGGCGCTGTTTTTTGTTTCATACTCGGGTAATTTCAAGCCTTCGCCGTGGGGCAAAACCTCAATTGCTACAGTCGTCATTCACTATCCTTAAAATATTCTTCAATGTGTTCTGTCAGTTTTTTTGCCACATCAATTTTACTGGAATGAGGCCATGTATCTTCAGCTTCAGCGGTTATTAAGTGAACCTGATTATCATCGCCGCCCATCACATCGCCTGAAATATCATTGGCCAAAATCCAGTCGCAGCCTTTTTTGGCAAGTTTGGTTTTGGCATAATTAATTACATTTTCGGTTTCGGCAGCAAAGCCGATCACGAGTGGCGGACGCTGGCTTTCATGGTTCGAAATAGATTTTAAAATGTCCGGATTTTCAATAAGATTTAATTCTGGCAGCGCACCATTTTGCTTTTTAATCTTTTGATCTGGCGTACCGTCCACATACCAATCGGCAACCGCCGCGACACAAATTACCGCGTCAGCTGGTAGGCTTTTCGCGGTTTCATCCATCATATCACGGGCAGAAATGACGGCTACTTTTTCAACGCCGTCAGGAGCACTCAGAGCGGTCGGTCCGGATATAAGAGTGACATTTGCGCCGCGCGCAGAGAGGGCGGCGGCAATGGCATAGCCTTGCTTGCCCGATGAGTGGTTGGCGATATAGCGCACCGGGTCAATTGCCTCATGAGTTGGGCCTGCGGTAACGGTAATATTTTTACCCATCAGCGGGCTACTGGCGCGCGAGCTTAAAAAAAAAGCCTCTATTTCTTTAATCATATCAGGAACTTCGGCCAAGCGGCCCGTCCCTACTTCGCCGCAGGCAAGGTCGCCGTCGGCGGGCGGAATAACCAACGTGCCGCGTTCTTTGAGGACAGATAAATTGGACTGTGTTGCCGCATGGCCCCACATTTGACTGTTCATAGTGGGGGCAATCATCACCGGTTTATCGGTTGCAAGAAGTGTTGTTGTTGCCAGATTATCGGCAATGCCGCTAGCCATTTTCGCCATCAAATCAGCGGTGGCCGGCGCTACGAGAATAAGATCATTTTCGCGCGATAATCTGATATGTCCCATTTCCGCTTCGTCTGTAAGCGAGAACAGTTCCTGATAGACTTTATTTTCACTGAGGCTGCTAACGGATAGCGGCGTGACAAACTGTTCGCCACCTTTGGTAAGGATGGCTTGAACGTTTACGCCGCGCTCTTTTAATCGGCGGATCAGATCGAGGCATTTATAGGCCGCGATACCACCACCGATGATCAGGAGCAATTTTTTACCTTTTAAAATATCCGCCAAAAGTCGGCCTTTCATGGTTGCTTTATAACTAGAAGATAGTGTCAGTGGCTCACAGTTGCAACATCATATAGATAGAATAGCATATGGCGCTGCCAATGACGCCGCCGAGTATTCCATACATAAAGAGCTTAAGTGAGCTGCGGCGGCGTGATTTTGCGTTATTCATTTCTTTGGTTAGGCGCGCTATTTCTTCCACATCTTCGATTATTTGCGGCAGACGGGACAAGGTTTCAAACGCCACCTTTGCTGTATCTTTAATTCTGGCTATTGGGCTTAGATTTTCTGCAACCCATTTTTCAATGACCGGGCGGGATACCTGCCACATATTAATGTCCGGGTTTAAATTAAGCGCCACTCCTTCGGCGGTGACCATGGTTTTTTGCAGCAGAATAAGCTGTGGCTGGGTTTGCATATTAAATCTGCTGGTGGTTTCAAAAAGCTGACCCAGGAGTTTACCGGCTGAAATTTCACTAAGCGGTTTTCCGACCACCGGCTCACCGATCGCACGGATTGCTTGCTTGAAATTGACATAATCCTGATCTTTTGGCACATACCCCATATCAAAATGGGCTTTGGCAATGCGGTCATAATCCTGTGTTGCAAAACCGTAGAGTATATCGGCAAGCACCCGTCTGGTTTTAAGATCAATACGGCCCATGATGCCAAAATCAATCGCCGTGACCTTATTATTGTCGCAGGCAAATAAATTACCCTGATGAAGGTCCGCATGAAAATAGCCATCATTGAGGGCCTGACTTAAGAAGCTCTGAACAAGATTATCAGCCAGTATATTAGGATCAAGTCCTGCTTTTATAATGTCGGCGCGCGCCTTAAAGGAAATGCCATCAACCCAATTGGTGGTCAGCACCTGACGGCTGGTACGGTCCCAGTCTACTTCCGGCACATCATAATGGGGATTGTTTTTTGTGTTTTGCTTAAGTTCGGCCGCTGCAGCAGCTTCAATTCTTAAGTCCATTTCAAGGGCAATAACATCAGCAATGGTATCAACCACTTTGCTTGGGCGTAATCTGCGGGCTTCGTTTGAAAAAAGCTCCATAATTCCGGCAACCCAGCGAAAAGCGTCCAGATCACGGCTAAAGGCCTTGGCGATTCCGGGACGAAGAACCTTAACGGCGACTTTTTTGCCGTCTATTGATGTGGCCATATGGACCTGGGCAATGGATGCGGCGGCGATGGGTTCTTCATTAAATTCTTTATAAAGCTCCTCGGTTGTGGCGCCCAGGCTCTTCTCAATAATTTCTTTTGCTTCAGCGCCGGGAAAGGGCGGCACTTCATCCTGTAATTTAAGCAGATCAAAAGCCACTTCAGGGCCAATGATGTCCGGCCTTGTAGCAAGGGCCTGACCGATTTTTATAAAGCTAGGGCCAAGGCCTTGCAGGGCAATGACGAGCTTGGTTTCCGGCTTGCCGTCCACATCATATTTAATATTAAACTTACGTAGTCTTTCAAGCGCCTTTGGTTGCTCACCGAAGAGCACCAGCAGATCCATTAAGGCATCATGCTTGGAGAGCGTATAGCCGATTTTAATGATGCGGCTTATGTGAAAGGCCCATTTGAACATGCTTAGATCCGCCAGCCCGAATGAATGGCGACAATGCCGCCAGAAAGATTGCGGTAAGAGGTTTTTTTAAATCCGGCCTCTTCGATCATTTTTTTAAACTTTTCCTGGCTCGGGAATTTACGGATACTTTCGACCAGATATTGATAGCTGTCTTTATCGCCCGTAACCATTTCACCAAAATGCGGAATGATCTTAAAGGAATAAACATCATATATTTGCTTAAGCAGCGGAAGGTCAACTTTACTAAACTCAAGACACATAAAACGCCCACCCGGCTTTAGAACCCGGTAAGCTTCTTTTAAGGCAACATCAATATGGGTAACATTTCGAATGCCAAAGGCTATGGTATAAGCATCAACGGAGCGGTCCGGCATGGGCAGCATTTCAGCATTTCCGGTAACCCAGTCGATGGGATCAAAAATGCCCTGATCAAGGGCGCGGTTGCTACCGGCTTTTAGCATGTTATGATTTATATCGCATATGGTTACTTTAGCCGGGCTGTCGCCGTCCGACGTTCTGCCCCCCGCCGCTTTTAAAAAGCGAAAGGCGATATCGCCTGTGCCACCTGCTACATCCAGTAGATGCATGTTAGGAGTTGGGCGCAGATCACTGATGAAATCATTTTTCCACAGCCGGTGAAGTCCGCCGCTCATCACATCATTCATAATGTCATATTTTTCGGCAACACTATCAAACACGCCGCGGACAAGGCTCTGTTTTTCAGCCTCTTCCACATCCTGAAAGCCAAAATGTGTAGTGCTGTGTTTTTCTGTATTTTCTTTATTTGTCATATTGCGGAACATAGCGCAGTGGTGCATGTTGTTCCAGAAGAATTAACCGAGTTTTTAATTAAATGCCTGAATTACCCGAAGTTGAAACCACCAGACGCGGCTTGATCCCGACCCTTGAAGGCAGAAAGATCGTCAAGGTCATAAAAAGACGTGATAAAATCAGGATTGCCATCCCGAGTGATTTTGAAAAGAGAATCGAGGGAATGAGGGTAAAAAGCCTTAAAAGACGAGCCAAATATATCCAGATTTTTCTGGATAGCGGCGACGTGATTATTTGCCATCTGGGCATGTCTGGTAAATTTGTCATAAAGGTCATAGATAATGAGCCCTATGAGAAGCACGACCATGTGATATTTGAAACCGATGGCGGGGAGCTGGTTATTTATAATGACCCGCGCCGCTTCGGGCTGATGACCATTTGCCGTGAAGATGAGCTGGAGCAACATAGATTATTTAAAAATATGGCGGTGGAGCCGCTCGGTAATGAATTTAACGGTGATTATCTTTATGAAAAAATAAAGACGCGCAAGTCCGCCATTAAAACTATGCTGCTTGATCAGAAGATTGTTGTGGGCCTCGGCAATATTTATGTTTGTGAAGCGCTTAATATGGCAAAAATATCACCGATCAGAAAAGCCTGTGATGTAACTTTGGGTGAAACGGAAAGTCTGGTGCCAATAATAAGAAACGTTTTAAGCCGGGCGATAGAGGCTGGCGGGTCGAGCTTAAAAGATTTTGCCGGCACTGACGGCGAGCTGGGTTATTTCCAGCACCTGTTTGTCAGTTATGGCTGCGAAGGTGAGAAATGCAGCAATAAAGAATGCGGCGGGACGATAGACCGAATTAATCAAGGTGGGCGATCGACATTTTATTGCCCTCAGTGTCAGAAATAAGTAAGCTTTATAAATGAATAAACTTCTGAACATAATATCTGTGTCACTTTATATTACTTGCGGCTCTGTTTCGGTTGCGCAGGATCAGCAAAATGTAATGCTGGCGGACCTGGCAATTCCGCTGATGGATGGCACCGTTGAAAATTTAGAGGCGGCACTGTTGTTTGATAGCCCTGATGGCCGTATTATTAATGCCGAGGCAAATGGCGCCGTGGCGGCTGGTGAGGTTTATCAATATTATCAGGCGGTTTTGCCTTCACTAGGTTGGAATGTATCGCAAGACTTAAGCAGCGGTATGGCCTGTGAAAATAATTCAACATTTTGTATGATGGCTGTTCGGGAAGAAGAAAATTTAACGTTGAATATTGAAGTGAATAATAGTTCTTCAAGAATAACTTATGCCCTTTCTCCCAATTAAACCTGAAGCAGGAAAGATATAATAATGTCCTACAGTTCCATTTTAGTAGAGAAGCACGAGAGCGTTGGCCTCATCACCTTAAATCGTCCGGACGCTTTAAATGCGTTCAATAATGAAATGATGGATGAACTTACGGTGGCTCTTAAGGAATTTGAGAAGGATGACACTATTCGTGCAATGGTGCTTACAGGAAGTGAAAAAGCATTTGCGGCCGGGGCAGATATAAAAGAAATGAACACCAAGACTTATATGGATGTTTATAAGCAAGAATTTGTTACCTCTAATTGGGAAGAAGTAACCAGATGCCGAAAGCCTGTTATTGCGGCTGTTTCTGGTTATGCGCTTGGTGGGGGATGTGAGCTTGCGATGATGTGTGATTTTATTATCGCCGCTGAGAGCGCAAAGTTCGGACAGCCTGAAATAAGTATCGGCGTCATACCCGGCGCTGGTGGTACCCAGCGCCTGACACGGCTGGTGGGAAAATCAAAAGCCATGGAAATGATTTTAACCGGAAGATTAATGGATGCGGATGAGGCCGAAAGATGTGGCCTCGTTAGCCGCATCGTTGAAGCGGACCAGCTGCTAGATGAGGCGTTAAAGGTAGCCGGAAAAATAGCAGGGTTTTCTATGTCCGCGACGATGATTGCCAAAGAATGTGTGAATGTTGCTTATGAAACCACTTTAAATGAAGGCGTGCGATTCGAACGACGGATATTCCATTCATTATTTGGCACCGACGACCAAATAGAGGGCATGGCAGCCTTCATTGACAAGCGAAGTCCTGATTTTTGACATTATTAAGGACTTTTAGGCCAATAAAGTGAAAAGCTTATTGACCAATGGAGGCGGCATGTTTATAAGCCACAAATTAAATGAGACACAGATAGAATACAGGAATAACGATTCTCCTGCTTAATGCAGTATGAGATAGTTCCTTAACAAGGATTAAGGTTATATAATGGCTAATACATTACAAGCTAAAAAACGGGTACGTCGTAATGCCAACCGCGAGGAAGTTAACAAAGCACGTCGCAGTCGCATTCGTACCTATGTAAAGAAAGTTGAACTTGCTGTTGAAGCAGGAAATGCTGACGAAGCGAAAGTTGCACTTAAAGAAGCGCAACCAGAACTTATGCGCGGTGTGACAAAAGGTGTTCTTCATAAGAAGACAGCGTCAAGAAAAGTTTCCCGTCTTGCAAAACGCGTAAAAGCACTCTCTTAATTTTTTAAGATAGCAGAATTTCGAGTCGCGATAGAGTCCTCCACGATTCGCATCAACTGCGGATGAAATTGGACTAAAAATTGCAAAAAAAGCTGAACTAAATCGGGTTCGGCTTTTTTTATGCCTGCTCGTTGACGGATATTCTCTTAATGTTCTTTTTATGTAAAATTTGAAATTTTTTCGAAATTATCCACCTACTACATCTAGTGGGTATGACTAAAGTCAAGGCATAGGGTGGTATTTTATTTTAATTTTTTGCCAATTGAGCAGTTGCATGACTGGCGGATGATGAGTAGGCTCATTACATAATAATTTAACGACATCAATAGATGACACACCCTGCAAATTTCTGTTTGCAGTCTGTGGGATTTTTGTTTCAAAATACTCGTATTTATGTCGCTTAAAAGGGTAGCTTGAGGAAGTGTTGCGAATGGTAGGACAGTATAAAGGGGATGTCACTCCCGAAGAAGCGTGGAAGGTTCTTTCAGAAAAAAGGGACGCCGTACTGGTTGATGTGCGCACCCTTGCTGAATGGAAATGCGTTGGCGTCTCTGATCTGTCAAAACTATCAAAAGAAAATATATACATCGAATGGGTTAGTTTTCCTGAGCGCAACCCTAATGAGAATTTTATTGAAGAATTAAAAGAGGCCGTGCCATCAAAGGATGCATCAATATATTTTTTATGCCGTACGGGCGTTCGCTCTGTGGACGCTGCGATTGCAGCGACGGGTGCGGGCTACGTTAACAGTTATAATATATTGGAAGGCTTTGAAGGGGACCGTGATGATCATGGCCACCGGGGTAGAATATCGGGCTGGCAGGGGCTTAATTTGCCCTGGAATCATTAAATGAGGGTAAAGTTTTAATTAAATGGTGAGTGAATTGGGACAACAAAATACAAACGAGGCATTAGTGGTTGATACAATCGACACCCAGTGGATTAGTGTGCTTGAGCGCCTTCGTGAAGATTTTGATGAAAATACATATAAGAGCTGGTTTAAGCCACTCGCACTGATAAATGTGGAAGATGGCCGCGCTATTATGGCGGCACCAACCAGATTTATGCGAAATTGGCTGATGTCAAATTTTGCCGAGCGCATTACCGGCGCATGGCAAAAAGTTAATTCTGGAATTCAGGATATTGAAATAATTGTACTTGCAGGATTTCAGGGTGCGGACAAGGAAGATGGCAGTGCCAAAAATAACGCGGTAGAGAAAAAAGACACCTTCAAAGAGCAGATCAGAATTGTTGATGACAATGAATTTGGTGCGCCGCTTGATCCAAGATTTACCTTTGAAAGTTTTGTCGTCGGAAAATCGAACGAGCTTGCCTATGCAGCTGCTCGCCGTGTGGCAGAAAATAAAGATGTTAATTTTAACCCTCTGTTCCTTCATGGTGGGGTAGGGCTCGGCAAAACCCATCTGATGCACGCAATTGCCTGGGCAAACCGTCAGCGGTTCCCAGACCGCAAAGTGGTTTATCTGTCGGCAGAGCATTTTATGAATCAGTTTATTTCATCAATGCGCTATAGGGATACGATATCTTTCAAAAAGAAATTCCGCAATGTGGATCTGTTGATGATTGATGATGTACAGTTCATTGCCAATAAAAATGCAACTCAGGAAGAATTTTTCCATACCTTTAACACTCTGATTGATAATAATCGGCAGGTGATATTATCGGCTGACCGCTCACCGTCTAATCTGGACGGGGTAGAGGAACGCATCAAGTCAAGGCTTGGGTGGGGAATGGTTGCTGATATTCATCCAACGGAATATGAGCTTCGTCTGGGAATATTGCAGCAAAAGGCAAATAGCGTTCCCGAAGTGGAAATACAAACCGAGGTTCTTGAGTTTCTTGCAAGCAGGATAAGTTCGAACGTTCGTGAGCTCGAGGGTGCCTTTAACCGTATGGTGGCTCATTCAACCCTAATTGGCAGGCCGATTACACTTGATATGACACAGGAAGTTTTGCAAGATCTGCTTTGTCCGCTAAAATGATTGCATCATAAGGTAAATCACTCCAATTTGTTCTCCCACTTTGTAATTCGCTTAATCGATATAATTTTGCATCGCT
>ENA-OREN01005010-OREN01005010.1-marine-metagenome-genome-assembly--contig:-NODE-5010-length-11215-cov-5.258844_pt1 | contig 11215 bp, 12 predicted proteins | sample MGYA00248624_ERZ508555 | MGnify/ENA primary metagenome ERZ508555 (study PRJEB26222, sample SAMN06267773) | marine metagenome | isolation source: Saanich Inlet, British Columbia, Canada | place...
TTATCATGTTCCCATAATTGGAAAAGAACTAAACTTACAGAATATGTATCTTTATTAGCCTCATGTCCAAATTGTGGCAGTCGCCTTTTAGCAAGGAATGATTTTATTCTTTCAATTGTAAATGCCATTAAGAAAGTTTTTTCTAAGCCTTAAATCTCAACCCAAAACACCTTTTAGGGGGTGTACCCTTCAAATAAAAGGCACTCACACATTGTTAGATTATTTTTTGTAAGTTAAGTTGTATCATATAACTGAGGATTTTATTATGAAGAAAATAGCTATTCTTCTTTCGTTAATTATAAGTGTAAGTGCTCAAATCAGCAGTTATCCAGATGCTATTTCAAAATTTAATTTTGCCTTAGGTGGTGAGATTAATATTGCTGCAGTAGTTGGAAAAGATAGTGTTTTAATTGGGTCACGAGGGCAAAATACACTTTATCTTTACGATATAGCTTCAGGTTTGAGTACACCTATAAATCTTGATATTACTCCATATTGTGGTCAAACAGATTGTAGCCTCGACGATGATGTAAAAATTCTTCAAAAATATAATAATCATCTATACATGGTTGCTCAAAATGGTCTATTCAAGTCTTTAGATATGGGCAAGACATGGGATTTGGTTAATAGCTCAATAAAGAGAGAATTTGTTATCTCAGATTCAACAATATTTTATTATGAGGGTTCAGGAATTAACACGGTGATAATGTCAGCGAGTATTGAAACACCTAATGTAAGTAAACAGTTGCTAAAGGTTTCAGATTATTATCCCAATCAAAATTATTCTGAGTACGCGAAGATTCATGCTGCTAATGGAATATTCGGGTTCAGTTATAGATATATTAATGATGATTCAAAGTGGATAACTGGTTTAGTTATTAATGATTTTTTGAGCGGGTCATCCGAATTTGCTCATTATAAATACCCCGTAGAGGGAATGTATATTGGTGATTTCTATACTTTAAATAGTGACACTATAGTAGCACTTACGTACGGCAACACAGAAGTTTATGGAATTAAATATTTATATACCAATTCTAATACATGGGAACACAAAAGCACAATATTTGGTCAATATCTTGTATCGTTATCGAAAACCAAATATTTTGTATCTGATGCTGGGCGAACCCCACTTCCGATGAAAATTTATGATAGTAAATTAGATAAAATCATTCAGCCTACTGATAATCATAATTTTTCCAAAAAGGGGTTTATTAAACTAGACGAAAATAGAATATTTGCATTTGGTAAAAAAAACCACATAATTATTGATTATTCAAATGCTAATGATAATAGTTCAGTATCAATATCAGACGCTAATATAAATTATAATTATAGTTCATTTAACTCAGTAATGGACATCGACTCAGATAACATTGCTTTTTTGAACACCAGACAAATTGAAATAATTAAAGTAAATAAAAATTCTGGAGCAGTAACAGACATCACTAGTTTGTTCACAAATGATGATAGCTATGATAATTCGTTTTTTATTTCACAGAAAAACATTTACCATTTATTTGAAAACGAAAAAAAAGTAGCAATATATAATTTACCCAACCTTACTACTACCAACATTACTTTAAACACAGATAAGACGATTACCCGAAGTTTAATGGTTAATAATGGTAATATTTATTTAATTGGATATAAAGAATCAAATAACTCAATAGGGACCCATCTGATTGAGTATGATTTACAAAATAACACGCTTAATGAATATGACTTAGAACAGGGGTTATTAAACAACGATTGGTATCAGAACCATAGTAAATTTCAAGCAGGAACAGATTCAGTAATATTTTTTTCTGCTATAATTAGAACATATGGAAATTCAGGGTCTGATGATTATCCAATACTAGAGGATTATTTATATAATGTTAATTCAAAAAAGTTGAGCAAAATAGAAAGAAATGTAGTTGTGGGAACTTATGGCAATATACATTACTACTCTTATAATGTTTCAAAGATTGATAGTTTTTACTACTTTGATAAATATAATAATAGCTATGGCCCAGACTACAGAAGTAAGGATTTAATTAGTTGGGAAGAAGCTGTAATTGAGCCATTCGACTACATAAGTGGTGTGAGCTACTTTTATAATACTAAGAATTATAATTTGGCATTTTCAACAAATACGAGCAAGCTTTTTTACAAAACAGGTCAAATAAAATGGAGAGAACTAATCTTGGGCTCCTCAGCTATTTTCGTGGGCAATTCTGGCCCCCTTGCTGTTCCGCCAATCAATGAATCCACAACCGAAAATAACAAGATTTACGTAGCTACGAATGATGGGACACTTTTAATTGACCTTAATAAACTACCGCTTAATTTTTCTCCGATTATCTCTTCTATCAGCACTGTAACAATTATAGAAGATTCTTCTGTTGCCATAATTTTATCTGCAACGGATGCCGATGGAGATGCCATTATTTACAATGGTATTGCGGATACGTCTGATGTTACAGTTACTGCGTCCAATGATACCCTTAAGCTAACTCCAAAAGCTGATTGGCACGGTACCAGCGTGATTACCGCCATAGCTTCGGATGGGACAGCCAGTGATTCCACGACTTTTACACTAACCGTTACATCGGTCAATGATGCCCCGACTTTAACGAAGATAACGGAGATATTAAGCACCAATGAAGAAACAGTACTTAAGGTTGCTTTTAAAGGCGAGGATGTGGATGGTGATGATTTAACCTATACCTATGCTTCGGATACCAGTGGTGTAGCTGCTACTCATAATACTGCAAAAGATTCTTTAGTTCTTACATCTGTCACGGACTTTTTTGGGAATGCAATTATCACCGTCACAGTCTCTGATGCTTCGTTAAGTGATACTTCCTCGTTTACATTGAATGTAATCAATATCAATGACGCACCTGTTCTGTCAAGTATTCAGAACCAAACAACTAATGAAGATGAAGTGATAGTAGTTAAACTCACAGCTACCGATTTAGATGGTGACGTATTAACCTACAGCGGCATTGCGGATACCTCTGCTGTTACAGTTACTGCGTCCAATGATACCCTTAAACTAACTCCAAGGGCTGATTGGAACGGTACCAGCGTGATTACTGCCATAGCTTTGGATGGGACAACCAGTGATAGCACTTCATTTACACTAAATGTAAATCCAGTTCAAGATGCGCCATATGCCTTTGACTGGGTAAGCACGGCATTAGACACGATTGATATCTCTCAGTCTAATCTGGCAGATACCTATGAACTAAAATGGTCAGAGAGTGAAGATGTGGATGGTGATACTATTGATTATCTGTTATATGCTAAAATAGGTGTTTTGGAGTCAGAAGAAATATATGATACAACTAGTACATCAGTCCCAATCACCAATCAGGAGTTTTTAGAGAATGTATTTGAACCTTTTCCCATGTTACCAAGAGTAACAGTTAAGTTTAGTGTAGTAGCTACAGATGGTATAGACACTGTAAAAGTAACGGGAGATGATAGGGTTCTGTTTGTAAATCGTTATGATTACTTGTCAACTGAAAGTGAAGGAGTCCCCACTGAGTTTGCGTTGCACGAGAACTACCCCAACCCTTTTAATCCTACCACCACATTACGTTTTGACTTACCAGAAGTAAGTAACATAACACTGACTATTTTCAATATGTTGGGTCAGAAGATTAGAACTTATGATATGCAAAGTGCTGCTGCTGGTTACCATACATTAAAGTGGAATGCGACCAATGATTATGGAGACCCTGTCGGTGCTGGAGTATATTTATATCAATTACAGAGCAAAGACTTTGTTAAGACAAGGAAGATGGTGCTTCTTAAATGAAACGCCTCTGGGTGAAATAAAGGAGAATAAAATGAAACGATTAATAATTTTGCTGAGTGTATTTATGATGAGTTGTACGCAGCAAAAAGTAACAGATGCTGAAGTAATAGAATTATTAGATAATTATTTTACTGCTTTGGATGTAGACAACTTAGAATCAAATATGATAGATAAATACATAACTGATGATTATTTCATTTATGAGGCGGAAAAGAAAATGCCAACAAAGGATTTTAAAGTTTTTATAAGCGAAGCATTTAAATCTTTTAATACAGCTTCAAGTGAATGGGCATTTAGCGATATTCGTATATCAACAGATATAAATTCAGCACATATTAGCTACATTAATGACGGAAAATTTTTATCACATGACAGTATTTTAACCGAAATGAAATGGTTAGAGACGGGTTATATGGTTAAAACCAATGAGGGTTTAAAAATGAAATTTATGTTTTCTGATAACATCGCTACCAAAGTAACGCCTTCTGGTAAATGAAATGCATCTGGCTCATATTATTTGTAATTCCCCTCTTTGCTCAAGAAAATTCCTGTCAAACTATGGAAACGTCAAAATTCTAATTAATCAAGGAAGTCTAAATGTATAATATTCTGGATGGGTGGGAAAAAAAAGAAGAATGTTAAAACAAATTATACCGTTTCTTTTTTTAAGTATTCTTTTATCTTGTGTAAACAAACAATCAGTAGAAAATAAGCGACCTAATATTGTTATCATTTTTACTGACGATCAAGGGTATCAGGATGTAGGATGTTTTGGTGCTACCGATATCAAAACACCTCATTTAGATAGGATGGCAAAAGAAGGTATAAAATTGACCGATTTTTATGCAGCACAAGCTGTTTGCTCAGCCTCAAGAGCAGGTCTATTAACAGGGTGTTATCCAAATCGAATAGGAATTCATGGAGCGTTTATGCCCAATAATAAACATGGATTACATACTTCTGAAACTACCTTGGCAGAAATGTTAAAGCCATTACAATATAAAACAGGAGCTTTTGGAAAATGGCATCTTGGCGATCATCCAAAATTTATGCCCAATAATCAAGGGTTTGATGAATTTTTTGGAATACCTTATTCTAATGATATGTGGCCTTTTCATCCGCAGCAAGGAACGCACTTTAATTTTAAACCACTACCGTTATTCGAAAATACAGAGGTTATTGATACTTTAAACGATCAATCGTTGTTAACAACTCAAATTACAGAGAGAAGTGTTGCCTTTATTAACAAAAATAAAAACGATCCTTTCTTTTTATATATTGCTCATCCGCAGCCACACGTTCCGCTATTTGTTTCCGATAAATTTAAAGGAAAGTCAGAAAGGGGATTGTATGGAGATGTAATTATGGAGATTGATTGGTCAGTAGGTCAGGTTTTAAAAGCATTAAAAGATAATAATATTGATGATAATACTTTGGTTATTTTTACTTCAGATAATGGTCCTTGGTTAAGTTATGGGGATCATGCTGGTTGTGCTTATCCCTTGCGTGAAGGAAAAGGAACGGCACTAGAAGGAGGGCAACGCGAACCGTGTATTATTCGTTATCCTAATAAAATAAAACCAAATAGAGTTATTGATGTACCGATGATGTCTATTGATATTCTTCCCACTATAGCCACAATTACTGGAGCTAAATTACCCAATAATCAAATTGATGGATTAAATGTATGGGATATTTGGACAGGTAAATCTAAAAAGTCTCCTCATGAAGCCTATTATTTTTATTATCATGTAAATGAATTACATGGAATACGTTACGGAAAATGGAAAATGTATTTTCCTCATCGGTATAGAACTTTAAACGGAAGAAAAGGACGATCAGATGGAATACCAATTGATTATGAGTATGAGACAATTGATGAAATTGAACTATATGACTTGTCAACAGATATTAGTGAAACAAAAAATGTAGCTAGTAATTATCCTAAACTAGTAGAGAAAATTAAAATGCTTGGTGATGCTATGAGAAAGCGACTTGGAGATAAGCTAACAAACCGTGAAGGAACTGAAAACCGTTTAGTTGGTACGGTTGAAAAACTATAATGGAATGCAAACACTTGTAGACAATCTTGCATACCCTGTAATTTCCTGTATGAAACGCCTCTGGCTAATATCATTGGCACTATTAGTTTTCTCTTGCGAGGATAAAGAGGAAACACTTGACTGTGATATAAAAGCAACATTGAGGGACTATGCTGGTCTGGACGGCTGTGGATTTGTCCTCGTATTGGAGAATGGGGGAGTACTTGAAATGGGAGATTTTGATGAGGAGCCTGACTTCAAATTCAACGATGGATTGAAGGTTAACATCTCTTTCGAAGAGATGGGAGACATGGCGAGCATCTGTATGGTGGGTCCCATCGTTAGAATTATATGTATGGAGACAATATAATGACCTTTATAAGGGAGTACACTCAATGAAACGCCTCTTTCCCAAATAAAGGAGTAAAAAATGAGAAAATCAGCAAAGCATCAAGCAATTCTATCCTTGATTACGGTCTTTATTTTTGGTTGCTACAACGCACCAACCCCACCTTCAGAAATTGAAGGCGCACATATTTCTGGATTACATTATGAAAAATTTGACTGTCAAACACTAAATGATGAAATAAATTTTTTAGAAAAGCGTGAGAAAGAATTGGTAATTGCCCAAGAGGAAAGAATTAAAGAAAGTAATTCTCAACATTGGGGGACTGATGGTATTGGTAAGGGTGATGGAATCGAGGCATCAGAATTGAATAATGTGCGAGGTAAAATAAAAGCTGCCCGTAAAGTATTTGAAAACAAAAAATGTACTACAAATAAATGAAACGCCTCTGGGTCAAATAGCCTCCTCACGGGGGCTTTTTTGTTTGTGGGATGATGAGTATATCAATTCACTACTAATTGAATTGCATTTATTATTAAATTTCTAATAATAATTAAAATTAAGGAGATAGATAATGAGAAAATTTATTTCACTATTGACATTAAGTGCATTCTTAATTGTAGGTTGTAATTCACCTACTCAACCTCAGCAACCAAATGAGATTGATGAGATTGATGAGATTGAAATGATGTTGAATGATGTGGATGATAATGATGTACCATTTGTTATGTCAGGTGCGGGCGATGATGATAAAAAAGGAAAAAGAGATAAAAGTATAAAGAAATATAAGAAAAAAGTAAAAAAGCAGGGTTTCCGTAAAGTGATTCGTAGGTTGACTAAATATTTAACTAATTATCCAAACGAAGAAGCTCAAGAATATTTGGATGCCGCTAAAGTAAATATGGCAACTATGAAAGAGAAGTTCAAGAATAAAGACAGAGAAGGTCTTAAAGAACTTTTCAAGGAAACCAGACAACTATTAAGGAAAGCTATTAAAGCAGTTAGAAAAGCAAGGAAGGGTGATTAAGATGGAATGGGATTGATGCTGGTGGGTGGCACTTCTGGTGAATCTGGTGGTGACACTGGTCTATTACCTTTTATCGGTTTGAATTTTTGATTCTAAACAAGATATGAAACGCCTCTGGCTCAAATAAAGGGAAAAAATATTCGCTTGTATTATAATATTTTATAAGATAAACTAAATATGAAAGCCTTAAAATCTTGAAAGGATATAAATAATGATAACAATGATATTAAATACACTATTTAGTTTCGCACTTTTCGTTTCTGGTGGACATGTAATAGATACCAAGCTCAGCTTACATCATTATAGTGATGATGATTATAAAGAAATATTTTATCTAAAAAATAAAGCCTCAATTTCTAAGAATTGCTTAAAACATTCTGAAGTGGAGGATATTAAAAAAATCAAATCCCATCGTGATACTGAAAATGGTGGAGAGACCGTTACAAATTATAAAGTAACTAAAAATGATGCGCTTGAAAAAGTGGAGAAAAAAGAAGAAAACTAAAACTTCATCCTAATTCTTAAAAAGAGCCTCACCTAAGCGTGGGGCTTTTTTGTTTATAAAAGAGACACCCACATTGCTGGGTAATTTCTGTGTAATTTCCTATATGAAACGCCACTGGCTTAAATAAAAGGATAAAATGAAATTCAGAGACTTTATTTATAATAAAGAGACAAAAGAGTCGCACTTGCTTGGGTGGATTTTTCTAATTATTGTGACTATAGTTGTTGCAGGTTTTGTTTACTGGGTAGATAAAACTATATAAATATTAGATTAAATGAAACGCATCTGAGTTAAATAAAAGGCACTCACACATAGTTAGATTATTTTTTGTAAGTTGTTAATAGTAATTTTTAGAGCAGTATCCAAAATAAGGATTGAAATTATGAACATACATAAAAGTAGCGTATTTAAATTATTTCGTAAAACCATTTCTTCTTTATTAACCTTTTGTATTGTATCTGTTGGTTTTGTGGATATAGTCCTCTCACAACAAGAAAACCAACCTAATATTCCATTAATTGTTAATAAAGCTAAAATTAAAGCTGCAAAAGATGCCGAAGAAAAAAGCAGGACTGGGTGGATTGTTGGTTCTACATTGGCATCCTTAGTCCTTAGCCCATTACTTGGAGGATTAGGTTCTGTTGCTATTGCATATAATACTGGAGGTGAAACATCTCTCCCAACTAGTGATATGATGCAACTTCAAAGTGAATATGGAGATGATTTTAATGTGAATATGATTTACACAGAATCATATCAAAATGAATACAAACGAATTATTCGTAAGAGAAATGGTGGTGGTGCGTGGATTGGTACCGGTATAGGATTTGCCGTTAATATGGTACTTATTTTAGCAATTTTAAATGAAAATGAGTCTTCTTATTAGAGTATTAAATTATCTTTTGAAAGCTTTATATATACCATTTTGGTTTTTATATCATAAAAACAAACAGTTATAGTTAAAAATAGAAGCCTCACCTAAGCGTGGGGCTTTTTTGTTTATAAAAAACAACCCTCGAACATCTATTGATTAGGTTTATAAGTTATTTTTACCCCATTCGCCCAGTTTCTCAAATACAGGGAGAAGGGTTTTACCTTTCTTCGTAATTGAATACTCAACACGTGGAGGAATTTCTGGGAATATTTTTCTACTAATTATCTTGTGTGATTCTAATTCTCTTAGCTCTCTTGTTAACATATTTTTACTAATACCATCTATACTTCTGCTTAGTATTCCAAAACGATTAACTCCATGAGATAATCTCATAAAAATAATTGGCTTCCATTTTCCACCTATGATTTTCATTGCATAAGTGATAGGACAGTTATTGTATTGCATTTTTATAGCTTTCTCCTATGGTCATAAAAAAAGGACTACCTTATAAAATAGTGCCTACTTGTTATAATATAATATACTTAATAATTTTGACATAATAAATAAAAGAAAAGATTTAACTATGAAAAAAAATATACAGAAAAGCCCTTATATTATTAAAGGAGAAAAGAAAAAATATGCATGGTGTGCTTGCGGTAACTCATCTAACGGACCATTCTGCGATGGTAGTCATATGAAGATTGAGGGCATATCACCTGTTATTTTTGATAATAAAAAAGAGGGAACTCTCGCTCTCTGTGGTTGTAAACAAACTAAAAACCCTCCATTTTGCGATGGTACTCATGCTAAACTATAAAGGAGAATTAATGAAAATCCGATTTTTAGTCTCAATTATTTTATCATTATTAGTTTTTGTTGGTTGTGATAAAAAAAATAAAATAAGTCAAAGCCCTTCAAGTCTTAAAAAGATAGTATTAGTTGATGGGAATTATACTTTAAAAACACAAAAATCTAAATTGAACTGGATAGGAAAAGAGCTATCAACCAAAACTCATACTGGCACATTAGATTTAAAAAATGGAGAAATCCAAATAAACTCAGATGGTCAAATTGAAGGTTTTATTAATATTGATATGACTACAATTAATGTAACTGATTTAGAAGGTCAGTGGAAAAATAAATTAGAAGGACACCTTAAAAGCCCTGATTTTTTTGGTGTTAGTAATCATCCAAATGCATTAATAAAATTCAAAGGAAATAGTAAATCAATCTTAAATAATCAAATAGAATTAAGTGGGGAATTAGCAATTAAAAATATTACTCACCCAATCTCTTTTATAGCAGAAATAATGGAGAAAGAAGAGATGCTACAGATTAAAACTAAAATAGAATTTGATAGGTCAAAATATAATGTACGTTTTAGGTCTGGAAGTTTTTTTGATAACTTAGGCGACAAATTAATTTTAGATGATATAAATGTAGATGTAATAGTTTTTGCAAGTCTAAAAAATTGATGCTTTAAATTTTTTAAATCTAAGCCTCACCTAAGCGTGAGGCTTTTTTGTTTATAATAGAGACTCACACATAGTTAGATTATTTTTTGTAAGTTGATATAGTATTTTTGTTGAGCAGTATCAAAAATAAGGATTAGTATTCTGAGTATACATAAAATTAGAAGAATGAAACGCCTCTGACTTAAATAAAGAAGTCCCCTCTGAATATCAGAGAGGACTCTTCTGTTTTTGACTATTTTGATGATGCATCTGGCATAGATAACTCAACTAATATATCATCAGAATGGGTATCACCAAATGGTGCAGGTTTATCCATATCTATTTTTGATTCCGCATAGGCCACTCCGGCACCCAGATTATTCCATCCTTCAGCTTCAGCAAGTGTGTATATCGCCAACTTTTCACCTGTATGATGCATAAAAACTCTAACCGATTTGAACTTTCCGGAAGTTTTCATATTTTGAGCAAAGGTCATCACTTGTGCTACATTTTCATTTAGTGTTTTGTCACCATCTATTCCCCAAGCAGAAAAATACAGGAATGTACCCATAGGTGCATCTTGATTTTTTTGAGCAAAAAGCACTGAACAGGTCATTAGTGCAAACATTAACCCTATTATTCGTTTCATTGTTAACTCCTTTGATTATTTATGCTAATTTATCAATCATCTTAATATGAAATATACTTAATTTTAAATATGAAACGTCTCTGGGTCATATTACCATTATTACTAACTGTTAGTTGTATAAACAATAACGCCACAGTGAAGACTGCTACCTTTGAAGTTGAGGGGATGGTAATCCGTAATGGATTTCTGTGACTAGGATGACCAGAAAATATTGGTAAGGCGCTGGATGCGCTGAAAGGAATAACAACACACAAATTTGAAAATGAAACTCAAATTTTTACAACAACTTTTAATCCAAAAAAAATTAATAAAGAACAAATTATAAATGCCGTTGAATCAGCAGAAGGTGATTTCACTGTTATAAACTGGCAATTTCATAAAATAATTAAATGAAATGCCTCTGGCTCATATAAAGGATAATAAAATGAAATTCAGAAACTTTATTTATAATAAAGAGACAAAAGAGTCGCACTTGCTTGGGTGGATTTTTCTAATTATTGTAACTAT
>ENA-OREN01005029-OREN01005029.1-marine-metagenome-genome-assembly--contig:-NODE-5029-length-11189-cov-12.201944_pt1 | contig 11189 bp, 17 predicted proteins | sample MGYA00248624_ERZ508555 | MGnify/ENA primary metagenome ERZ508555 (study PRJEB26222, sample SAMN06267773) | marine metagenome | isolation source: Saanich Inlet, British Columbia, Canada | place...
TAATTTGTTCTTGACCCGTTATGGTCGATCTCATAGTGTGTTCCTGATCTATGAAATTGGTGTATTCGTTCTGCGCCCGGTGTATCATCGTATTCCATGACATGACCCGATTCGGATTCATATACATGGTTGAATGGGTATGTTGCATTAAAGTCACCAGTGGGTTGATTCCAAAATCCTGCATTAACACCTGTTTCGGGATCTGGCGAACCGATATTAATTTGTCTTTCCCGCATATCGGCTTTCCAACAAAGCATCCAATGTGGATTATGTGGTATGACAACACCACCCCCAAGATATTCCGAAAAATTGGCATTATCAACAGATACACCCATTATTGTCGGTTCACCTACACCATTATTGGCTATAGATTTGCGTTCCTTCTTTACACCAAACTCATCCCAGTACTCAATGATTGCTGGAGTAGGTTCCCAATCAATATCACTTGGTCCCGCCCAAACTTGGCCATTAACCGTTCCAAGTTCCATTGAGAATGATGATCCATTATCAGCACAATCCAAAAGTCGAAAAATACGGCCATTGATTTCTTGCATCCCTCGAACACCGGCAATTTGTACAATATCCCCCGCTTGCAATAATGGTTTTGTGGGTTTTCCTTTACTTAACTCAGGATCATTAAAATAAGTAGTATCATCTGCCCATAAGCTGGATTTTGTTTCTACTATTACTCCATCGGTGAACGAAATTGGAATACCACCCATCGCTAATGCATTAGTGTCTGGAGTAGGTACAACAATAAGGTCATCTTCTTTTACATCTCTCCACATAATGTCTTGGCGTCCCTCATCGGGATCACTAACATTATACTCTCCTGTTCCATAATGACCGGCATTAAAGAGTTCCCAGCAAGTTCGTCTTTCAGTTGGACTCAAATGCATCTTACGAACCCATCTTACTCTGGGATGTGGAACTCTATAATCTTCTCCTTTGATCGCCCAATAACCAGTTTCTTCACCAGACGCTTGACCCCAACCAGCTCTAGTGTCTAATTCTCCTATTCCTGTTAGGCCCGCTGGGTCTGTAGATACTGCTGGTTTATCTCTTGTTATTGGAAATGCAGGACCCCATGTTCCACCTTTAGATGCATACTCTCGATCCTCTGACCAATAATTAGGCTCTAAATAACCTGTCGAAAATATAACACCTTCTCTACCCTTTTCGTGATCTCCAAATGACCCTGTATACTCTCTAGGAACTTCAATTTTCTCTGGTAATTTATCAAAACCATCACGCATATAGGTATTAGAATCTGGCCATCTGAATGTACCAAAGTCAATCCAACCAGAAAGAAATCTTCGATCTGCTGTTATACGGCGAGTGGTTTTAAAAAGATAATGCAATACATCAGAATGTGTTGCACGAGCAAATGCAATTGGAGGTCTATATTCATAATCCCAAAGTTTTTCATTAAGAGGGTCGAGGTCGTGTATAGAAGGATGATCTCCTAAAGGATGTATTGCCCAGTTAGGTACTCTGTTTATTTTCTTATCAGGATCATTTAGTGTTATGAAGCCTGGAGCATCTTTAGGTGGAGTATAAACATGACCACCACCAGAACCAGGATTACCATAAGAAGCATCACTAGGCGGATGTGGTATGTCTCTCTGATCCATTGTAGGATCATAAAAACCCTTTTCGTAATCTATATACTTAGAAGAAGTGCCTGTAGATGGTGTGAATTCAAATTCTTTTAAATCACCCCTCGCTTTATTCCAAGCACGAGCATGGGGTTTAGCACCCCATTCAGAATTTGGAAAAGAATCACCCGAAATTCTACCACCCCGATAAGCAGTAGTAGTATTAATCCCTGGTAGAGTTCCCATCACTACCCAATCTTGCATTGTTGCAGTATCTTTAGTAAACCCTACAACCCAAGTGCCTTCTACTACAGCAGACTGTTCACCAATACCCGCCATAGATGTAGCGGTTGCGGGCTGCATTACTGTAGACCACGGTAGGTCTTTTGTTAGTATATTTTCTTTACCATCATCGTGTATACCAAGCCATCTGACTCGCACACGGTTCAATTTTTCTGGATCGAATCGGTCCTCTACAACCCCCATTCCCCAGTAAAAACCATCTTGTCCTAAAAATGCCATATAATGTTATCCTCGTCTTTAATATTTATATGAATAAATAAAGCTTTACAAAAATGAGGATCTTTAGGCCAAAAGATGCCCCGAGCGAGAGGTAACATCTAGGGACTGCGCTTATAGTATACTTACACAGTGTTGGGTTACATCAATCGGGGCAGAGCTTCCTGCCTTAGTTTATTGCAGAGGTTGTGCTATCGTGGTCAATTTAACTTGCAGTATTCGATCAAGGACTTTTCTATATATTGCCTACTGTATGTGTAGGACTTTTTCCTTATTTAGTGCGATTTAACAGCAACCGTAAAGTTCGCTCGCCTTACGATTTTACTTTTCATATTTCATATTTTCACCTCTTAAGCTTCTCCTGGTTGTGGGGGTAATTCTGGAGTTTCAGTACCACCTTTAGTAGCTCTTATTAAGCACTTATTCTGTTTCGCATATTGTCTAGCAACATTATATGCCTCAACAGGATTATTACTTACAAATTGAGCAACTGGTTTATCTTTGGAATCATCATGCCTAATCATAACATAATGCTTTCCGGATTTTTCTCGCAATTCAATATACATAATAAAATCTCAAGAGAAAAATAGTGGGGGCAGGATAGATGTGTTATTGGCAGTAACAGAGCTTTCTTTAAGGGCATCTCCAAGCATCAGGTGGAGGCTCCCAGTTACCCAAGAGCCGCACCCCCAACTAATTAAAAGGATACATCTTCCTCGTCATCATCGTCCTCGGAGTTATTCTCATTATCCCCTAGTGTGGATACATCAACACCAGCATCAATTTTAGTGTAGAGGTCGAGGAACGATTCTTTGGTTTCGGCATCAAAACGATTTACGGTCAACTCAATTGCCGTCATCTTATCCTTAAAGATAGAGAAGGCACCAATAATGTGAACGAGTCGGCGAGTGGAGATAACCTCATCGCAACCGCCTTCATAAAAGGTTTTGCGAATAACGTCAGCCCATTTTACCAGATTATCTGAAAAATTATGATCTTCAAGACCGTGTTTACCAAGCTCATTATTGAGAATTTTCTTCTCCATCGAACCGGCCGGATAGGTCTGTTCGATAGTGACAGGGAACCTTTCAAGGAAAGCCTCGTTCAATACGTTAGTACCAATAAAGCGGCCATCATCGGAACCTTGTCCTTTGGTATTCGCAGTAGCAATCACGTTAAAACCTGGAGTCGGATGTACCCATTTACCAATCTTTTTAAGATAGATGGATGAACCTTCAAGGACAGGCTGCAATGCCATGATCTTATTAGATGCAAGGTCAATCTCATCAAGGAGAAGAACCGCACCACGTTTCATGGCGGTCACTACCGGGCCATCATGCCAGACTGTCTCACCATTAAGCAGACGGAAACCACCAATCAGGTCGTCCTCATCAGTTTCAACAGTAATGTTGGCACGGACATATTCCCGTTTCTGTTTGGCACAGACTTCCTTGACCATTAAGGTTTTACCGTTACCGGAAAGACCCGTGATAAACATAGGATAAAAGATCCCAGACTTAATCACATCCTTAACAGTATTAAAATTACCGTAAGGGACATAGCCTTCAAACTTCTCGGGGACGTATGAATCTTGCTGATCCATCACACCGATAGCGGAAGGTGCCATCTGAACTTTGGCAGCTGATTCTACGGCAGGTTTTTTAATAGCGGTAATAATACCATCTAACAAATCCACATTAGAAGCAGCATCCTTTGCAAACTCACCATCCACGGACGGGACGTAATATTCGCCACGTTCATTGGTTCGCAATTCCTTGGATACCTGCCAAGACGGAAACTTCAAACCTTCATAGGCATCTAAAACCTGATAGATGCCATCACGATTGATAACCGTAAGGTCAGGGCCGAGTACATCGAGGGCACAAGTAATAAATTCCTTGCGGTTCTCGTTCATTTTGATTTTTGACATATTATCTCCTGATGTCATTAGATTAAGCCGCGCCAACTAAGGCACGATCCCAGTAAGTGTCACGAAAGGCCTTGCACGTTATACCACTATCCAACATCTCCTTATCGGACATATCGAGCTCGTAAGCTGAGATAGTAAAACGATCACCAAGTTCCTCTTGGAACTCAGCCATACGCCGATCATGGTTGGCAGATATCTTAGCCGTCATAAGACGGAAAAACTGCTGACCGTTATGATTGTCAATAAAATCTACCGTGTAAAAAAATCTATGTTTCATGTATAAGTATTACCTAATATTGGGTTAATTTCAATTCTCAAACTGCTATTATACAGACTATTTTGGAAGAAGTCAAATTCCCTCGTAAGTTATTGATTTTGTTAGTCTTTTTTTCGGGCCCTTCCAAAAGTTTTTACCAAAATTCCCGAAAAATAGTCATATAAATCAATAACTTACAGAGGAATCCCGATGTCGTGGATAGATAACTAATGTCGTTTTAAGAACATTCAGACATACAAAAGAAAAAACCACATTCAAGTAAATGATCCATATAACTATCTGGGTCTGTAAGATAACCGTGAACAGTATCTCCATCATCATTAAAGATCGTAACCTTATACCAACCAGCTGGAGTAGGTGGAGGAGATTCTTTTTCATATCCATCCGAACCATAACTAACATTGTATTCCATAAACAAGTTACTCAAATGATACAACCCAAAGCAATAACTATGTGCTCTTACCCAAGCTTTAAATTTTTCTTTCATTTTAAGCAATGATCTCCATCATGCGATTTACTAGGACTTTGTTACCAAACTTTTTAGCCTGGTTTTTCTTAAAGGCATTTTTCATTTTACCGGCAGTCCAATTTTCATCAATATGCAATTCTTCAGCTTCATCCTGAATCTTACTAATGGGAACAAGAAAAAACTCATCATAACCAAAGCAAGGTAGTGGAGCAACACCATTATTGCGGATTGAAGCTCGTGCTTCTTTATGTCCTTTCGGGTTAAACTGTTTCCAGCCAAGGTATCTTTCCAAATCTCTCTGACTTACTCTATTACCAGAACCGTCTAGGAAGATTCCGATGATATTGATACCATAACGATCCTTTAATTGTGCCATAATCGCACGTTGTTGGCCTAAGACCTGAATACCATAACCATTCCAGTGCTCATGCTTATGAAACAAATCTTTAAGCTTGTATACCTTCTTGGTCATGGGATCTTCCATACGAGTATCATGGTAGCGACTCATACCTAGACTTGAACCATATCCTTCCATACCGTGAATAGAATCAAATTTACTATTACCTTCACCATCAGTTAAAACGATAAGGTTAGTGATATCTAACTTATAGCGTTCCTGAAAGTTAGGTATAATCTTATTCATAGCACATAACCCATCTAGTAGGGGAGTGGATGAAAGATCATAGGCACCAAAGTTCTCGTAGCGTTCCATTGCACAACGTCTCCAGAGTAACTTCTGTGCCTTGATTGACTCCTTGGCATTCATTCTACTGGAAAAGAGATTAAGTAAGCTACAATTATTATCTAATGTAGCATTACCATTCTTATAGTTCCAAAGTTCGCCACGTTTTGTCTGCATTGCAATCTCAGCATTTATAGCTTCTATAGATTGATCAATTTTACGAGCCACAGTCTCAGGACGCTGATAAGAATTTGAGAAAGCATAGACCTCGTAAGGAATATTGACTTTCTGACAGAACCATACCAGATTCAATATCTGCTTCATGGTATCAAACAAATGACCGGACATGGATGCAGACCAATCGACCAACATGACCACACCATGATTCTTCCCATCTGGGCGAATCGTATTCCTAAGGAACAGATCATCATTATACTTGTATGAATGAATCTTGGTCATATCGAGGACACCAGTTTTAGCCACTGATTCTTTACGATACTCTGCCGCAGACTTTTTACGTTCAAACTCTTTGGCCATATAGCCAACAATCTTCATAGAACGGCGTTTGAATATCTTATAATCAGCATCATGCTTTAATGGTGCTCGATCATATTGCCCAGTTCTGTAATTGTACTGTGATCGGAGATAGATACCTTCCTTTTCATTTTTGGCAATCAATTTATCATTAAGAATCAGACGATCACCTAATTCCTTAATGACTTCCTTATATGTGACTACCATACGATTAAGGTTAGGTTCCGGACTTGAAAAATAACGAATCTCATCACGACCTCTTGTATCAGGAGTTAAATCATCCATCTTACGGTCAAAGTTATCCTGAGTACAAACTAAATCTTCCGGTAGATCCTGACCTGACAGATCATCATCATCATAATCACCAGAATAAGGATTTCCGTCATCATCATGCTGACCATCATCATATTGATCAGAATCACCATTTTCAGAATCCTCTTCTTCATCATCATCGCCAGGATCACTATCATCAGAATCCATAGAAGAGAGTGAATCCTGTGAGGGTCGCCCGTACATACCACTATGCGAATCCTCTTGATCCATATCTTCCATCTTCTCAGCCATGTACTCTTGAATCGCTCTAGTAGTCTCTAGAACGTCATCCCATGATTCACACTGTTCCGTCATATGTACAAAAACAGACTCTTCCTGTGAAAACGGTATACCAGCTAGTGCCCCCATCTTAAAGTGTAGATTAAGACGATCTGCCATATTAAACATTGTGATATCAGAACCTTTAGGATAGAAAAACTCCTTTTGTTCTAATACACGATAACCTGATACAAAAGACCGTACCAGTCCTGGATAGCGCCTTTTAATCTTCTTTTCAATACGAGCATCTTCCACAATATTCAGAATACCTTTATGATACTGGTATTCCTCATTAAATAGTGCAGATTCCCAATCAGACAATAGAGTATATAATGCATGACCGACTTCATGTCCTGTCATAAGATCAAGAACCTGATTATCGGTTGTGACCCAATTAGGTAGAGTCAATACACGTGCCTTAACATCAAATGACGCTGTTTTAGCCTCATGTGAATTCCTGACAGTAATATCCTCGGTTGCCAGTAGTTTGGCCAGTTGTGATTTACTTTCAATCATTTTCTTTCAGACTCATATAAGAAGAAGCATTAATATCTTTTACTTCCCGAATAGAATGGACTTCAATATCCATCATATTACAAAAGTTAGCTGTCTGCTTATAAGCATCAGCCGTATCATTTGCTTGAGTAGAAACAACAGCAACTAATGCCCCGCTGTCGGTTTCAGATAGAATTTCGTATGTTTTCATAAAATTTTGTCTCGGATTTTTAGGGGGGTTTATATTTGAGAAGTTCCTATATATGCCCACATCGCATTGGATACCTTGAGGGACATAGGGAACATAGACTGTTTTTTCTTCAGCTTCCCGGGAAGATCAGATTAACGAGGACATTCGACGGACCCATATGCGAAGGCCAATTCATATCAGCCACAGCCACAACGGCCCCAAACAATACAACAAAAATCAAGTATGCCCATTTATCAGATATACGGCTCATGCTTTGTCCCTCAAGCGTAATTGACTATCCCATATATTCTCGCTATAGTATGTATGGGTATGATTGCCGAATGTATCAATACGTTCGACCTTTAATGGGGATTCGTCTATATTATCACCATACATATTAAGGACACTGTTACGAGCCTCAATATGATCAGAAACCTTAAAGAAAGCCGTTCTAGCGCCGCCTAAATTGTTGCGATAATAGCAATAGAAACCGCCCAAGTCCATAGTGATGGGGCATCCAATAGCTACGTTGCCCCACGATTTCCAAGCATTGCCTTTTAAATCATAGGCAATAGGAGCCTTCCATGCAGCCTTAGGCATTATGCGGTCCTCTGTTGTGAATTACGAAAGCGAACAATAGCCTGATGATTCTTAGGCATACCCTTTAAGGAAGGTTTAAGGACAGTGATAGTGCCACCTTTACGAAAAAAGCGTAGTTTAGCAGAAATGTCCGTCGCAACCTTAGGGGTGTGAATGGATACAGCCTTTGTTAAGTTTGTCATATATAGCCTTTAGTAGTTAATAGGGGGAGAGGATATGCCAGTTAGAGTTCCAGTTATCAGATCCAGTAAGGGGTTTATCGCCTATTCAGTCACTATATAAGTGTTCTCTGATATTCAGTTAATTTATCTCTATTCAGTTATTCTAATATCCTCTCTTAATTCTCAAACTGCTATTATAGGCTAAATCCCCTCCGAAGTCAAGCACCCAATAAAGCATAGTAAAATCAATGAGTTAGCCATACATTCCACCCGAGCCTAATGAGCAGTTTTACCACTTTCCCCCAGAATAACCTATATAAATCAAGTAGTTACAGAGGACATGGCAGCTCCCCACTTATTTTTAAAAACTCAATGGAATCAATGAGTTAGCGTTCGTCTGCCCGCCGGTGTAAGTCATTGTTTTTAAAGGGTTTTTTATTTGTCTTTATTATCATACACTTACAAGCTACCATATATTGCCCTGGAAGTCAAGCTTTTGCCATACATTCCCCCCGAGCCTAATGGATGGTTTCCCTAATATCCCACCTAATACCACAAGGTTCGTTAGCCTCAGACTTCATTAGTAGGATCATCTCTGAAAAATCACTTAATTCCTCAGCAGACTGGATTTTGTGTTGTATCAGGAAATCAACGAAATCCTCTTCGGTTATAGGAGACCTTGTTTTCTTCAAAGGGAGACATTTAGACATATTATAATACTCTTATATGGTAAATCAGAGATAATACTCGATTTATACCAGCTATTATACAGTATCCGAGTCTCACCAGCTGAGTCCCCGAGCAATTAAGTGAAAATAAGTGTGTTCGCCATGACGTGCCTACTCATTACTCACAGGGCGACCCTAAAAAGTCCTCGGAAATCCTTGACAAAATCGTATGCCCCCGATAAAGACCACTATGAGCCACGCTGTTTTCTATGTTACTACGCTGTTTTCTATGTTACTACGCTGTTTTCTATGTTACTACGAGGTTTATTAAGATTTGTCACGCTGTTTTCTATGTTACTACGAGGTTTTACACACAATTACCCACCGAAACACACAACATAACACCATTTACAGGACGGTTTAGTTAATAGGTTACGCACAGGTTATACACAGACTTACCCACAGGACATCTTAATGTATTCACAGTTAATGCTTTTTAATATTGATAAATTCATAGGTAGGAATCGTTGTGTTCGGTAGCTTGTGTGCGTGTACGTTAGCATCTTTATATATTGGAATTATATCACCTGTCAATTCTTCGTCTAGGTCATAGGTATCTGTGACTGGATCATAGTTGACATTCTTTAGGGTTGTTGTCCAGCGGTATTGTGTCATTTTTTGCAAATCTCATCTCATTTGTTTTTAATTTTGTTTCTTTGGTCATAACTATTATACGCTCTTACTTCTTTTGGTCATTGTTTTTCACACGGCCAGAATACACCACACTCTTGTTTCTTTTGGACGCAACTATAGTACACTCGCATATCACCGTTTTTGGAATCTTTGATGTCTATCTGATACTGGGAGTTATAGAAGTTATATGTCTTGGACTTATGGATGAAGTGATCTTTATTGGAAAGGAATTCACTCTCAGCATAATGGTTGCATAGCATTAGGGTGGGGAATGTCTTTTGATGGACATTCATACCTATACCACCGGTCTGTGTGATGGCTAGGTAGATTAGTATAAAGGTAGACATCATTTGGGTTTAGGTTTCTTTTTCTTTTCTTTTCTGGGGGACTTGTCTTTGTTCTCTATTGATGTTTGCATAATACCTATATCAATCTTTTGTTGTTGTTGTTGTCTAGGTTGGCCCATTGGTGTCCAGAATTGGTTATAGTTTTTGGGTACTGCTTTTTGTGTGTACTTATAGGTGCCTGTTAGTGGGTCGTATTGGACCGCATCAGATACTACAGAGCGCCACTGTGGTGATGGTTTATTTGTCATTGTCTATTCCTAGTGCTTTGTCTATGGCTGTATTTATTCGTTTAGGTGTTGCGTAGTCTTGTTTCAGCTCTAGTGCTTTTTGTTTAACGTCTACGCCTGTCAAGGACTTCCACCATATAGATAGACGGTCTGACAGGTCATATATGCGCTTACTTAATTTACCCATGTCATTATTGCGTAGTACAGTCCAACAAAGGTTAATGTACCAAGTATTAGTAGGCCGAGGAAACCACCAACAAATTTTAGTGATTTAATCGGGTGTCTAATTAACCAGTATACTATAAATCCGGTTATCAGTAATGTAAGGAGTAGTGTAAGCATTAGCGTTTCGTGATCTCCTTCTCTATATCATTAGGCCTCGGTTTGTCTATCAATGAATAGAGCATTACAGTCAATTCGACAATATCTTCACTCATGACTGCGATCTCGTCCTCGATTTTCTTTAGGCGTTTATTCATATCGGAACGTGCAATTACGCTGGCACGTGGTGTGGCATAAGCATCTAGGTTTGCACTCATATCATTATACTCCAAATGCGACTAACATAATTAAACATAAAGCTTCCATGTTATACTACCTCCTCAATGTGTCTACACTTGCGACGGAACGTAAACCCTGGGCAATTGCACGTTATCAATCCATTATAATCAAATACCGTATATACAGCCTTGGAGGTTTTCGATGCAAAGGTATTCACTACTTTACGTTTACCAACACCAGATGCACGATTGCGCTCATAATCTGCGACACGTTCATTAGCCCAGGCCTGTAGTTCATTAATATAGCTCATCATTACTCTCCTTTTTAAGATCATAAGAAATATTGGACATAAAGGTAACAAAAGAACATTTGCTTTTGTGACATTCAGCCAAACCTTCAACATATCTATTCCATTTTTCAAACCAGACATGAAGATGATTTTGCTCGATATTATTAAATGAGATATTGAAATACTGTTGCGCTACCTCACCGAATTGTTCCAACGTCATCCCATCATAGGGGTATACTTGAATACTATACATTATAATACCCACTCTCCATTAATGCATCTTCCTGGTCGCACCAATCACGGTCTATATGTTTTGTGCCTGAGCGGTTATACTTGTCCGGTGTATGATAACCACCTTTGTGTCGATTGTTTTTCGCAACCAGATTTCTCTGCCTGCGTGATCGAACTTGGTCCTTCG
>ENA-OREN01005030-OREN01005030.1-marine-metagenome-genome-assembly--contig:-NODE-5030-length-11186-cov-8.183635_pt1 | contig 11186 bp, 7 predicted proteins | sample MGYA00248624_ERZ508555 | MGnify/ENA primary metagenome ERZ508555 (study PRJEB26222, sample SAMN06267773) | marine metagenome | isolation source: Saanich Inlet, British Columbia, Canada | place...
ATTAAAATTAATGCAATTAGTCCGGCAGCTATTTCAACCCCTATGTTAGAGGCTGGATTTGACGGAGATCAAAAATTAAGAAATAAGTTAAACTCTTGCCATCCTACAACAGGCATTGGCACAGTAGAGGATGTTGTTTCTGCAGCATTATATTTATCAAAATGTGGAGTATTTATTAATGGCTCCATTATTGATATTGATGGAGGAATAAGCTCTAGACTGCATGACCCTGTATAATATAATACAAACCTAGATTACAAAAAAAATCAATGAACGCGCATCAAGAAAGTTTAAAATTGAAACGAGAAGAGTGCTTCTTAGGATGTTCTATATAAGAAATTTTAGAAATTGCCAGGGGATTTTTGGGTGATAAAATCCTCTTGAAAGAGTGGTTTAAATTAAAATACAAATGGCTTAAGTAGGTGGTTTTTTCACAAAGTGGGTAGTTTTGCAAAATGGTTAAATATAAGATGAAAAAAAGTGTTAAATTTTTTCTCAATAGAAGATCCAGAAAATACTGGAAGACGCAACCCTTAAGAGGGTTTTTAAGCAATAATTCGTATGAATTGTGCACTTTAAGTTTGAATCCATGTTGAATAAAGTCATCCATATTGTTGAAGCCAGGTTCACAGAAAGAGATTTTCATCGGTACGGGGTTCAAAATTTTTTGGACAAAAGTATAGATGTGGTTGTTTGGGATGTAACTGCAGTTATGAGCAGAAAAGTGGCTCAATCAATAAGTAAAGATATTGCTTGCAACTATAAAAATATAGAATATTTTGACAGCAAGCGAGAACTGATTAAATCAATAATGCGCTTAGAAGATAGTGTTTTTATATTGAGCTTTATTCCATATAATTTGAATTCAAATTATATATATAGGGCAATATCTAAAAATAATATTCGGTATTCTTTGATTAGGGAGTACTCTAGCATTTTCGTAGATCTTACCAATGTCCATAGATCCTTTATTAGTGTAATAAGAAAAATAATACTCATAAAGCCAGTTATGAATTTTTTGCTTATTAGAATGCCGTTAGGTTTTTTGAGAGTGCGTCCTGCTAATTTTGTTTTCACGGGGGGAGTAAAGAGCAATATAAAGGACCCGTTGATTACCGATAAAACAGAAATAGTGCCTATACACACCCTTGATTACGATGAACTTCTAAAGGGGCGATTTGATTCTGCTGTAAAATTTGATTATATTACGTTTGTTGATCAAGATTTACCACAACATTCTGATCTAATATCTAGCTCCAAACCTGCACTTGTTTCTAAGAAAAAATATTATAAAGAGTTAAATGAATTCTTCAACTATTTAGAATGCAAGTACAAAGTCCCTGTTATTGTTGCGTTACACCCAAGAGCGGATTTAATTAAGGCTAAAGAGAATTTTTTGGGCAGGAGTATTTTTTCTCTAAAAACAAATGCGCTGATAAAAAACACATTATTTACAATTGTCCATTATTCAAATGCTGTTAATTACTGTGTTTTGTATAAAAAGCCTTTTGTATTAATTACAACAAATGAGATTGAGGCGGCACACGATAACAGGACTGCAGCCATAAGAGTTTTAGAAAGTTTTTTTTCAAGAGAGGTTATAAATTTATCCAGTAAAGAATATTTAACCAAGCCTTTGTCGATTGATTTTGATACTGAGAGTTATAGTCAATATATGCGAGACTATATCAAGAATAATAATGATGATATTGAATTTTGGGATGTTGTTGCAAAAACGATCAAATTTTAATTTACCTATGCTTTTTATTTTTTTGCTAGAATTTAAACTAATAATGTGGAGATGTTTATGAAGTCACGTATAAAAAAGATTTTATTTTCAATGTTTGGAAGGGAGAGAGTCTTAAGTATTATTAATATGATTATTAATTTACTGATGGCCATTAGAGGTCGTAAGTATTCATTTGCAGAGGATGTAATAATATTGAAATATTTAAAGTCATTTAGTGGGAATTTAGTATTTGTAGATGTAGGTGCACATCATGGCGAGTCATTTTTGCCATTTCTTAAATTGGGCTGGAAAGTTATAGCTTTTGAGCCTGATTCGAAAAATAGAAATTTTATTAAAAATAATCTTAATATGAAAGAGAGGTATTATGATAATTTGCAGCTTTTACCTTATGCAGTTTCAAATCAATCTAAAAATGCGGTAAGTTTTTTCTCTAGCAGTGAAGCATCCACCATATCCTCTTTGTCGGCATTTCGACCAACACATAAAGTAACAGACGTTGTTGATATGAGAGCCTTGACACAAGTATTAGATAGTGATGTTCTTAATAATATTAGATATTTGAAAATTGATACCGAAGGTCATGACTTATTTGCATTGCAAGGATTTCCATGGAGCAAATCTAGACCAGAAATTATAATGTGTGAGTTTGAAGATAATAAAACCATATCTTTGGGCTATAATTATTCTGATCTTGGTGGGTATCTAGTGGAGCAAGGTTATACAGTTTATTTATCCGAGTGGGAGCCAGTTGTACAGTATGGAGTTCGTCATAAATGGAATCGTATGAAAAGGTTTCCGTGTGAATTACAGAATAAAAATGCTTGGGGAAACTTCATAGCTGTTTCGACAGATGCCGCACAACAATATTTTGATAAAAAATGTAGCAAATAGGTGATTATAAGTACAAAATTTTAGATCGAAAACGGTCAGATTTTTAAAAGCATAATGTCAGTTTTTAGGCACCTTTTAGATTTTCTGTATGTACAACGAAAAATAACTTGGCTGGATAATGACTTTTGGTTTAGGATAAAAAATGGAAAAGGTAATAGATTTTGAAGTGCAATCTGAGAGGCTTGCAGTTGAAATGGACAGTGCATTTCGTGAAAGTCGCGTAAAGTATAATACCTTAGTGGGTGATATTTCAGCTAAATTTCCCAATGATTTGTATTGGGGAATAGGTTCACTTGCAAGTAGAAATAAATATTACAGCCCTCTTATTGATCGTTGCACCAAAATAATCATGGTCCGAAATCGCCTTAAATCAGGTGACATGCCTGATACGATCCGATCAAACGATCGAGTACTCTGTTATTCACTAAAGGAAAACTTCGGGGATGTCTTTCCTGGTGTGAAATTTGAGTGTACAGAATCGATGTTGTTACGAATTCTTCGCACAACAAGACCTCTGCGTCAATATGTTCTTAGTATGACTCTACTTTTACTTAGGTTTGTATCATCTCGAAGTCCTAATAAAATAGTTGAGCAAGTGAAGTGTAGCCAAAAACCCATCGTATTGCTTGATACGTTTGTATTGAATAATAATGGCGATGAAGGGGGGATTGTGGACGGGGCCTATAAAGACCGTTATTATCCTGGCTTGCTTAGTAAGCTTACTGATGCCCAGTCTAAAACCGTTTGGTATGTTCCAACTACCGTAGGTTTTTTTAATTTTTTCTCGATTTTCAAAAAAATCCGTACAGCAAAAGATAAATTTATTTTGATCGACGATATTATTAAATTTCGTGATTATATGTTTGCCTTGTCATTCCCCTTTAAGTACCTTTCTCGTCATATTTCAAAAGTAGATTTTGATGGTCTCGATATAACGCATATGGTTAAAAATGAGCAAGTGAATAATAGCTGTGATTATATGAGTATCCAATCACTGCTCTATTACCGGTTTGGAAAGAGACTGAAGGAAAGAGGCGTGTTGGTGGATAGTTATATTGATTGGAATGAAAATCAAGCTATTGATAAGGCGATGATAAAAGGCTTTCGAGATTCATATAAAGACATTCGAATCGTTGGATATCAAGGTTATATTATCGCAAAAGATCTGCATCTGTATTGCTTCCCTACTGAATATGAGGTTTTGAGTGGGCTCTCGCCAGACACCATGTACGTGGTTGGAGAAGGACTTGTAGCGGACATGAATGAGTTCACTCAATCAATAGATGTGCAAGTAGGGCCAGCATTTAGATTTCAGAAAGTATGGCGTACACCTAAATATCAGCCGAGTAAATCACACTTTGAGATATTGCTAGGACTTCCTATTAGTCTTACTGAAACGACACATATCGCTCAGATGGTGCAGGATGCAACAGATAATTTTTCCCCAGAATACGGTCATTTCAAAATAAAGCCTCATCCTACATATAGTATTAAGGAAGTTCAATCTTTACTTGGCCTTCAGGAAACTGAGAATATTGAATTTGTGAGTGGAGACTTTCATGATGTGATTGAAAAATCAAATCTTTTGATAAGTAACTCGTCGAGTGTTTGCCTTGAGTCGTTAGCTAAAGGGGTGCCGGTTATTATTGTCGGTTCAGCAATTGGGGTAACCCAAAATCCCATTCCCTCGCAACTAGCACCCGAAATGTGGCGTGAGGTGCATAATGCAACGACTTTGTCGGAATCCATCCAACGGTATAATATATCTAGATCAGATGATCGAATATCTTTTCAGGCCATCGGAAGCAAGATTAGGGCTGATTATTTCAATCAGGTTACAATCGCGTCGGTTCAAAACTTTGTTTTTGGTTCGTCTACGGATGTATAGATCTTGCTAAGTAATGAGGTAAAATTAAAAATATGGCTATTTTCATGATTGATTCGCAAGTGGAAACAGTCGACGCTATTGCAACTCGCTGAAAAATTTAATATTGGACCCTGCTTTTATCCATGAATCAAAATTCATCCCTTGCTGAGCGTTCAAATTATTTTCGTCGTCTTCGGTCGCCTTTATTTCTAATTACAGGCTGCATTGCTTTTTCAGAGTCGATTTTTTGGGCCTTGTTAAGGCGCATAACTCCCAAACTTATTGTGACCGCAAGCATGCCAACAAGTATACGTACTTTGCAGACTCGATTTCTCAAGGAAAAGGAGTGTACTAAGCTTAAGGAGGACTCCTATCAGACTAATGATCTAATATTGAACGACTCTGTTCGACTCAAGTTAGCGATTGGTTATTTTACTTATCAGAATGCCTCTTCTTGGTTGTATACTTTTTCGGATCCAGAGATTGAAACTTCTTTGCACCGATGGGGCTGGCTCTTGTGGGGTTTAAATGAAAATTCAGCATCATTATCCAGAGAGCAGGGCTTAGCACTCGTCAGGTCGTGGTTACGTTATTGTGAACCGACCGATAGTTTTGGTTTAGATGCTTATTCTACGAGTGAACGCATTGTTAACGGCAGTATTTTTTTCTTGAAAACGGGTGATGGGACAATCCCGCCTGATATTCAATCATCCTTTCGTAGAATGTCGCTACAGGTTGCAGAAAATCTTGAGTATTATGAGGGGGATCGCACAGGAAATCACGCATTTAACAATGCTCGTGGGCTTTTTTTTGCTGGTACACTTGCGGATTCGCCAAATGCAATTGCCCTCGCGTTTGCAATTTTTCGCGAAAGACTGCCAAAGATAATTTCTCATGACGGGTTTCTCAGAGAAGCTTCCAGCCATTATCATTTCTTGTTTACGCGCTGGATTCTAGAAGTGTATTGGTTGGCCGTACAGAATGGCCAGAAAGTGATAGCCGCATTTCTTGCGCCCTATGCTGGAAAATTTGTTGAGCATTGTTGGTTTTTCTTAGTCAAAGATGAAGTTAATGGTAACTGGTCTATTCCGTTAATAGGGGATATTTCTCCGGATTTCACTCCAGAGTGGTTACTTTCCGTACCTTGGTCAAGCCTCGCAACCGAGCTTTATATGCCAGAAGTTCTTCCCTGCTATCAGGGCGATGATGGATGGGCTACATTGTTCGGCATCACTCCCTGTGTAAACGATAAGTCGCCTGTATATCAATCTATGTCTTATCCAAAGAGTTTCTGGCATCGTATTGTTCAAGGGCAGTCAATTGTTTTTGTCCATGCAGAATCACTTGATGGCGCAGCGCGAGCAGATCATCGACATTTGGATCTGGGTGGCTTTGTTCTGTATAGGTCTGGTGCCTTAATTTTATCTGACTGTGGCCGGATTGATTACACTCAATCAGCTTTGAGTGAATACGGCAGAGGTGCATATGCTCACAATACCGTTTTCGTAAATGGCCTGTCGCCAGATGTTGATGCACCATCATGGTTTCAGAAAAGTTACAAGTCAGTAGATGTTACGACTGAACTATGTGAATCGGATTTATCGACAGAATTCACACTTTGGCATAACGGCTTCGATAGGTTAGCAAATGAAACAATACAACATGAACGTAAATTGATCCTCAGGTCTACGTCATTCGAGATTGAAGATCGGCTTATTGGTAGTGAACGCTGTGAAATCATGCTTCGTTTTCATTTAGCTCCTGGCCTAGAATTACTGAAGATAGATTCAACTAACTGGTCTGTGGCGCCAATAGATGCAATTTTTAAGATTGATGATCGGTTCGAAACATCAGTCTTGGTTGGGCAGATTTGTCCAATCATAGGGGGAGTATCCGCTTCGCGGTACGGAGTAACTGAGGAGTGCCCCACCCTTGAGATGAAAGGTAGCCTGTGTCTACCATTGACAATTACGAACACTTTGAATTGGGACTGAATATGTGTGGTATTGCGGGTATATTTAATTTTGATAAGCAGCCGGTACGAGTAGAACAGCTGTCAGCCATGACGAACAACATGATAGAGCGCGGCCCTGACGATGACGGTTTTTACACTTCAGGGTCGGTAGGTTTAGGTTTTCGAAGGCTTTCCATAATTGATTTAGAAGGCGGTCATCAGCCACTTACGAATGAAGACAAGACCTTGTTTCTTGTATTTAATGGAGAGATTTACAATCATATTGAACTTCATGATCAGTTAATTTCACGTGGCCATATCTTCCGGACAAAAAGTGATGCTGAAGTATTGCTTCATTTATATGAAGAGAAGGGAATTGATGCGCTTGAAGATCTCAATGGAATGTTTTCGTTCGCCTTATATGATAAGAAGCGTGACGAGCTATTTATGGCGCGTGATCGGTTAGGTATAAAGCCATTGTTTTACACTATAACGTGCAACAGGATTGTTTTTGCGTCAGATGTCCGCGCATTGCGTGAAGAAATAAACACTAAGCTCGATACCAGCTCAGTTATAAAATATATTGCACTTGCTTATGTTCCAGGAGCTGAGACTATGTGGACCGGGATCAAAAAATTGTTGCCTGCACACTATTTGCTGATCAATGCAAATGGCGATATAAAGTGTCTAAGATATTGGAAGGCACGCGCCTCTGGAAGCTGGCAAGGGTCATTGGTTGAGGCTAAAGCTCAACTGGATGAGTATTTGACTGATGCTGTTAGGCTACAAATGCGAAGTGATGTGCCGGTTGGTATATTCTTGAGTGGAGGGGTTGACAGCTCAGCTCTTGTATCTTATGCGTCGAGTTTGACAGAAGAGCCACTTCGAACATACACCATTAATTTCTCGGGAAAAAATTCTGAGGATGCAAAATATGCGGAATTTGTAGCAAAAAGATATAAAACTATTCATTGTGAGATTCAAGTGTCTGCCGCAGATATAGAGCGTGAAATGGATAATTTACTTGGACGTATGGATGAGCCTATATCAGATTCGGCGATATTCCCCGCCTATTTGGTATCTAAGACTGCATATCAGCAGGGTGTGAAAGTTTTGCTAAATGGGGCTGGTGGAGATGAGATATTTGGGGGGTACTCGCGGCATTGGCCACCAAGAATTGGGAGTCCTACTTGGGTTGCAGAGACTCTGCCTGGCGTTTTAGGTACATTAATCTCTACTATCTGGTCAAAATTTCAACCACACCGAGGAGTGCGAGCCTCAAACCCTGTTTTTTCGTGGGTGGCAGGTGTATCAGGGGTTAATTTGAACGCCTGCAGTCAGCTTTTTCGTAAGTCCGCGATGTTTACTCAAATGATAAGCGCAATAAAAGAAGAGTATTCGAAGATCAATCATGCCGCAGGCGCAAAAAACTATACTTATGATCGAATGGAGTTGGATCTAAATACATATCTGCCGAGTGATGTGCTCGCCTTGACTGATAAAGCGACTATGGCAGCATCAGTTGAATGTCGGGTGCCTCTATTGGATCATCGTTTGGTTGAGTTTGCGTATTCTCTGCCAGTAGATATTAATCTGACCGGAGGTAAACCAAAAGGCTTGTTCAGAGATGTTTTGGCAAGCAAGCTTCCAGCTGAATTACTTAATCGAAAAAAAGAAGGTTTTAACGCGCCAATAACAGAGTGGATGCAAATGCGAGGTTTTTTGAATTTGGAAGATGAGTTATTGGGACGCACGGTTTCTATTGTTGATAACCTTATTGATAAAAAGGCCTTGTCTGCATTGCTTGCTAACGAGCATGAATCTCGCCATGCATCTGAGACCTTATTTTCTCTATATCTCTTAAATCGTTGGTGTAGAATACACTCGATTGATTAACCTGCCTATAGATTTTAGTATGAACCCAAATGATGATGTGTCTGTGGTAATTCCGGTTTTTGAAGCCGCTAACTTTATTACTGATACTTTAGAGACAGTAGCAACTCAAACTACTTTGCCACTAGAGGTGGTTATTGTTGATGATGGTTCACAGGATAATACGTGTGATGTCATTGAATCATTTAGCAAGGCTAACCCTCAAATCAAAATACGATTATTGCGTGAGGCTCATTGTGGCCCTGGCAATGCACGTAACGCTGGTGTTAATGCGGCAGAGGGCTCTTGGATTGCTTTTTTAGATTCAGATGACCTATGGCATTCAAATAAACTTGAGCAAATGGCAGTAGCACATCAAACAACCCCTGAAGCCAATATTCTTTGCCACAATGAAATTCACAGAAGGGTTGATAATACAGATAGTGTGACTGATTACTCCATAGGTTTTCGGAGCGACGACTCAGTATCAGCTCAACTTTTTACGAATAATCGTTTTTCTACTTCAGCGGTAGTTTGCCGTCGAGATATGATACTTGCTTGTGGGGGCTTTGATAGTACACTACCAAATGCTCAGGACTATGAGCTTTGGCTGCGAATGTCTCCTGGTATGAAAGTTTTATTTGTTAAGGATGTATTGGGCGTATATGTATCTCGTTCAGGAAACATAAGCTCGGGTAAGGCATGGCGACGTTATAAAAATGTTGTGAGAGTTTTACATCGTCATCGTAAATTCGTCACTTTAGTTGCTTATGCTAAAATTTTAATGCGCTTATCTGTTGTCTATATCTATTATGGTACAATACAGACATTTAAAAATCCCACACGAACAATTAAAGTAGAGATATGAGTATACTCCACTTGAATAATTGTGAAAACTCTAAGTGTCGTTAAAGCATCGCCTATTAGCAGGGGCTTATCAGCCCCTTAGGTTGAGTAATGCGTTGCTGCGCCAAGTGGGCATTCATAAAGAAGGACGACTACGTGTGTTGCTATATCACGATATTACCCCTTCGGATGAAGAAAGCTTTGCAGCTCAGCTGCGTTGGTTAAGCCGTTCTTGGCGGTTTATCACTCCGGGTGAGTTTACTTCAATGATTGAAGGAGATGAGCCTGTGACTGAGGACAGCTTGCTTCTATCTTTTGATGATGGGTTCGCTTCCAACCGCCGGGTAGCGGAACATATACTCAAGCCGATGGGTATTAAGGCCGTATTTTTTGTGGTGTCAGAGTTCATCGCTCTATCTGATTCAGCGGATTGGCGGAGCTTTGTTGCACAGAATATTTTGCCTGAAATACAGTCAGAAGACGTCGCTTCCCACTTGCGAAATATGAGCTGGGATGATTTGACTTATCTTTTGGATGCTGGGCATGTTATTGGTGCACATACTGCCAACCATGCGCGGTTGTCCGAAATAGAGACAGCTGATTTAACAGAAGAAATAATCTCAAGTGCAGATGTTTTGGCACAAAAGCTCGGAACACAAATTGAACATTTTGCTTATACCTTTGGTGATTTGGCCAGTTTTAGTCCGGAGGCTTTGGCGATAGCCCGTAGCCGTTTTAGATTCGTTTACACTGGCTTGCGTGGTACTAATGCAAATGGAGTTCCGTCGTGGTCGATCCGGAGAGACGCGATGACGGCAAGCGATTCACATTCGTTGGTAGGAGCCTTATTGGAAGGGGGAGCGGATAGGATTTATAAAGCAAATCTAGCTACATACAAATCTTGGGGTGGTGAGAAGTAAAACCTCTGGCTGATGACACAAGTTTTTTTTGTGAGTGAGTAGCTTTGTAGTGGTCTGACACACAATAGTACGTTTTTTTTTGAAATTAATTAAATATTTTTTATGCGCTCATTTACACACGCCCCTCTGCCAAACTTACTTGATCTGTATGCAGCCTCCATTAGATCGTCAGTACCTGATGATGAGCTTGCAGCTCCCTGGTGTCGCTCTGGTGATTCGGCTTACTGGTTTTCTCGTTCAGCCTGGTCATTATTGGTTGTAGCGCGTTGGAAGCAGCAGCTACTTGACAAACAAGAGATAAGTGTCTGGCTGCCAGATTTTTTTTGTAATGCAGCTCTCGACCCTTTACGCGAGATAGGAGTGAATCTAGTTTTTTACCCTGTTAACGAGTTAATGGCACCAAATATTGAGGCTTGTCAAGCGCTTGTAGAACAACAACGGATGGATTTGTTTGTGTTGGTACATTACTTTGGTCAGCCAACCTGTACTGAGTCAGCAGCTATTTTCTGTAAAAAACATAAAGCTTGGCTTATCGAAGATGCCGCCCATGTGTTGCGACCTGCCCCTGGGATAGGCGAAGCAGGGGATTGCGTAATTTATAGTCCCCACAAGCATTTAGCTATACCTGATGGCGCCGTACTGGTTGTGCGCCCTAATGGTCCTGCTCAGTTTGCTGAAAATAACAAAAGCATGAGTGTGCTGAATGCAGTAAGAGATTCTGTTTTTACTATGTCAAGAACTTCGGCGGGTAATGTTAATCGAGCAGCTCTATTATGGCTATTCAAGCGATTAGCACAACGTTTGGGTTTGCGGTCTCACCTCTCGGAAATAGCCTTTAAATCCGTAGTAGAGGCTAAAGTAACTACAATACACCCAAGAATGAGTATTATGGCGAAACGCTTACTTTCTCGATTGTTGTCTCAACTCGATACAGTGGCGACGCATCGAGAGCAACATGTGAAAACTTGGGCCAATATTTTATCATGGAAAAAACAAGATATGACTGTAACATTGCTGACAGGAGAGGAGGTTCCTTATCTGGCCGGCTTTTCTACTACTGATGCTAAAAGTACAGAAAATCTATTT
>ENA-OREN01005031-OREN01005031.1-marine-metagenome-genome-assembly--contig:-NODE-5031-length-11186-cov-4.066163_pt1 | contig 11186 bp, 9 predicted proteins | sample MGYA00248624_ERZ508555 | MGnify/ENA primary metagenome ERZ508555 (study PRJEB26222, sample SAMN06267773) | marine metagenome | isolation source: Saanich Inlet, British Columbia, Canada | place...
CAGTACTTGTAATCCGCCCCGCAAGTTGTTGATTAAATCGGCGGTAAAATTGGGCAATAAAAAACCCGGCTCAGCTTCATCGCTAAGACGGGTGCCTTATTACTACTCTCCCCGCTTTAGCAAAATTTATAAAACGCCCTGCAAGCTGATGTTCAAATCGGCGTTATATTAAATATACGGTTTTCTAAAATTTATGTCAAGCAGCTCTTCATAGAAATAATAAATAGTATGTATTTTTTTATCATTTCCTAGCATAGTTTGATTGCTACTAACCTTCTCCATCTACCACTTTCCGCAAATCTTTTCCTGCTGTGAAGAAAGGCACTTTCTTAGCAGGAACTTCTACTTCTACCCTTGACCTAGGATTGTAAGCGGTCCTTGCTTTTCGATCACGAATACGAAAACTCCCAAAGCCACGTATTTCAACCTTGTTTCCTTCTGCCAAGGAGTCACTGATACTTTGGGTCATGGCGTTAATGACATCTACCGCCTGCTTTCTGCTTAGCTTACTTTTGTCTGCTAGTTTTTCAACCAACTCTGCTTTAGTCATTTTATTTTATAAGTTAAAAGTTAATAAAATAGATCACTCCGGGAGCAACCATGGTTAGTCGCCAGTCACTGATTTAATTTCATAATTCTCAATTTCACTTGGTCGAAACATGGATTTAATCCTTACTCCTTCTATCATTTCTCTAGTATGTGAGCCTACTCGGGACAATAGCTTCTCTATTAGCACTTTTCTTCCTTTCTCTAATCTAATCGGAGAACTTGTTTCAACGCTCCTAGTATCCTTAAGCATTTGAACAAACCAGCTTGTTGGTATTTTCTTGAGTTTACCCATGGAAGCATTTTCCAAATTGAGCATGAACCAGATTTTAGAATCAAGATTTGAGGAATTATATTTAACTTTAAGTGGTCTGTTAACTTCTCGAGGTGGGAGCGCAGGTTTTATTTGAAGCTTTACCACATCCAGTTTCTCAGGAGTTTCACTAATCGCAATATTCGTAGCAGGACGCCTGGGAAGAACTTTCTTATTGTTTAATGCTACTCGTACAGTTGTTTTAGATTTCTCTGGCTCATAAAATCCATCAGAGATATTTGCGTATTCAAATCTAATCTCACTGGGCAAGGGGAAGTCAATCTTCTCGCTGTCTTTCAAGGCCTGCTCCATAACCAGTCCCCATATTGGTGCAGCAGCATGGGCTCCTGTTACTCCCTTCTCATTTGGTCTATACATTGACTCGTTATCATCATAGCCAACCCATACCGAGGTTGTTAAATCCTTGGTAAAACCCGTAAACCAGGCATCTCTGAATGCATTAGTCGTCCCGGTCTTTCCAGCTGCTGGATGTTTGAACCCCATTCTCCGTATTACCCTCCCTGAACCATCATCCATAACACCCTGCATCATATCCAGCAGAGGATAGATATCTTCTGGTGCAAACCTTTTTTCACCCTCAATGAAATGCTCATAAAGAATATTCCCTTGATAGTCTTCAATCTTAGAAACATAGAAAGGGTCTAGGTATTCCCCAAGGTTAGCTATAGTGCTATAGGCTGAAGCAAGTTCCAGCGGTGATGCCCCAGTTGCTCCTAATGCCAGTGAAAAGTTTTCCCGAATCGGACTTGTAAACCCAAATTTTCTCGCAGTTTTTACAACTTCAGCAGGCTTTACCTGAAACATGAGCTTGGCAGAAATAACATTGAGAGACTTGGCGAGAGCCTTTTTGAGAACAACTGGCCCCATGTACTCATCATTGTAGTTGGCAGGTTCCCACTTTTTATTATGGGGAAGTTCAAACAGCATTGGTTCATCAACAAGAACTGTTCCTGGGTGATACCCCAGGTTCTGCATAGCACTCATATAGACAACAGGCTTAAAAGATGACCCAACCATTCTGTTAGTAGATAACGCCCGGTTGAACTGGCTCTTTTCATAACTTGCTCCACCAACCATGACACGAACAGCACCGTTCTTATTGTCAATGGTAACAACTGCGGTCTGCAGCTTTTTATTTCGTTGAACCAACTTTTTATCCAAGAACTGCAGATGATGTAAAGCTGCTTCTTCTGCGCTTTTCTGCAACTTACTGTCTAGGGTTGTAAATATTCTAAGTCCTCCTGAGGCAACAAGCTCAGGACCATAGATTGAGTTGAGCTCTTCTATCACTGCATCAACGAAATAGTGATTGTTATTGTATTTTGTTCTTTTCTTTATTAGCCCCAACTCTGAGTTTAAAGAATGTCCTTTTTGATGCTTATCTATGAAGCCTTCACTTACCATTCTGGAGAGAACAGTTCCGGCTCTTCTCATAGCAAGTGCCTTGTCATTAAAAGGATTGAATTTATTTGGAGATCGTACTGTTCCAGCTAGCACAGCAGCCTGAAGAAGGGTGAGGCTTCTGGCTCGTTTCCCAAAATACACAATACTAGCCTCATCAATACCGTAGGCTCCATTTCCAAAGTAGACCAGGTTGCTATAAGCTTCCAAGATTTCTTCTTTTGGGAAAGTTGATTCTATCTGGAAAGCCATTAGCAGTTCCTTAAACTTTCTGACCCAAGTCTTATCAAAAGAGAAGAACAGGTTCTTAGCCAACTGCTGAGTTATTGTGCTACCACCCTGAACCATCCCTCCTCTCCTAAGGTTGACGAACATAGCCCTTATGAAAGCCCTTGGGTCTATACCGTGATGCTCAAAAAACCTGCTATCTTCTGTAGCTAGGATGGCTTTCTGAAATTTCCATGAGATCATATCGAGTCGCACCGTATTTTTAAGGCCCAGGGTTTTAATGACTTCTCCATCACTTGAATAGATTTCTGTTGGAGGCTTGTAGTTGATGTACGAGAGGTTCTGGGGAAGTTGAGGAAGATCTTCTTCTAAATAGAAGTATCCCGCCATGAACAAGCCTATGATCGGAATTAGGAATAGCGATACGCGCCATCCTGCCCCTCCAACAATCCCCAGAAAGTTTTTCATGTCTCAGGCTCAATAAGAAAGTAGTCTACCGAGCTTAGGTTGCTCATCAACATGTTCCCCTGCCATGGCGACCTGACGGACAGTTCCATTAGTCATACTGGCGTGAGCCTCAACAATCGATTCCTTCAGGAAAGACCTGTCCTCCATCGAAATCAAATTAAAGCTATCCAACTTGTCTGTTAATCTACTTAAATCCAGTTCTGCCATTGAATAAACCTTTCCGTTATCAGGGTTCAACCAGTGATTAATAATCTTTGCCTCCATTAGGATCGTTACAGTACCCTCCTCTATAGAATTCCTGAGCTGATCATTATTTATATCAGTCAGTGAATTGTCAGAACGTGACGTCGAAATTCTTTCCACTAGTCGCTCCATATATGAAGTGAAAGTTTTCGCTAACTCATCCCGTGCTCTGTCAGACGAAAGAGTTTTTCTATCCACATTTTCCTCTTCCTTGCTCACTGACCCCATGCCGTAGAAAACAGCTCTACCTGAAACATCATGATAGACACCGCTTTTAATAGCAGTCCATTCAGGAGCAACAACCTTATTCACAGTAGGAAGCTCCTCTGGTTGCAATGGAATCATTTTTGTTAGACTTGGAAATTTTACAGCCGTCGTAGAAGAACAGGCGGTCATAAAAACAGCCATTGTTAGACCCAGTAATTTATATTTCATAATTAGCTCCTATTAATTAAAAATTGGTGAATTGGTGAGGTGACAGGAATTTCTCTAAAAGCTGGGGAGATATCTTTTTGAGAAACAGGAGGTCACCTGGAAGTTTTTCAGATCGATGTGCCTGCATTCCAGGTGGTCACCCCACCAACTCTGAGGGTGGCAAAGTGATTAACCTGTTGCCTTGATGAGAAAAAATGGGAACCACTTCTTGCCGTCCGGAGTTGACCAGGTTCCTTTAAGCTCTCCACCTTGCATGATTCTTCCTTCCAGAACTCCTACTTTCTGGCCGTCCTCATACTCAGTCAAAAGAAAAGAGTCCTCATGGTCAATGGTTCCATAAATCGCATTTTCCTTTTTATAAGTGTTAATCAAGGTTCCGCTCAAGATATTGTCTTCCCGCGTAAAATCCATTTTGAAGAAATACTTTCCCTTGATGGTTCCTTCGTAGTTCAAGGTCTGGATTTTTTTCTCATACCCGAGTTGCTGTTCTTGCATTTCCATTTTGTTTCCTAATATCAGAAGGACAGTCAAAACTGCCGCAGTTAGTATTCCTGCTAACCATTTCATGGGGGTCACTTGGTCTATTTGGGATAATCAAAGACCCAGTCACTAACCCAGGTTTTCTTTTTAGGTTTTTCAGCGACTGTCTTCTTTTCGATAACCTTAGAAGGGGTTGCAGCTGTAGTGATCTTCTCTTGTGACTCTGGCAAAACCCCTGGGTGGGTGTAAGTTCCCTGTGAGTCAGTAAATGTACTCTCCTTAATATTGGCTTCTGCTGTTAACTCATTTTTATCAGGAAATGCAGAGGCTATCGTTGAGCCTTCTATTTCGCCTACTTTGCGATGCTCAATAGGTTTTATAGGCACCGGTTCACCGTTGATCTTGACCTGATGATTCTCAGAAACTGGTGTGATGGGCAACATTGTCAGACCTGACTGAGGCTTCAAGTTAACTGTTAGAGCTCGAGGAGTTTCATAGGTGATGCTGGCACCTGTATTTCCAGAGGTTTGTGATAAATCCAGAGGAGCAAACGAGGAAGCTGAAGAAGTTATCGAGGTTTGACTTGTATAGATTTTGGCAGGGCTGCCAGCATCACCTGTTAATTTTGTGTCCAGAGAAGCAACTGATTCATTTTTGGTATTGTCAGCGTACTTCGCCCACAACTGATCTAGCTTCTCACTGATACGTCCGATCTCATCTTGACCAGACTTTCTCTCATGCGTCTTTTTCGCAAGAACCATGTATCGAACTGAATTATCACCGTCTTTAAGCACGTCATAAGCAAGACCAAGATTAAAAAGACTATCCGGATTATCAGGGTCAATTCTATGTGCTGTCTGATAACTCTCAATTGCCTTGGCCGTATCACCAAGCTCTTCATAGAGAACACCAAGATTATTATGTGCCTTAGCGTACTTTGGGTTAATTTTGATGGACTCTAATAAGAAATGTTTGGCTGTTGAGTAGCTCTTTTGTTGAAGATAAGCCAACCCAAGGTAGTTATGAGCACGGGCATATTCGCGGTTCGTTTTAATTAGTTCCTGAAACTCTTTAATTTTTCCCTGATAGTTTTCTGCATCGGTATATACGTTTCCAGACAATACGGGTCCCAATGTATAGTGAGGCTCAACTTCCAATGCCTTTTTGAACAGCAAAATTGCTTCATTGAAGTGACTAAGCTTTAGGTGAACAACACCAAGGTCATTAATTGACTTAATATCCCGGTAATTCTTCTCAATATTTTTCTCTAACCTGCTGATTTCATCTTGAGCATCAGACTGCTTGGGCTCAGACCATCCAGGAGTTGAGTGAAGAGCCATTAATATGGCAGTAGCTAGTAATACTTTGCTTGGGTTTTTCATGATGTCCCCTTGAGTGAAATTTAAAATATTTTTGAACAGTAAAATCCTTTGCAACATTAATGAGGCATTGAGGTGAGTGAATTAATAGCCGCCTGAATGAACAAGTAAGTCAGCATCTGATACGCAAGTAGTCCTGTAGTAGCCGTAAGGGTGACCCCTAATATTCCGACAATGTTTTTTTCCAGCATTCTTTTAATCATTCCAACTTCCTCCATCAGGCTATTTAGTTAAAAAATTAAAGTATGTGTTCTTAATGACATAGTTCGAGATCTCGAATAGCCATGGGAAGAAATGACCTAAGTGGCATAACCACTTTAAAAATAGACTTGCAGGGCGTAATTGATTAACAGGGGTGGGGTTAAAGCGTCTTAAACTTGTTTCTTAATTCTCGAACAGTCTAGGGAGGGGCTGGACTACCTTATCTCTACTTCAACAGAGTCTCCTGAATGGCCAGGACCTACTGCCGTAATAGTATGTTTGCCTCTTGAAAGGCGCCACTTGGTTTTATAGGGAGGACCTACCTTGTCATACTCTCTTCCATCAACGTACCAAATGATTTCATGTACTGGCAGACTACTGGATACATCCAGCTCTATTTGGTAAGCACCCTCATTTAAATCCATAATATATATCTCACCATTTACCGGACTCATGATTTGAATGGATGGATCAGCTGACTCATGTCTTTTTTCTGTATTCCTGTAAATTCTATTTTCTGTTTTAAAGGTTTCCTCAAGATTTCTAGAAAATCCAGCAAGGCGGTAATTGCCTGCAACACCCTTTTTATATCTGCCATGAAGCCATGTCGCAAACTGCGGAGGAAGGTTATGCATCCCTCCTGATTCGTTATGGTAGTCACAGATTTCTTCAGGCTCCATTCCAGTAATAAATAATTCACGTTTAATATGCGGACAGAATTTATTAGGTCTCATTCCAGAGTAAGAACAAACCTCACTAGATACCACTCCTTCCAGCTTAGAAAAGGGTGATGAGAAACCATTCGGATACAGCTCATTCAAAATATCCACGAGAACAGGGCCACCGGCCTCGGCCCCGCTCATACCAGTTGTTGGTTGCCCGTTGAAGTTACCTACCCATATGGCGATAGTGTGTTTGGGGGTATAGCCAACAATCCAACCATCACGGTAATTGGTACTCGTTCCCGTTTTTAAAGCAATCTTGAAGGGAAGTTTTTGATTAAAAAAATCACCAAAAGTAAGGTTTCTTGCCGAAGGGTCAGACAACATATCCGTTAAGATGTAGCTGGCCTCCTCAGAGTAAATCCTTGTTCCCTTAGAACTCTTACCATTAATAAAATATTTTGCGGGGATGAAGGAGCCACCTCTTGCAAGTGCCGCGTAGGCTGAAGCAAGCTGCACCAATGTGATTTCAGGGTTACCAATAACCATTCCAAGACCATAATGTTCAGGTCCACGTTGGGGAAAGTTAATAAGATCTAGAGACTTCAGGGTTTCGTAAAAAGAGGAGTAACCAATCGTATTAAGCAGACTGACTGCCGTCTGGTTCAAGGAATTACCAAGAGCATGCCTCATCGGCACAGGACCATATGAATTTTTGTTGAAATTGACTGGCCTATATATACCTTGCGGTGAGGTATATTTTTTCTCTATATCCTCAAGCACAGTTGCAGTATTCAACCCTGAGTCCAATGCCTGGGCAAACAAAAATGGTTTTAAGGTTGACCCTGGGGATCTTAATGCGCTGGCTCCGTTATTGAACCCCTGGTGTCGCTTTGAATATTCTATTGCACCTACAAGACTCAGGATTTCAGAATTCTTATTATCAAGGATCACCACTGATGCCTGACGGGCTGCTTTTCTTTTAAGTCTGAACTGGTGCGACTTTAAAATTTGTTCGATACGGTTTTGAAGTTTTAAATCTATTGTTGTTGTGAAATTTCCATTTCCAGATACTGGCAACACTTTATTTATAAAGTGGGGGGCACCAAAGGGAAAAGACTTAGGTTTTAAAACAGGGATGCCCTGCAAGGAACCATGAAGCATATCGAAACTAATATGCTCGTTAGTATTCATTTTTCTCAATACCCAGTTCTTTCTTTCAATTAGAGATGAAATGTTTCGCCCGTAAGGATTTAACTTTCCTGGAGCCTTGGGAAGAGCAGCAAGCATTGCCGCCTCTGAATGGGTCAATCTTGAGAGTATCTTCCCGAAATACACTTTCGAACCTGCCTTGACCCCGACCAGATTATTTCCCAATGGCACTCTGTTTAGGTAGAGTTCAAGAATTTGCTCTTTATCAAGCAACAATTCAATTCTCAGACTTCTTAGTAACTCTACAAGCTTGTCGTAATAGGTTCTTTTCCTTGGGTAAGTGATCCTTGAAAGTTGCTGGGTGAGTGTAGATGCCCCCGACACAATATGTCCCTCAGTAAAATTGCTCTTAACCGCACGCAGTATTGCTAGAACATCAACACCTGGGTGGCTGTAAAATCGATGGTCTTCGGCAGAAATAAAAGCGTTCTGGATAACCAGTGGAATATCGTCAAGAGAAGTCCAAATATGACGCTCACCCTTTGCATCAGGGATCCATCTTAAAATATTTCCGCTTCGATCTTCAAAAATCGTATTCGGTTCAGGGTATAGATCCAAGACAGCGACTCGACTCACTGACTCAAAGTGAACCACTGAAAAGATAATCGCTACCAAGAGTAAAACTTTTATAAGCCGGCACATATACTTCACCTCGCTGAAATCTGGATTCTATCCTTCGGCGTGAAACCTGAGATCTGGGGGGAGTACATGAGCTGAACTTTGGTTGATGGAAGAACAAAATCTCCCTTTATGATAGCCCGTGCATAATAGATGTACTGGTAAGTTCCACTCCAATACATCCTGTCTTTAAAAACAAGAACACGATCATCCTTGAATTCAACAAAATTAGGAACCAACTTATAAGTCCCATCACTGTTCCAGTAACTACTCTCATCATCCTTCTTGCCTACCTGCTCCTCAGTCTTGATAGCACTGTTTATGGCAACAAGCCCTGATGGAAGCGGATCATCAATGACCACGTAAGAGTAAGGATTGTTATAGGACAGACCTTTAACATCTATATCAACCCTTACCTGAACTATGTCTCCCACATGAATATTTCCAGAGCCACTTTGGTTTTCGATTGTTTTTCTGACATGAAAACCATTGGAGTGACCTTTCTCGGCATATCCTAGGCGTGGGTATTTTAGAGTAGCCTTGTAGTAAATAGGCTCATTCGTACCTGACTTGAGCTTCAATGCTGAGTTTCCCAGGTTTGAGGACACATTGAGATCAATAGTCTTGAACTTCTTTCCATCTAAAGTCTCATTAGAAGAGTAGTCTCCCCATTTGACATTGATGTTCTCAGATGAAACAGAGGTTTTCTGATTCTTATAGTACTCTCCAAGAGCATACAAGGCCCACCCAGTATCACTCGTCGAAGTCCAAAACCCATTCGACTCCATCCCACTTAACAATTCCTTTGCCATCCTGTGCGCCAGAGGATGATCTGCGTCCATAGAGTTTGCGGCAAGTAGAGCAACGGCTTTATATCTGTGCCTCGCATTAAACTCACCAAAAATAGAAGGAGCAACAATATCCAATCTTTGTGGGTAAAGAATATTCCAGAATTTTTTCTTGGGCTTTGATGGCTTAGGTGTGCCTGAGTTATTTCTTGCAAGAAGCATGAACATATCAGCTTCCGTACTTCTTCCACTTACTCTTTTCAATAGGTCCATTGTAGATGGCTTGAAGGCATTGTTCATGGAAAGCACGTAACTTCCAAATGCGACAAATGTCTCACTCAACTCTTCATCACTGTTAAGCAAACTCTGAAGATAACTGACCGACTTTTGCATTCGCTCTTCAGGAACATCCACCCCATTTTTCTTTGCGATACTTAATGCAGCCATCGCATAAAGGGTGCCCATTTTGTGAGGATTTTTATTTCCAGGCCAGTATCCAAATCCTCCGGACTCTGTTTGCATCATGAACAGCCTGTCCACACCAGCCTTGATATATTTATCAGTAGTAGCCACTGTAACCTCCGGCACATGACCTTTATCAATGAGTCCACGTAAAGCCACTAGCGGCATGAGCCTTGAACTGGTTTGTTCTATACATCCATAGGGATACTGGAGGAGATAGGATATTCCACCAGACATTCTTAAAAATGGTGTCTTGGAGAATGTCAGTTTGTATTGAGAGTTTTCAATAAACTCATCATTCTGGAATCTTTTTTCCAGCACTCTATCAAGGGGGAGCGTCAACTTAGTATCACCCTTAAAAGAACCTATAAGCACATCAGTTCCTATGGTATGGCCTGAGTGGACCGGGACCTCCAGCTTAACCGCGTCTGTTTTATCTTGAATGGTTCCAGACAAATCAACTGAGGCCACTCCTGTAGATAGAGCCTCACCTTTGATTCTGACCTGAGTAGAATCCAAAGCTCCTAAATAATATCTTATCACTTAAATCTCGTCTTCTCCCTCCTTTTATTTTTGGTATAACTATTAAAATAGCAATTCTAACACATATCCTTAGCATATGCCATTCTATCAGTGTGCTCGCACTTCAAAGCCATTTTCTGTCTTCCAAATAAATGATAGCAGTGATTGCACATTCCTTTTGCGTAATGCTTTTTGTTTGTATGCTAGCACCGAGTGATGAGATGTGATACTCTATTGCGCTTGGCTTTGATCTTTGGTTATGTTGGCTCTTGCTGTGGCTCAGCTCCATCAATTGACACCTGAGCTTAAATTATTCTAAAATCTTCTATAGTTTTTTCCATATTTTGAGGCATTTCTTTTGATGCTAGTTAGTCTTTTAAGCTTTGAACCTCTGAAATATGTTTGTTGTCCTATTTGAATAATGAGGCTTACTACTTTATCTTAGTGATTCGTGGATCCTCTTTCTTGTCAGGCTGGTTGAAAAACAGACAGTTTGGCAGCTCATGCTCTGAACTGAAGCTGTTCATCCTGATAAGTCTATGTTATGACTCTTTGTTGTTGAATAGGCTAAAGAGATCTCTATGACTTTGCAACAAAACATTTTCAATTGCATAGTATTACTTAACTTGGAGAAATTTTTAGGATGGACGTATAAATTTCTTTAGCTTTATCAAACTTGCCTTTTTTGACAAGTTTTTTTGCTCGAATGAGTTGACGTTCAGTTTTTAATGACATTATTAATGAGTTTATATTTTAAAAAGACTTGAGTAGTATTTATTTCAATATTTAGTGACATTATTTTATTCGAAAATTTTCATTTAATTCATAAAGCTATACTAGTTTTTCAATTTTCATTTAATTGGTATCAACTATAATAAAGACTAATGCATGTCAAAGAACCTCGTTTAAAATAATTTTTTATCCCTAATAATTTTTTGAGAGAAAAACATTAAATGATCTCGCATCCAGTATCAAAGATAAAAGATATATTGAACAAAGTATGCGACTTCAACATTATAAACCATTTCATAATCATAATATTATTTATCTTATTGAAGGTTGTTTTAAATTTTATAATAGCACATATACTAAAATACATATTAATACTCTTATATCAGCCATGACTACTTTACATTATATTAAAGGATTTAATGTTATGAAAACCACATCTTTACAAGAAACTTATGATTTTATTATTGGTTACACA
>ENA-OREN01005039-OREN01005039.1-marine-metagenome-genome-assembly--contig:-NODE-5039-length-11177-cov-6.429730_pt1 | contig 11177 bp, 16 predicted proteins | sample MGYA00248624_ERZ508555 | MGnify/ENA primary metagenome ERZ508555 (study PRJEB26222, sample SAMN06267773) | marine metagenome | isolation source: Saanich Inlet, British Columbia, Canada | place...
CCAAAACAAAAAACAAGATTGTTTTTTTGAATTTTTTACAGATAAAATATTTTCATTTTCAAGCGGAGTAGATTGTTTTACTTTTTCTATTGCATTATCTTCTTTTTTCCCAATACTATTTTCAGTAATTGATGATATCATTTTTTCATCATTTGTTTTTACTGTTGGGTTTTTGAATATTTCAGTTCCCTTTATTTCCAAATGTTGGCCATATCCAAGTGGAATTTTAAATTTGAGAGTTCTGTCTGGTGGAAATCTACTTGTTTCCTCATGAGAAATTTTAACACCATCCAAAAAAGTTGTAAATCCAATGTCACTGCCATCAGATAATTTTGAATCCATGTAATCTCTGTCAATAGTGACAATCAAGTAATTTTGAAAAGTGGTAGCAGCATCAGATCTATTTGGAATTAGAAAGGGATTAAATCCATTGACGGTTATATCAATAACAGGTATTTTTGGATCATCAACAATAGCATTCACCACATGAACAGATTCAGATTCAATAAAGAATAGATCTTTATTAATTTCAGGTTGATAGAATTCAGTTCGCTCAGGATTGATTCCACCACGAATTACATCAACCGTATTTCTTTCAATTTTGTTGTAAGTAAGTTCGTTTTTTTCAGATGTACTAGTTGAAAAGGCACCAATAGGAATTAACAAAAAAAATGCAAATACCATAATCATAAAATATAATCCCTTCACGATGAAACTCTTATTCTCTTATTATTTAGGATATTAGTCAAAAATCAGTTAATTTTAGGCATGAAATAACAATATTTTTCATGTAAGTTATTCTAAAGGATAAACCCCAATTCTTCGATGATATCCTAAACTGTTAATTTCTAATTTATCAACTAATGTGATTTTTATTTCATTAGGCTTAACAGAAATTTTTCCAATATTGCATGTTTCAGGTTTAGTTGTAGAATGACCATAAACGAGTTGTGTCGAATGAGTTGTTGGAGTAGTTGGTGAATAAGGTGATTTCCATTTTGCTATTCGTGGAGAACCTTTATGATTACATCTAGGACATTTTCTAGGTAAGTTAATTCTAAGTTCTTTAGATTTCACATCTTTCAAACCATTATCTTCTAGATGTTTAACAATGGATTCAATTTCATCTTTTGAAATAATCCATGATGGACTAGTTCTTAATTTTTTCATACTGACAAGAAGTTTTCCTTTATCATCTCGAATTTCTTTTTTAGCTTTAGGTTGACCTCTTTTCTTTAGTTCTTTATCAGATACAAATTCCATTCTGTAAGATACTGTGAATAATCCTATCGGCATATAGTTTGAAGCGGGATTTTGAATTGATTTTGATTTTGCCAAATTAACACTCTCTAGGTGTAATCCGTATGTATCTGCACTATTAAGGGATAATGCTTTAACGAGTATGGTAAATCAATCCATTCAAGCAAATCTAAAACCAGAAACGGTACAAAGAATTGCAAAGATTGCAGACAAGCCAGTAACTCGTGGGATAGATAAGATGATCAATACTTGTATTGACGAGTTAGAGCATCGCAACTGCAACAAAAAAGAAAAAGTCGAGAGTGAAAACAATGTCGAGTAACTCTGACAACTTTTTTTCAAAGGCACCAGACAAACCAGAGCCTACTGAAGACGATTGGAGTGTAGATGATTATTCTGAGAATTGCTCGAATTGTGGTAAAATTTACGCCTATCATAGCCCTTCTCAGGCTCTATTTTGTGCTAAATTAGTCATTTCAAATTCTATAGGAGAGTATCATGTATTGTCCTAAATGTAAAATAGAATTATCAGGAGATAATTCAAGTGCATATCATATTCACGATATAATTTATCATCAAGAATATTTTGAAAATCAAATTAACGAATTATCAAAAGATCAGATTGTAGATATTCTTGTTTCTGTAACAAAGTCACTTTATTTTCAAGAACAATGAGTCAAGAGGTACAAGCGTATCCTGCAAAGACGCAAAGTAAATTTTCTGATTGGTATGAGAAAACAAACTATGCAGGAATTGAATGGGATGGATGGAACCTGCCAATGTCAGGTAGTTCCAAAGAGGATTGTAATCAATGGGCATTTCGTGGATGTCTAAATTACAAAAAACATTTTGATGGAAAGATGAGAGGGCAAACATATCAACTGTGTTGCTTTCGTGCTAGTTGTCCAATATGTGCAAGTAGATGGGCAAAGCGTTCTACTGCAAGGATACTTGAGAGACTAAAGGCATCAGAGAAGAATCAAAAATATCTCAAACATGTTGTAGTGTCTCCACCTACTTGGCTCCAACACAAACCAATTGAATTTTTGAGAAAAGAAGCTCGTAAAATGGCAAAGCGTGCAGGTATACAAGGAGGACTAGACATTGTACATCCATTTAGAAAAAAAGGAACACAATGGTATCTATCACCGCACTTTCATTATCTCGCATTTGGTTGGGTTTCTCAAACAGATGAAATATTTCAGAAAAATGGGTGGCTCGTAAAAAATATTGGAATACGTGAGAATCCAATTGGCACTATCATGTATTTACTAAGTCATGCAGGAGTAAAAAAAAGACGTCACAGTATAACATGGTTTGGAGATTTATCTTATTGCAAATTAAAAATTGAAAAAGAAGATTTTGCAATCAAATGTCCTGATTGTGATGGTAAATTTCAGAGAGTCATATGCTTTAGAGAAGGATGGGCACTAAAACCACCTCCAACTAGTATGGAGTTTTCTGATGAGCCAGAAGGATGGAAGTATTGGTTGGATCATCTCAGAGGATTCTAAAGGTAAATTCTACTCATAAAATGAAATATTGAATGTGTGTGATTTAGTTGGAAGATATTGCCCGCTACCCATGAATTCAATTTGTGTGTCTACATTATTCCAATTATTAATTCGTGCAGTAGAACAAAAATCAGTAATATTCCCATCAGCATATTCTACAAATCCATTATTGTTTGTAATCATATCTTGAGGATAGTTTGTTTTGTACAAAACAGAATCGTTGTAAAGAGTACTCGTTATAGAAACCAATACAGAACTAACAGGATTTCCATTTGTATCTACAAGTTGTGCAGACCAACAATATTTTTCCCCTACTTTGAATGAATTATTTTGATTCAGTGAAACTCTAAAATTTGTAGATATTTTTGAAGATGAAGTAACAGGACAACCATTACTTCCAACATTATTTCCATCATAAGGACAATTATCAATAGAGTCAACCAACCCATCACCATCAGAATCTACAGGTGGAGAATAATTGTTTGAGTTGGATTCAAAATTATTATTTGATTCAAAATTATTATTACCATAACTACCAAAAGTTCTTGTTTCTTGAAATGTAAATGGAATATCCAAAGTTCCCAATAAGGTATCATAATGAGCAGTGCCTTTGATGTTTAGCGTTAATTGTTTTTCAAGAAATGTTGATAATCCAGATTTCAATAATCCTGAAAAATCTATATCAAAATCAGTGGAAGCTTGTCTGATTGTTTGAGGAGGAATATCCACTCTATCAGGAATAAACCCAGTTCCAACATATTCATTATTAACCATAATATCAAAATCTGCACGATCTAAAGTTGCAGTTACATCATTTGGATTATACATATCCAAAACAAGGTTTAGTCTGATTCCAGAAAACCCAATATCTAAAACACCAACTTCATTTAGATCAATTTTGATATCTCTAAGGGATTCTCGTTGTTGAATTTCAGTAGAGACTCCACTAAATAAAAAGAATATCACGACTACAATAGCAATTACACCCCCAATAATTCCAATAATTTTGCCATTCAAAGATACAAAATAATGAAAATCTTATGTTAATATATTTTAGAAAATTTTTAATACGCTTAAGTTCATAAGATACTTGAAAAATTATTGAATAAAATTATAGTAATTGTAGTACTCGCAATAATAAGTGCAATTCTATTTGGTTATGTTATGTATGATAGTGGCTTTGATAGAGGTTCAAGTTCAAGTCAAATGTCAGACAATGAAAAATATTGCTTAATAGAATATGGAATGACTTGTGAACAAAAACGTGACGAAGAAGTTGCAATGAAGACTTATCCTTAGATTCTATATTTCAATACGCTTAAGTTCACATAGTAATTTAAAAAAGTCAATTGGATTCAAAAATTATCATAATAATTGGCCTTGTAATTGCACTATCAGTTATTGGAACTGCAGTGATAATGAATTTCATGTTTAGTGATGCAATCCAATTAGAAAAAGAGCAAAAAGATTTGAATAAAAGATTGCGAGATTATGTAAGAAATATGGATAGTTCTTGTAACATGTATGAAGAAGGAGTTGAGTATAATGGATATTTTTGGTGTGAAAGTAATTTTGAAGGAGAATCTAAAGTTATACAAGATTGTGAGTTTGCCAACACATTAGAATACAGGGCATGGTGTGAATATTACGGTTTTAGATAAATAAAATATTGAAGCAATTATCACAGTAACAAGTACAAACTAACATACCATGATTTTCATTTAGTTTTTTTAGCATACTCTAACTCTTGAGAAATGTATTTCATTTCAGAACCAATTTTAGTAATCTTTGAACTAATCACGGATAATTTTTCTACAAATTCATTGTAATAATTCTTGGATGTAGAATTTTTTAGATTTTCATAAATAAGATATTCTGCTACGATTGCATTTAATTCGGTCATAGTATTACTTCTCTGAGCATATAGTTTATGATACACTTTCCATGCTTTTTCCATATGTTGTTTTGATTGTGAGTTTGTGTATTTTTTATCGGCATCAACTAAATAATTCCAAGTATGATCCATGCCCTCTTTTAGTTTAAGAATGGACACTGAAACATTATCTATTTTGTCAGTTAACGTTTGTTTTTGTCTTTCTGTAAATATTGGCTTTGATGGAATATTTGGTTTAACATCAGGGCAACCATCAGTATCTTTGTAATTGTTAAAAGTCTCTTTTTGATAGTCACAGTTATCACGAGAATTAGAAATTCCATCATTATCTATATCCATATCACATGCATCTCCATATCCATCAAAATCAGAATCTTTTTGATTTTTGTTTACAACTGATGCACAGTTATCTCGAGAATCAATTATGCCATCATTATCAAAATCATTTGTATTTTTGGTGGTAGTTGTACTTGGTTTAACATCAGGACAACCATCAGTGTCTTTATAATTATTGAAATTTTCTCTTTCATAATCACATTTATCTCTAGAATCAGGTATGCCATCATTATCTGAATCAATTACTGTTTGTTTTGGAATAGTTTTTGTAGATGTAGAATCCCAGTTAAGAAAATCATTTGCAGTAAACTTTGAACCTGATTGTATTGAAGGGTTTGGATTTTTGTATCCATCGGACCCGTAAAGTTTTACGACAGCAGCATAATTTAGCTTGGATGGTGTTTTTGATTTTGAATAAACATTTGGACATGTAGGTTTCCCATTTTCAATACTACACATCATATCTCCTTGTTTGTTAAACGCATGACCTAATCCCATAGCATGAATAAATTCATGAGCTGCAGTTGATGAAACATCGGTATTACTTTTTTTATACCCTGCACCAGTTGAACAAACTACAGTTTGAACAGGTTTGTTTTTACTGACATATGCTACACCAGAATATTCAGTTCCACATGATGAATCATCATCACGAGTTACTAAATTCATGATAATATCTGGTTTTGAGTTAAAAAATAATGAGCCGGGTTGAACTATTTCAAAAGATACATTCCAATTCCCCCCAATTGTTCGTTCAAGTTCTGACTCCCACATTCTAACGCCTTCTTGAATGGGAACGATATGGCTACGAACATCATTGTATGAATCAGGACTAGGTACAATTGCTATTTTTGGATTTTGAGAGAATTTGTGAGAATAGTATAATTCCATAAACTCATCCCCAGTCAAAACACGGTTTCCTGTAGATGGGGAATTTGTTCCAGATACCCTTAGAGGAATTGTATCATTACATAAACCGCCAAAATCTTTTGTAGGTCCACTATCACATGTGGTTAATCTGTATAGGATTGAATTTCCTTCAAAAACAGCATAAATGTCAGCTTCTTTATCTCTATCAACTTGAGAAACATGCCAATCAGCTGAAAACTTTCCAAATCTATCAACATATGCTGTTGCAAGTAAGTCATCAGGGGAGAACGGATCCTCATCTTTGATGTAAACAATTGCACCTTCTGTACTTTTTTCAGTAAAATCTAATTTTCCTGAAAATGTTATCACATCTCCTACTTTTACACTAGATGGAATTGAATACATAACAATAGAGCCACCATACTTTAGAACACTCATGGTTTGATCAGGACTTTTAGATCGTTTGTATAATGAATCACCATCAAAAACTGCATACACATCAAAATCAACTTCAAGTAACCCTGCAGTAACTTTCCAAGTGGTATTGAATTTTCCATTAGAATCTGTTCTAGTATATGCAAGTCGTTGGTCAGGAGAGAAAGGATCATTTTCTTTTATTTGAACAAAAGCATTTGAAAGTGCTTTTCCATTTGATGTTAGTTTACCCGTAAAAGTAACTGTTTGACCTGCATTAATGGATGATGGAATTCTATCAAGTATGATACTTGTTTGTGCAGCTGGTGTCTTTACACTAGCTCCAGAACTAGAGGTACTAGAACTAGAAGTAGAACCGTCAGAATAAGATGAACTTACAGAGACAGTATATGTTAGACTACGAGATTTGCCGACATTGTTATTTCCTTCATAGATTGCGTAAAAATCATACGAACCTCTACTTCTTTGGACTGCATTCCAAGTTGCACTGAATTTTCCATCATTTCCTGTTACGACTGTGCCAATTACTTTATCTCGCCCAAATGCCACATCATCTTTAATGTAGATTGTTGCACCAGTAACTGCAACTCCTGATGTTGTGACAAGTTTTCCTGAAAATACGATAGTATCACCTGTTCTAACCTTTGATGATATTGGATCTAAACTTAGTGAACCAGTATAGGATTGAGCAAATACTGAATCAATGGTTATAGTTCCAACTATAAATAAAATTGAGAAAGTTAATAGAAGAAATATGTGCCTCCTCATGACATATGATATTAGTAACTTTTAGTTAAATCAGATCGTTGGTATGTTGCGAATGTATTATTAGTCACAGACTAAATAGTACTATCTTGTGAGATTAATCACATGGGGAAAATAATATTATTGATTCCTATTTTGTTAATGTTTATTCCAATTGTAGTATTTGCGGACACAGATACTTTCATTGTTAGTGGAGGTGAAAAAATAGAAAAAGAAATATGGTTTCCTTCAGGTTCTGTAGATTACAGTATTCATGTTTCTGGAGGGGATGAAAAAATCATTATAGAACTTCTTGATCCTGAATTCAATTCTCTTGTGGATGGTTGGATGACAGAATCATACTCCAACACAATAATCACTGATGGTTTTATATCAGCAGTTGGAAATTTGGGACCTCGACATCCCAGTAGTGAAGGGATTCATACATTTACTTTTCACAATCCAGATGGAACAGATAGAACTGTCAAATTAAGATTAGTGGTTAATGAATGGAATTCTGATGATGAAAAAGAAAATGAACTATACTGTGGCAAAGGAACTCATGAAGATGATGGAAGATGTATAGCTAATGAACAGGGAGGTTGTCTTATTGCTACAGCCACATATGGTTCAGAACTAGCACCACAAGTGCAACAATTACGAGAACTAAGGGATAATTCATTATTACAAACAGAATCAGGTACAAATTTCATGAGTTTATTCAATGAGGTGTACTATTCATTTTCTCCTGTAATTGCTGATTATGAAAGAGAGAATCCTGTTTTCAAAGAGGTAGTAAAACTGGCAATTACTCCAATGATAACATCACTATCAATTCTAAATTATGTTGAGATGGATTCAGAGGAATCAGTGTTAGGTTATGGAATTACTTTGATTGTACTTAATGGTATGATGTATGTTGGAATTCCAGTACTAGCAATAATGAGAATTAGAAAATGAAAGTGATAATATTTATCGCAATAGTAGGTATTTCTGGATTCATAGTTCCTTTATCATATGCAGAAACTGCTTATGAAATCTGTACGCGTACACCAGGAAGTGAAGCATTAACTCGTGAGGAATTAGATGAATGTGTACGGGATACGGAGCAATGGCAGGAACTCAATAAATTACGAACTGAGTCAAGACATGCTGAAACATACAATATGCAAATTCTTGCACTTGGCGGCGCTATTGCAGTATGTGGAGCAATAGTTGTGGTTGTAACTAAGTTTGTTTTACTCAAAAAGAAATGAAGTCAAGATCTTAATTCAATAGAATCAGATTCTAAACTGTAATACTCTTTTAAACTTCTAAACATTTATCAAAACATGGCAGAAAATGCAGGATTTTCTGGAGGTAGCGTAGGAGATCAATTAATGCAAGATTTATCCAATCTAATTGGAACAAATAATCACCCTAGAATAATAGTTCCAATAACTCATCTTTATCTTGAACATATTTTTGAATTAGTTTTAATTAAAACTTGGAATGATTCAGATGCAATACTTTCAGGTCGTACAGGATATTTAGATAAACTTCGATTATTATATGCCAGAAATATTATTGATAAAGAAAGATTTACGACACTAAAAGTAATCAACTCTATCAGAAATGAATTTGCACACAGTTTTGATCCTAATGATGCAAGAATTGAAAATTTGAGTGAAAAATTAAAAGGTCACGGATTTACTTCTATAAGACCATGGTTAGAAAGATACATTGCGAGTTGTATTGATAATATGTCCGTACTTTCTACAATTTTAGAAAATTAATTGTCATTCTAGATATCAACAATTCTAACATTTGTCACTTCAGTAGGTTCAATTCTAATGATTTTACCTTCTGACACCTTAGGTTCAATTTCTTCAATTTTTATCTCCAAATTAGGAGTATTTTCCTCCAAGTCACACACATTTTCAATCAGATCTCTAAGCATTTCTGACTGGCATTTTCCCTCATCATTGCATACTTTGAGAAATAATTCTGATGTTTTTTGATCTATTTTGGTAGATATTGTTTTCATTTTCAGTAAACCCCGAATAGACTAGAGTATACATGAGTGAATATGGTTTATGACCAAGAAATACTAGCTTACAATAAAGTTTTTAGGTTTAATTAGAAACTAACCTTAAAAATCATTACAGGTATAACATATCAATGACATTTCTTAAAACAGAAAGAACAAAACAAACTTTTGAAGACAGACTAGCCAAAAAGGCACCGGTGTTCACTGTAGAGTATGAATAACCCAAATACGAATATGCCCCAACTAGAGATTTGGATGAATTATTGAAAGGACTAGCTGAAGTAAATTAAGAATAAGGAATTAGATGTTTGTGCAAAAACAGAAGATAGGAAACATGCCCTAAATGTGGTTCAAAAGGCAGAAAGAGAATAGTAGAAGTTAATGAAAAAATCATCCATAAACAATCAGGATATGTTGAACAAAGACGAGATACAAAGACCACTAGTTATCCACTTTTGATTATTTATTTTGTTATTGTTATGGTTTCAACTTTATCCGTATATTATATTACAAATTCTGAACTTAGTGTAATTGGGTGTATGATTCTAGGCCTTGTTGCTTGGTTTGTTGGAAAAGATGCAATAGTGTATGAAAAATTCCGTAATCGTACTAATTTTTAGAAAATAACGTTAGACGATAGCATTACATCGTCGTTTAAGATTTCTTCAATTATTATTTACTACAAATTGTTAATAATTAAAAACATTATTTACTATTTTTTACCGAGTTTGTTATTTTTGTTCCTAAAATGATTTTGATTATTAACTACAACTTGTAACATATTATGAAACTACTTTACAACAATTAGTGTCCACAAATAAGATTTTTCAGTAGCAGTAATTTCTAAAATTAATTGTTTTTGAGCCAATCCATCAATTTTTGATTTTAGAGTTGTTTGGGCAGATTCAGAGTATTTGTTCTGGGCGGCATCAAGCCAAGCAGGAATCGATTCAAATCCACCAGGGTGTTGTTCAGCCCAACAATCACATACCAAATTCTCAATTAGGGTTTGAAAAATAAAGTCAATTTTGTCTCTTTTTGATTCAGGGTTGGGAGATACTTCAAGAATAGCCAAAGCCATGCTTGGAGAAATAGGGTTTCCACCCATATTGAGATTCCCTAAAGGTTCACCATCAGAATCAACTAGTGCAGTAGTCACACAATACTGAACAAATTTTTGAACATTGTCATTATCAAAATAGGTACAATATTGCCCCACAGTATCATCAGAAATTACATTAGGATTAGACATGGAAATATTATCAGATATGAGAATTTTTTGAATTTCATCAACATTAGAATAAATAAAATCAATTTTTGGAGTGTTCAGTGTATCTGATGAATCATCAGCATAAAATACAAGAATAGGAATAATTGCAATACCAATTAAAATTGGAATAAAAAATGTCTTATTCATCAAAATAATTTTAAAAATATTATAAAATAAGGTTTTGTAATTCTAAATAGAGATAATATCAAGAATTGAATCAGTAGTGATATTATTTTCATCAACAAATCCAGCAGTAACTTCTAAAACATATACGGCCATTCCTTCAGGGATTATACTTTGACAAGCAGCAATTTCTAATGGTGTTTTGCAAGGAGGAACATCTTTTTCTATATGTACAACTTTTCCATCTTGATCAAACCAAATCATGTCAAGTGAAAATTGCATGTTTAACATCCAAAGCGAATATAATCCGGGTTTATCAAACACAAAAATCATCCCTTGATCAAGAGGTAATTGATCTTGAAACATTAAACCTCTAATACGCAGGGGCTCATTGTCTGCAATTTGTACTTCAAGTGGGATTCCATCAACCATTATTGTTCCTCGTGGAAACTCAACTGATTCTAATTTACTTTCACTTGGAATTGACATTAATCCAGCAACCCCAATAATTACTGCAGCAATGAAAATTGGAACTAGTGCTTGAGTTCTAGTAGTCACAAAATAATTTGGGTTTATCCTTTTAAAAACTAAGAGTCACAGTACAGATGATTTAAAATCATTAATTGATGAAATTGTATTTTTTGTTTCATGTCCAATATCATGAAGAGTAGCACCATTGTATTTTTTGTCAAGATATCTACC
>ENA-OREN01005041-OREN01005041.1-marine-metagenome-genome-assembly--contig:-NODE-5041-length-11172-cov-9.055430_pt1 | contig 11172 bp, 10 predicted proteins | sample MGYA00248624_ERZ508555 | MGnify/ENA primary metagenome ERZ508555 (study PRJEB26222, sample SAMN06267773) | marine metagenome | isolation source: Saanich Inlet, British Columbia, Canada | place...
GTTCCAATTATATTTTATCTTGGAGCCATATTTTGGACACTAGGCTACGACACAATTTATGGGTTTCAAGATATTAAAGACGACGAGATAATAGGGGTGAAATCAACTTCAATAAAGTTTAAAAATAATCCAAAAAAATTTTTGTATATTTCATACTCTTTATTTATCTCATCCTTGTTTTTAATTGGGATATTGATGCAATTTAAGATCTATTATTTTTTATTTATGATAATTCCAATTCTACATCTATTAGTTTTTCAAGTTAAAAAATTAAATACTGGTTTATCTAATGATTGTTTAACTAAATTTAAAAGTAATAATTTGTTAGGATTAATAATTTTTATAAATATTATTGTTGGAAAATTAATTTAAATAAAATGATAAAATCAAAAATATTCAAAAGACTCTATCAAGACTATACAAAAAAATTTATTGGTAAAATTTTATTAGCTGCTCTTTTTTCTATAATAGTTGCTTTAAGTACTTCAGTAACAGCATGGCTTTTAGATCCAGCAATAGAAAAAATATTCATTAACAAAGATCAAACTTTGATTATTTTAATTCCACTAGCAATTATTATTGCTTTTAGCGCAAAAGGTATTTCCCTTTATTTTGCAAAACTTCTTATGATTAATGTATCTGAAGAAATTAAAAAAATTTTGCAAACAGATATGCTCAAATCTTTTATTAAGGCAGATACTGAAATTATTGAAAGCAAACACTCAGGTAAATATATTTCAAATTTAAATTTTGATGTAAATCAAATCACAAGAATGCTAGCCGAAGCATTTCTAAGTATTTTCAAAGACGGTCTTACATTAATAGGGTTGCTTTGTGTGATGTTTTTGCAAAACTGGAAACTTTCCTTAATTGCAATTATTATGATACCACTTGCCTCAATCACTGCAAAAATTTTAGGAAAAAGAATGAGTAAAATTTCAACTCAAGCACAAGAAAAATCTGGAGATTTAAATAGATATTTAATTGACCTTTTTAAAAATCATAAAATTATTAAAATTTTTCAAAGAGAAAATTATGAGGAAAATAGATCTGAGTCATTTGTTAATGATTTGAAAGAAAAATCTGCGAAAATTTCAGCTGTTTATATTAGGTCTGCACCAGTGATGGAAATATTAACAGGCATAATGATCGCAATTTTGATATTCTATTCTGGAAAATTGATCATTAGTGGCGAGTTAGCAATTAACAATTTTTTTTCATTTCTTGCAGCAATGATGCTTGCATATCAGCCTGTAAAAACACTTACAAAAGTTAATATTGCTATAGCCCAAGGTTTTGCCGCCGCAGAAAGAATTCTTCCAATAATAGATATTAACAATGAAATAAATTTAAATGAAGATAAGGATAAATTAAATATTTCTGAAGGAAATATAATTTTTGACAACATTAACTTTACCTACAAGTCTAATTTAGCAAACAAGGTTTTACAAAATATTTCTGCAGAATTTACTGGTGGTAAAATGACAGCTCTAGTGGGTCATAGTGGATCAGGAAAATCAACATTATTAAATATGATACCAAGAATTTATGCTCCAACTTCAGGAAATATACGTTTAGATGATCAAGATATATCAAAATTTAATCTATCATCTTTAAGAAGCCAGATATCTATAGTTGATCAAAACACAACATTATTTGACGACACAGTTTTGAACAATATTAAATATGCTAGACCAGAGGCTAGCAATGAAGAGGTTTTGGAGGCTGCAAAACAATCCATGTGTAAAGAGTTTATTGATAATTTAGAGAATGGCTTTGAAACCATGATTGGTGAAAATGGAGTAAAATTATCTGGTGGAGAAAAACAGAGACTATCAATAGCTAGGGCTTTCTTAAAAAAAAGTAAAATAATATTATTAGATGAGGCGACCTCATCATTAGACTCTGAAACTGAAGAAAAAATTCAAAAAGCATTAAGTCAGTTAATTTTAAACAAAACTACTATTGTAATTGCACACAGGTTATCAACAATTCTTAATTCAGATAATATATATGTAGTTGATAATGGTAAAATTGTTGACTCAGGAAAACATGAGGAGCTTTTAGCTCAATCAAAAGTTTATAAAAATTTTTATGAACGGCAAATTAAAGAACATTGATGTATTTTTTTTACAACATAGTTGCAAACTTAATAATTATAATATCACCAGTAATCATTTTTTTTCGAGTAATAAAAGGTAAGGAAGATATAAAAAGAGTTCAAGAGAAATTTTGTATATATTCTCAAAAAAAAAATAAAAAAAAAATTTGGGTACATGCAGCAAGTGTTGGCGAGCTAATGAGTATAGTTCAAATTATTAGAAAATTAGAAAAAAATAAAAAAATAAATAATATTATATTAACAACATCAACAACTAGTTCTGCAAAAATTTTTAAAAAACTTAGATTAAAAAAAACATCACATGTATATTTTCCATTAGATAATAATTATATAGTAAAGAAGTTCATTAAATACTGGCAACCAGAATTAGCAATTTTCATAGATTCAGAAATATGGCCTAATATGATCAAAAATTTACATTTGAAAAATATTCCAATCATAATTATGAATGCTAGAATTACAGAACGTAGTTTTAACAGGTGGCAAATTTTTCCAAATTTTGCAAACCAAGTATTTAGCAAAATATCATTAGCATTACCTCAAAATTTAGAGACCTTGAAATATCTCAAATTATTAAAAGTTAAAAATATTAAGGTTGCTGGTAATTTAAAATATTTTGGTGAGAGAAATAATCAAGATCGTGCTAACAAACTATTAAAAGATAAGTTCAAAAACGTTAAGGTATGGTGTGCTGCTAGCACACACAACACTGAAGAGATATTAGTTGGGAAATTACATAAAAATTTAAAAAAAAAAGAAAAAAAATTAATCACTATTATAATTCCAAGACACATTAGTAGAGCTAGTAAAATTATATTTGATTTGAATACTCTTGGTCTTAAAACCATCTCTCATTCTTCTAAGAAAAAAATACAAAAAGACACTGACATATATTTAGTTGATAGCTACGGTGAGTCTTCTAAGTTTTATGGTTTAACAAATGTAACTTTTGTTGGTGGTTCAATAATAAAACATGGTGGTCAAAATCCTCTAGAACCTGCAAGATTGGGGAATTACATTATAAATGGACCTAATGTAAGAAACTTCAGAGAAATATATGCTTTTTTGAATAAGCTTAAAATGTCATCACCAACCTCTAATATTTCAACAATGGAAAAAATAATATTAAAAAAATTAAACACCAAAAATGCCAATCAAAATATAGAAAAAATTATTAAAATAGGAAATGATGTACTTGAAAAAAATTTATTTTATATAAATAAATATTTAATATGAGATTAATCAAACCAAAATTTTGGCAAACAAAAAACTTTATTTCATTTATACTTTACCCTCTATCTTTAGTTACATATTTAATTAATGTTTCAAAAATACTTTTTATTAAGAAAAAATTTGCAATTAAAACTATATGCATTGGTAATGTTTTTGTAGGCGGCACAGGTAAAACATCCTTGGCAATTGAAATAGATGAATTACTTAATAAAAAATTTAAAACAATATTTATTAAAAAAAAATATAAAAATCAGTTAGACGAAATAAATTTATTAAGAAATAAAGGAAAAATTATATCATCAGATAATAGAGAGAATGCTCTTTTAACAGCTTCAAAAAAAAAATATGAAGTAGCAATACTAGATGATGGATTGCAACAAAAAAACATTAATTATGATCTAAAAATTGTATGCTTTAATTCAGAAAATGCTCTTGGAAATGAATTTATGCTTCCAGCTGGGCCTTTAAGGGAAAATATAAGTGCAATTAAGAAATATGATTTAATCTTTATAAATGGAGAAAGAAAAAATTATAAACTTTTATCAAAGTTAAAATCTATCAATAAAAAATCAAGAATATTTGAGGGGAAATACAAGCCATTAAATTTAAAAAATTTTAATTTAAAAAAAAAATATTTAATGTTTTGTGGTATTGGAAATCCAAATGAATTTGAGAAAACTTTACTTAAATATAAATTTGATATTTGTGAAAAAATAATTTTTCCTGATCACCATAAGCTTACAAAAATTGAACTAAACGAATTAAAAGATAAAGCTAAAAAGGAAAATTTTACAATAGTAACAACTGAGAAAGATTTTTTTCGATTAAGTAAAATCGAAAGAAAAAATATAAAATGTTTGAAAATTAAGTTAGAAATTAAAGATAAAAAAAATTTTAAGAAAACTTTGATATCAAAATTATGAAAAAATTAGTTTACCTTATAGAATTTATTTTAATTAAAATTTTGTTTGTTTTATTTAAATTAATTGGTTATCGATTTTCATCGAATTTAGGTTTTTTTATTGGAAAAACAATAGGTCCAATATTTAGATCAAAAAAATTAATTATTCAAAATTTAAGTAAGGCTAATATTAAAAACCACGATGATCCTAATAAAATTGCCTTAAATGTTCTGGGTAATTATGGAAGAATTTTTGCTGAATACGTCTATTTAGAAAAATTTAGAAATAATGAGTTAAAAAAATATATCTCAATAGAAGGCTTCGAATATCTAGAAAATTTAAAAAAGAACAATAAAAAAGCTGTTTTTATTTCAGGTCATTTTAATAATTTTGAACTGATGGCAATGGAAATTGAAAAAACTGGTATTGAACTTGCTACAATCTATAGGCCATTAAATAACATCTTTTTAAACAAGACTATGGAAAAAATTAGGAAAGAAAATATTTGTAGAAACCAAATTAAAAAAGGAAGAGCTGGTAGTCGTGAGATTATTAAGAATTTGATTAAAGGTAAATCAATAGCTTTAATGATTGATCAAAGAGTTAGAGAAGGTGAAAAAGTAAAATTTTTTGATAATCTAGCAACAACTACAACCATACCTGCTCAACTAATAAAAAAATATAATTGTGAATTAGTACCTATTTATATTGAGCGAAATAAGAAAAATTATTTTAAAATTTATGTTTCAAAACCAATCAAAGTAAATAAAACAAAATCTATCTTAGAAATTACTGAATTTCTTAATAAAGTTCTTGAAAAAATGATTTTAAAAAATGTAGACCAGTGGATATGGACTCATGATAGATGGAAAAGTTAATTATTTTTTTCGTCTTTTTCTCTCTTAATTGAGGACTCAACATAGGAAAAATAAGCCTCTTGTTTCTCTACATTCCAATAATTTAAATTTTCTAAAGGTATTATCTTTTGTGAAATAGCACAAATTACGTGGTCACCTTCTTCAATAATTTGAAAATTATTTGGCATATATTTTAATTTAGCTAATTTATTTTTCATCTATAAGATATATAAATATTATTATGAAAATTGCAATTATAGGTAGTGGTGGTAGAGAGCATGCTTTTGCAGCAACAATATCTAAATCCCCTAATGTAAAAGAAATTTTTTGTATCCCTGGAAATGCTGGAACTTCACAAATTGCAACTAATGTTGAGCTAGATATTAATGAATTTGATAGAATATACAAATTTATAAATGACAACTCGGTAGATTTAGTTGTTATAGGTCCTGAACAACCTTTGGTAAATGGAATCGTTGATTATTTAGAAAAGTTAAACATAAAAGTATTTGGGCCAAATAAAATTGCTTCTCAACTTGAAGGTTCTAAAATTTTCACAAAAAAACTCTGTCAGGAATATAATATTCCAACTGCCAACTTTGGTATTTTTGAAAATAGAATTGATGCAAAAAAATTTTTAGAAAATACAAAATATCCAAATGTAATTAAAGCAGATAACCTTGCGGCAGGCAAAGGTGTTTATATTTGTAATAATGAACAAGAAAGTTTCATGGCAGTTGAAGAAATATTTGATGGAAAATTTGGCAAAGCTAAAAATGTACTTATAGAAGAATTTCTTAAAGGGGAAGAAATGAGCTATTTTATAATTAGTGATGGAAGCACTATTAAATCCTTCGAAACTGCCCAAGATCATAAACGCGTTCTTGAAGGAGATAATGGAAAAAATACTGGTGGGATGGGAGCCTATTCACCTTCCAGACTAATAAGTAATGATTTAGAAGATAAAATTTTAGGTAAGATTATTAAACCTACACTTAAAGGGCTTTCAAATCTTGGAACTGAATATAAAGGCTTTTTATATGCCGGTTTAATGATTGTTGAAAATGAACCCTATTTGATTGAATACAATGTCAGAATGGGAGATCCTGAATGTCAAACTATTCTTCCAAAGTTAAAAACTGATTTAGTAGAAATACTTGAAGCATGTTGTGATAGAAAACTTGCACAAACAAATATTGAGTGGATTAATAAAAAAAGCTTATGTGTTGTTTTATGCTCGAAAGGATATCCAGATACCTACAAAAAGAATGTTTTAATAAATAATCTTGAAAATTTTACTCTGGATGAAAATAATTTTGTGTTTCATGCTGGAACCAAAAAAGAAAATGATAAAATATACGCTACAGGCGGTCGTGTGCTAAACTTTATCTCACTTTCAGATAATTTTTTAAAAGCAAGAAATGAGGTACATCGATGTCTAAAAAAATTAGATTGGAATGATGGATTTTATAGAAGAGATATTGGCTTTAAAGTTATTGATTAATGAGAATCATTGGTGGTAAATTTAAGGGAAAAAAACTACTTGAACCTAAAGATAAAGAAACAAGACCTTTAAAAGATCTTACAAAAGAATCTATATTCAATATCATTAATCATTCAAATAAGTTTTCAATCAATATAAAAAAAGCCTACGTTTTAGACTTATTTTCTGGAGTAGGTTCGTTTGGTATAGAATGTCTTTCTCAAGGTGCGAGTCATGTGACATTTATAGAAAAGTATGAAGGAGTTTTGCCTATTCTCAAAAAGAATTTAAATAATTTAAAGTCAAAAATTGGTTATGAAATTATTAAAACGGATATTTTAAATAAATTTCAATTTAAAAGTTTAAAATTAAGATATGATGTTATCTTTTTAGATCCTCCATATAAAGAGCGAGCCTTAGAAAATATTCTAAACAAAATAATTGAAAATAAAACGCTTAAAGATGATGGTATAATTATTATTCATAGGCATAAAAAAGAAATTGATACATTTCCAAAAAATTTTCATCTAATTGATCAAAAAAAATATGGAATTTCAAAAATTATATTTGGATCTTACTTTTAGAGTAGAATTTTCTTAGTTTCTTTTTTTATAAGTTCCACTGCTGGTTGATCATATGGGTTAATCTTTAGAGCTTTACCAATCAATATTGTTTCAAGAATAAAAAAACAAAAAAGTTCTCCTAGTGTTTTTTCATCTCTTTTTTTTATTTCAAAACTTCTAAAGGGAATATTTTTCTTTTTAAAAACAATTTCTGTAGCTTTTTTTTGGGCAAACATAATTTGATTAATATCTTTATTTTTTAAAAACTTTTGCTCTAACAAAACTGAATCATTGTTTATTTTTGCAGAGTTGTTTTCTTGTGAGTAAAAAAAAGTAAAAAAATTATTCTTAAAACCATCAAGATATAATTGCATCACACTATGATTATCTTTTGGCATAACTGAAATAATAGGAAGTATACCATTTTTTTCTTTTCCAAGACTTTCAGCCACTAATTGTTGATACCAATTAAATAAATTGGTTGATTGTTCATCGTAATTAATAACAACAGAATTAAATTTTTTTGCTTTTAGAAAATAAACTGTAGCTTCTACATTCGAAACTAGCGCCCTCATAAAATATTTATTTTTTACTAAATTATTTAATTGCCTGAAGTTTTTATAATTTAATCCCATTAATTCTGCAGGCAACATTCCAACCTCGGACAAAACAGAATACCTTCCTCCTATATAATTATTATGATCAATAATCTCTGCTTTTAATTTTTGTGCAAGCAAACTTAAATAGCTTTCTTTTTTTTCTGTTATGAATAAATTTTTGTCTTTTTTCTTAACTAAAATATTTGCATTTACTATAGTTTCAATTGTGTTTCCTGATTTTGATATAATCAAATTATTAAGATTTTTTTTTGCTTTTTTATTTTCAAAAGCATTTAAATTATCAACAAATATAAAAATTTTTTTTATTTTTTTCTTTAAAAAATCATAAATTGCTTGAGCTCCAAGGGTAGATCCCCCCATTCCTATAATTCTGTAATCTAATTTTTTATTAAAATGTTTAATATTTTTTTTATTAAAACTATCTTTATAAAATTTTGAAAGTGAATGAATTACTTGATCTTTTTCATTTAAAATTAAGTTTAAATTTTTTTTTACAGCTAAATTTTTTTTTCTTATTAAAAAATTTTTAAAACTTATATTTTTAGTAAACATTAATTATTTTTGATTTTATCCAGTATTGACTGTTCAAAGTCTTTATTTGAATCAACATTTTCTAATTTTTCAGTATCATTATTCTTTTTGGTAATTAAAGATTCAATATTATTTGTTTGATTTTCTTTATCTATTTTTTGATTTGATGGTATTGGCAATTCTTCAAAACTTGGCGGCATGGAAAGAGGAGATTTTTTTTCAACTAGAAATTCCTCAGATGTATTTTTATTCTGTGGATCAAATGCTTTTTGAACTGAACTACAATTTGAGAGTAAAATAGTACTCAAAATTAGTAAAATTGAAAACTTAGTATTTTTTATCATTATTTTTTTTAGTTTTATTATCTGCTAGCTCCAAAACAATCATGCTAATTACGCCTAATGATATAAATATATCTGATACATTAAAAATAAACCAATGAAAATTTCCAACATGAAAGTCTATAAAATCTGGTACAGCATTAAAAAAAATTCTATCGTGTAAATTACCCAATGCGCCACCAACAATCATTAGTAACGAATATTTCTTAAAACCCTGACTTTTTAGTGACATTATAACCAGTATGACAACTATTATTGAAATTATTAAACTTAAAATATTGTATAGATACGCTTCATTAAAAGAGAATAAGCCAAACGCAACCCCTTTATTCCAAATCAATACAATGTTTAAATAAGAAGAATCAAAGATATTTGATCCAAAATTATTTTTATCTAATTGAATGACGAATATTTTTGTTAACCTATCTAAAAAATAAATTAAAGTTACTAATGAAAAACTAATGTAAAAATTTTTACTAAAAAATTTAAATATCATCCAGAGTGTTTTGGGCAAGTTTTTCTTGAACATGCTTCTTTAGTAATTTTCCAGCATACTTGACACTTTGAACCCTCGGCTTTAATTGTTTTAACTTTTGTTTCAGAATTTTCTAAATAAGATACCTCAGCACTCGAAGTAATACATAGTTCTGAAAAATCTACATCTTTTGAAATATCAGTTAGTTTTTTATCTAAATTAATTTTTAAGCTTGCCTCTAAACTTGATCCAATTTCTTTACTGGCTCTTTTTTCCTCAATACTAATATTGCAGGTATTCCTAATTTTAATAAGTTTTAACCATTTTTGATTTAAATTTTCATTTTTGAAACTTATTGGAAACTCTAAAAATTTTGTTAAATGAATACTTTTATTATCATTCATTATTAATCTATATATCTCTTCTGTAGTAAAGGATAGAATTGGAGCAAACCATTTTAATAGTGAGTTAAGAATAACATTTAGTAAAATAATTGTAGATTGTCTTTTTTTAGAATCTTTGGAATCGCAGTATAAAGAATCTTTTCGAATATCAAAATAAAATGCCGATAGATCTACAGTGCAAAAATTTAATAGCTCTTTATAAAGATTGTGAAAATCATAATTATTAAAATAATTTTTAAAATTTTCATTCAAAGAATAAATTTTATGAAGCATAAATTGTTCCAATTCTGGCAGTTCAGATAAATTTATTTTTTCTAAGTCAATTTCTTTAAAATTATCATTAAGATTTCCAAGCAAATATCTAAATGTATTTCTAATTTTTCTATAAGAGTCAGCATGCTGATCTAGAATTGAGTGATCAATTCTTAAATCCTCTGCATAGTTAGATGAAGCTACCCAAATTCTTAAAATATCAGCACCATATTTTTTCAAAATATCTTCAGGAGCAATTACATTTCCAAGTGATTTTGACATTTTTAATCCTTTTCCATCAACAACAAAACCATGTGATAAAATTGCCTCGAATGGAGCTCTACCTCTAGTTCCACAAGACTCAAGTAAGGATGAATGGAACCATCCTCTGTGTTGGTCTGAACCCTCTAAATACATTGATGCTGGCCATTTTAAATCTTCCCTTTTTTCTAAAACAAATGAATGTGTAGAACCACTATCAAACCATACTTCGACAATGTCACTTAACTTTTCATAATCTTCTGAATTATATTTTTCACCTAAAAACCTTTGTGGATTGTCTGAAAACCAACAATCAGAACCCTCTTTTTCATAAATATTTGCTATATTTTCATTAACTTCATCATCAACTAATATCTCTTTAGTTTTTTTATTAACAAAAATTGGAAGAGGAACTCCCCAAACTCTTTGTCTTGAAACACACCAGTCAGGTCTAGTTTCAATCATAGCTCTTAATCTTTCTTTCCCTTTACTAGGATAAAACGTAGTTTCATCAAGAGCTTTTAAAGCTGTCTCTCTCAATTTATGACTTTCCATTGATATAAACCATTGTGGTGTTGCTCTGTGAACCAATGGCGCCTTAGATCTCCATGAATGAGGATAAGAATGTGTCAGCTCACCATTTGCTAATAATTTTTTTTGTTCTTTAAGTTTTTCAATAACAATTGGATTAGCTTTAAAAATATGATTGCCTTCAAATAAATGGACGTTCTTAGTATATTTTCCATCACCATCAACTGTTTCAATGGCTTTAATTCCATGTTTCAAACATAAGTTAAAATCATCAGGTCCATGACTTGGCGCACAATGCACGATACCTGTTCCCTGCTCTGTTGTTACAAATCTTGCTTCTAACATTGGGATATCAAATTCATATCCCAAATCAAAAAAAGGGTGATTGCAGATTGTATCTTTTAAATCTTTGCCTTTAAATTTTTTAATCTCTTTAAAATCTTTTATTTCACAATCTTTAATAACAGAGTCCAACAAAGCTTCTGCTACAACTATCTTTCGATTTTTAAAATCACCATCATCATTTAATTGTATCAACACATAATCAAGAGCTTCATTATACGCTAAAGCTTTGTTAGCTGGTATTGTCCATGGAGT
>ENA-OREN01005042-OREN01005042.1-marine-metagenome-genome-assembly--contig:-NODE-5042-length-11170-cov-2.676643_pt1 | contig 11170 bp, 10 predicted proteins | sample MGYA00248624_ERZ508555 | MGnify/ENA primary metagenome ERZ508555 (study PRJEB26222, sample SAMN06267773) | marine metagenome | isolation source: Saanich Inlet, British Columbia, Canada | place...
GGCTCAGGACTGGGCGAAACTGCGTCTATCTTGGGCACCGGATCCGTCTTTGTCATCGTCATGGCCGACTTTTCAACAACGGCAACTGTGACGGCGACGTCTTCTTCCGCCGCCTTTAACTCCGGCTCAACCTTCGCCATGGCCTTCGGCTCTTCCGATGCAACCTGTATTTCCTTGGCGACAGGTTGCGGTGCCTGAAGGTTCTTGGGGGGCACTTCCGAAGCAACGATTTCGGCCGGTTTCGGCGTCTCAACCATTTCCCCTTTGACAACCTTGGCCAAAGCAGGCGTGGCGTTTGTACTGACTGCCATCCCCTCTCTGAGTTGGCGATAGTAGATCATATTCTGATCGGCAATTTCACGCGGCATATCACGGCGGACATATTGCTCCGCCGAGGCTAAATCCCCCTTCATGGCGTATAACATGGCCAGGTTCTGCCGCATACGCGGTGTCGCCTCTGGCAGAGACGCTGCGCGCTCCATTATCTCCAACGCTTCTGGCAATTTGCCGGATTGGGCCAGGGACAGAGCGAAATTATTCATGATTACTGCATTTTCGGGCGAAATATCCAGTGCCTGACGATAGCGCCGTTCGGCCTGTTCATACATCCCGACACTATCGTAGGCGATCGCCAGGGCGACCTTGATGTCCCAACGTTTTGTCGTCGCCTCCGCATCCACCCTGGACAGACTATCAACGGCTTTTAAAGGTTCGCCCAGGGCCAGTTGCACCTTGCCCAATTCGGCCCGCAACTGCAAATCCTTCGGTGCGCCCTTCAAAGCACGCAAGACAATCGCCTGCGCCTCCCGCGCCTGGCGCAATTGTCGCAACCCCCGCGATAAACCGATAACCGCTTCTACATCAGCGGCATTGCGCCGATAAAGGTTGCGATAGTAGCTCACGGCCGTCGCATAATCCCGCCTCTGCTCAAAACTTTCCGCTGCCTGATAGAGGCTACGGTCAAGTCTACTCACCTCAGTCTTCGGCGGCGTGGTCGGCTCTGTCGCGCAAGCGGTCAAAAGCAAACCACCAGCGCAACACAAAAAAGTGAGGCGAGTCACAAGAAGGCGAGAAATGTCTAATGTCATACTTTTTCCAGTACGCAAATGTCCGGCGCGCACCAACAATCTATTGTAATCTAAATGGGTATGACAACATAGGATACAATGGCAAATACTTTCATAATATTGGCGAAACACTACAAAAAATTATGAATGTTTCTGAAATGGTTAAGGATTCATTGTCAATTAGCGGTTATTAATTTTGTATAAGTGATGCTTGCTTTGGCTGGATGTGGTATTTTTTCCGTCAAATCAGCGTCGATTCGATAGGTTGAGGGCAAACCATGAGAACAGCTTTGAGAACGGTAATTACGGGCGCATCCAGCCGTGATCCGAAATGCGGTCTATTACGGGCTTTGTTTTTGGCTGTCCTATTTGTGTTCGTTGTGATGTGGGCCCCAATTCTTCAAAACAATCCCGCCATGGCGGAAGCGCCCGATGTTATTGCGCTGGAGATTGGTAAGGCCAAACTGATCCGACTGCCCGCCACGCCGAATGTGGTGATGCTGGGTAATCCCGCCGTCGCTGATGTGGTGATGGAAGATAATGGCCTGTTATTTTTGCTTGGGCGGGAACCGGGCGAGACAAATTTAATGATCCTGAACCGGGGCGGCAAAGTTATCCTGTCGTCCGCCGTGGTGGTCGGCCCCATGGACAAACGCCGGGTTACCGTGGATCGGGGCCCGCAGACATTCACCCTCAGCTGCAATCCCCGCTGTGTGCCCGTGGCAACACCGAAAGGTTCCGGCGCGACAACGGCGGCAACGGGCGGTAATACAGCCGTCGCGGCGGGTCCGGACAATGGCGACCCCGCAGCAGGTGGTAGCGATGCCGCCTCTGATATCGCAAATGCCTTGGGCAGCTTGTTGGGCCAAAATCCGGCTCAGAAATAATCGGCATGATCGCAATGAACATTCAATGGCGATAAGAGGTCGAGAACGATGAAAGTCCTTGTTGTCGATCCGGATCCATTATTTTCCCGGCTTTTGAAATCGAAGCTGGAGAAGTGGGGCCACCGCGTGACCGTGGCGCATGACGGTGCCGCAGCCTATGAACTAATCGCCAAAGAACCCTTTCGCATGGTGATCATGGACACCGAACTACCCGGCATGCATGGATTAGAATTGTGTCAGCGCATTCGGAACCTGTTGCGGCCACGCTATACCTACATCATTTTTTATGCCGACTTTACGGATAAGGCCGCCGTTATGTCCTGTCTTGAGGCCGGCGCGGATGACTATTTGAGCAAACCGCTGAATACGGCGGAAATGCAGTTGCGGATCAAGGCCGGCAAACGGCTGTTGAATATGGAGGACATGCTGCGTGAAGGTGCAGGCATGGATATCTCCACCGGCGTGGTCAATGATGCCAGCTTCCGCGAATTTTTCCGCGTGGTCATCGCGGAAAGCAAACGCGCGAACAAGGAAGGTGCCTTGTTATTCGTTCAGGTCACCAACTACGGCCCAACCCTGTCGTCCCATGGGTTCAATCCAACGGAGACCATGATGGCCAGCCTGGCTACATTGTTGGTCAAGGTCGCCCGCACCTCGGACCTTGTCGCCCGCCTGTCCGACGACACTTTTTGCATCATGTTGCAGCACACCAATTGGGACAAATGCATACCTGTAGCGGAACGGATCGGCGCGCAAGCCCCCAATTTGTCCGTTATTGTAGAACAAGCCAGCATTGGCCCGGAGGTCTTGATTTCTGCGACGAACTTCCCCCAAGGTGAGTTGGGGTATCTGGAAATCCTGGATGAGAGTGCGCGTGTGCCCTACGAAATGGTCGGCGCCAGCGGCACGGCTGACGATGCTACGGCTGATGAAGTCGCAGTCCCCTCTGCTTAAGGTTTGAAATCTATGCGCTGCATCAGGCGCGCTTGAACACCGCCCCTGCGAACCAACCGACAAACAACGCCAGAGCCAGGGCAACGATCCCGTAAAGTGCGGAATGGCTGTGGGCAAAGGCGAATGTCTGAGCTCCAAAACCAATCTTGGAGACAACAAGCGGCGTCGTCTGGGCGGAAATAACCTTGCTGTTCCGCATAAGATAGACCGTCACATTATAGGTTCCCGTGGGCACGTTCGAAGGGAAGTAGATATCGCTTCGAAACAGCCGGTTCCCCAACAGGGTAATCTGGCCATAAGTTTCGGGATATAAACCAAGGCGTTGTTTATTGCGGATCAGGGCATCGCGAAAATCTGACAAATTGCCGTTGGCACCATCGGGATTTTGCAGGCGAATATGATCCAGCCCAATATCATGGCGCGCCAAAATACGGTCGGAGGCGATATTTTCCAAAGGCTGGCTGCTGGCCAGGTGGTAGTAAGCGGGCACGCCGCCGAAAACCAGTTCGTGGCGATTGATCCAAATACCGCCCAGACGCTCTTTACGCCGGACCACGATTTGCTCACCCGGACCGCGGACAACGACGACCACATCCGCCGCCGCCCCTTCGATGGCCCCGAACAACAGTAATTTCGCGCCGGCGAAGCCCGTGGTCACCGCGATCAGATGATCCGACAGATCAGCCACCACCGCCTGGGCCAATCCGGGCGCGGCGAAGCCCGAGGACAGGGTCAAAGCCGTTATCATTGCAAAAAGCCATCGGCGTAAATTGCGACACGCGGTTGCGGCGATGTCAGCTAGCCGGAACATTAACCGTGCCCTATGAAGGCACCGATGGAATACAGATCATCGGGCCGGACCAGCAATTCATAGGCCAATCGGGCGCAAACCCCCAAAACGATCAGCGCCAACATGCTGCGCAATTGTTCCCCCGGCAGCTTAGCGCCCGCCCGCGTGCCCAGTTGGGCACCGATCACCCCGCCGGTCAAAAGTAACAGGGCGAGAAAAATATCCACGGTCTGGTTCTGCCAGGCCTGTAGGAAGGTGACATTTGCCGTGACGAAAATGATCTGAAACAACGATGTGCCCACAACCATGGCCGTGGGCATGCCCAGCAGATAGATCATCGCAGGCACCATAACAAAACCGCCGCCCACACCCATGATGGCCGCCAATATGCCGACAAAGATGCCAACCCCCAAAGGCAACAGGGCTGAGATATAGAGCTTGGAGCGGCGAAACCGCATTTTGAAGGGCAGACCATGCAGCCAATTGTGCTGGTGTAATTTACGCCGCTTGCCGCCGGGTTTGCGCTGTCGGGATATGGCGCGGAGGCTTTCGACCAGCATCAGGGCACCAATAATGCCCAGAAACACCACATAGGATAACCGAATGACCAAATCAATCTGGCCCAAGCCTTGCAAAAAGCCAAAGACCCAAACACCAATTGTGGAGCCGATAAAGCCACCGATCAGCAGGACCACGCCCATTTTGACATCGACGTTGCCTCTGCGCCAATGCGCCAGAGCACCGGAGACGGAGGATGCAACAATCTGATTTGCCTCTGTCGCGACGGCAACGGCGGGCGGTATTCCCGCGAAGATAAGCAGCGGCGTCATTAGGAAACCGCCGCCGACCCCAAACAGGCCCGATAGAAACCCAACCCCCGCCCCCATCCCAAGAAAGAGGAAGGCGTTTACAGACAGTTCAGCAATCGGAAGGTAGATCTGCATGCAACAGGCACATCGACTTAAGTTACATTGAATAGGGCAACATCAACGTGGTGAAATAAAATGCGGGCGCTCTCCCGAAAGAAAAGCGCCCTCATACGATGCATGGTGCATAGCGTATATTTGCCAGTTATGGCAAACAAAACCTGTAGAATTCGAAAGAAAATGCAGGAATTTGTCGACTGACCACAAAATGTTCCTGCTGATCGACGCAAATACTGCCCCTATGTCTCGTGCGCACTCAGATCATGAATACTTGGTGTTTCGCCGCAAAGGGCGCAATTGGCGTCAGGCTTGACCCGTATGGTTCGCACATCGCCGGCGAGGCCATCATGGATCAACAAACGTCCCGACATGCTTTGCCCAAGCCCCAAAACCTCCTTCAATACCTCGGTGGCCTGCATGGTACCCATGATCCCGGCCATGGCACCTAACACGCCACCCTGGGAACAGGAAGGGATGGCCCCTTCGGGCGGGGGTTCGGGAAAGATACAGCGATAGCAGGGATTGGGCGGGCCCAGGTAGGCCTTATAGGTCGAAAGCTGGCCATCAAACCGCAGAACAGCGGCTGAGACCAAAGTCTTCTTAGCCAGATAACAGGCATCATTAAGCAGGAACCGGGTATCAAAATTATCAGAGCCATCGGCAATGATGTCATAGTCAGCCAACAGATCCATAACGTTGCCCGGGTTCAATCGCATCTGATAGGGCACTAAGTTTACGTCCGGATTCAATTCGGCAGCGCGGTCCCGGCCGCTTTCCACCTTTGGCCTGCCAATATCCGGCGTGCCATGGGCAATCTGACGCTGCAGGTTGGAGAGCGAGACAATATCATCGTCGACGAGACCAATCGTACCAATGCCCGCGGCAGCCAAGTACATCAACAGCGGAGAGCCAAGACCACCGGCACCAACCACCAAGACCTTCGCGCCGAGCAATTTTGTCTGGCCGGTCCCGCCCACTTCCTGCAGCACAATATGTCGGGCATAGCGTTCGATCTGGTCTTCTGTTAGCCCGGTCATGCCATACCCTCAAACAATGGTGTCGACAAATAACGTTCGGCGAATGACGGCACAATGACAACAATGGTCTTGCCCTCATTCTCCTCTCGTTCAGCCACTTCAATGGCGGCGGCCAGGGCAGCGCCTGACGATATGCCCACTGGCAAGCCTTCCAACGCGGCAACCCGCCGGGCCGTTTCAAATGCCGTTTCATTGCCGATGGTCAATACTTCATCCAATACATCACGGTTCAAGACGGCGGGCACTATTCCCGCGCCGATACCCTGTATCTTATGCGGCCCGGGCTCTCCGCCCGACAGTACGGGGCTGTCCTCGGGCTCCACCGCCACCATCCATAAATCCGGCTTGTGATGTTTCAAAATCTCGCCAATGCCGGTGATGGTGCCACCCGTGCCAACACCGGCAACAATAATATCCACTGCGCCTGCCGTATCGTTCCAGATTTCCTGCGCCGTTGTATTACGATGAATTTCGGGATTGGCTAAATTCTCAAACTGCTGGGGGATTGCGGCGTTCGGCAGATCGGCGACAATTTCCTCGGCCCGCTTAATGGCACCATTGATGCCATCCTCGGCTGGGGTGAGAACCAGTTCCGCCCCAAGCAAAAGCAGCATCCGGCGGCGCTCCACCGACATGGACTCGGGCATGGTCAGGATGATGCGATAGCCCTTGGCGGCGGCCACAAAGGCCAAGGCGATACCCGTGTTGCCCGAGGTAGGTTCCACCAGTACCGTGTCGGGATTAATCACGCCGGCCTGTTCCATGGCCTCTATCATGGCAACGCCAATGCGATCTTTGACCGAAGCCAGGGGATTAAAGAATTCCAGCTTGGCCAGAATTTCCGCCTTCACCCCCGCATCCGACTGCAGGCGCGAGAGGCGCACCAGGGGCGTGTTGCCAATGGTGTCGATAATCGAGTCATAGACCCGGCCCCGGCCTGTCGTCCGCCTTGTGGTCAACGGCGTGGTCATATTGTTTGAATTTGTCATGGCGTGCCGGGCTATCAACCTATCAAAATATCAGATATCAAAGTCTGCGCCGCGTTGTTGCGGGCCTGCGACACCAGGAGCTTTGATGCCTTCCACAACGCCGGCCTGTCGGGCCTGACGAAACAGATCTTCCACACTGACCCCCTCCAGACGCGTCAGCATCTCGTCATGCAGTTCCTGCCACAGAGGTTGCACCACCGCCCGCCCCAGGGGGGAGCCGGCAAGGTCCGCCAAATCCTCCTCCGCGCCGTCCAATCCTTCCATCAGCCGGATAATTTCCGCCACCGTTATGCGCCGGCGTTCCCTGGCCAGGCGATAACCGCCTCTGGGCCCACGCACACCGCGCAAGATGCCCGCGCGCACCAAATGCTGCAATGCGCCCTCCAGATAGCGCTGGGGGATACCTTGACGTTTCGCGATATCCTTGGATTGCACCGGATCGGGCCTGGCATAGCAGGCGACATCCAAAACCGCCTCCAGCACGTACATGGTTTTTCGTGACAATCGCAACATCACAAAGCGCCCGATCCTGTGGAGCCAAAACCACCCGTGCCGCGTTCGCTTTCAGAAAGTTCGGATACCTCTTCCAGAACCGCATCCACAAGGCCGGCAATCACCAATTGGGCGATACGCTCGCCCCGGCGCACTGTAAACGGCACCTCACCATGATTGATCAAAATAACACCAACTTCGCCACGATAATCCGCATCAACGGTGCCGGGAGAATTCAATACGGTGACGCCATGCTTCAACGCCAGGCCGGAGCGGGGGCGCACTTGCCCTTCATAGCCGGACGGCAACGCCAAACTTAGACCGGTCGGGATCAACGCCCGTCCCCCAGGCGGTAGAACCACAGCATCACCAACAGCTGCCAACAGATCCATGCCCGCGCTGTCCATAGTGGCCCGGGCAGGCAGGGCCAGGCCGGCGCCGTGTGGCAAACGTCGAACGGGGACAGTAATCGCAGATGAATGGGGCATAGGTCTATTCGGCGTCGGAATTCGCGTCGAAATCAGCATCAAAACCGGCGTCGAAAAATTGGGCAATACGCCGCGCCAATGCGATGGCGACTGCGTCCTTGGCCATGGTGGGCCAATTTTCCTCACCCTGGGCGGTAATCAGATGAACCGTATTCTGATCGCCCCCCATGACGCCGGTGCCGGCCCCCACGTCATTGGCCACAATCCAATCACAACCTTTTCGCGCCCGCTTTTTCCGGGCGTGCGCGACGACGGTTTCGGTTTCAGCCGCAAAGCCTACGACAAGTCCCGGTCGCCCGCCGTTCAACTGGCTCAAAGTCGCCAGAATATCAGGATTTTCCACCAGGTTCAGCGCGGGAGGCTGGCCGCTGCCGTCTTTTTTCATTTTTTGTTCCGCCTCACCCGCTACGCGCCAATCGGCAACGGCGGCGGCACAAACGGCAATATCCGCCGGCAATGCGCTTTCACAGGCTGCCAGCATCTGGTCGGCGGATTCGATATCTCGCACTGTCACGCCCGCTGGGTCCACCAGACTATTGGGCCCAGCGACAAGCACGACCTCGGCCCCCAGATCGGCCAGGGCAGCGGCAATGGCGTGCCCCTGTTTGCCTGACGAACGATTGGCCAGATAACGCACCGGGTCAATCGCCTCGTACGTCGGGCCGGAGGTGACAATGGCCCGGCGTCCCTTCAACGGTGCATCCGTATCGGATAAGATGCCTTCGATTGCGGCAACGATCTCCAACGGCTCCGACATGCGACCGGAGCCAACCTCGCCACAGGCGAGATCACCGGCACCGGGACCGATGGCGTGTAATCCGTCCTGCAATAAAGTCTGAAAATTCCGCCTTGTTGCCGGATGGTCCCACATGCGGGTGTTCATGGCAGGCGCGATCAAGACCGGCTTATCCGTTGCCAACAAAATTGTCGAGGCCAGGTCATTGGCGTGACCATTTGCCATCTTGGCCATCAAATCAGCGCTGGCGGGTGCAACGACAAGCAAATCAGCCTCGCGGGAAAGGCGGATATGGCCCATCTCGCTCTCATCCTTCAGGGAAAACAGGTCCTGATAAACCGCGTCTTCCGACAACGCCGCCACAGACAACGGTGTCACGAACTGCGCACCGCCATCGGTCAGGACACAACGCACGGAGGCACCACGTTCCTTCAGACGTCGGATAAGGTCCAACGATTTGTATGCGGCGATGCCGCCGCTGATTATCAATAGAATGCTTTTACCGGTGATCATGGCCGGCAGTATATCACGTCAATATGGTGTGAATACCCCAAGACCACATTCGCAGGACATAGCTCCCTCAATCCATGGCCATGCCGGCTTCGGCATAGAATTCCGCGTTGTGCTCCCCCAAGGCAGCGACCCAGGGCCGGACACCGACATCCCCGCCGACAAATTGCGCCGGGCAATCGGCGACCATATAGGAATCGTCCATTCCACCCATGGGAATTGACGAACCACGGGCCGCGGTTTGTGCCGTCGCCATGGATTGATCAAGCGTCAGATAACGGGTGCAGGGACAGCCCATCTCCATGATCGCGGCTTCACAGGCATCTGTCGTCATGGTCAGTGACCATTGTTCAACCTCTGCCAGCAACAAGGCCCAGTTCTTAACCCGCGCCGCAGGTTCGGCGAAACGCTCATCCGCCAGCAATTCGGGACGTCCCGCCGCCTTGGCTAAACCGGTGAAGTTTGCCGGGCTGACCGGAGCCACCATGACAAAGCCATCGGTGGTGCAGATTGGTGAGAAAACGATGGGGCGATCAGGGTTTTCCAATTGCGCTGCCTGATATTCATAGGCCAGCATATTGTGCATGGCATCCATCATGGCAACGTCGATGTGCTGCCCCCGCCCCGTGCGCAGACGCTGAACCAGGGCCGCATTGATGGCACCAAATGCATGCGTGGCACCCAGGATATCCGCCACGGTGGATCTGGTTGACGGCGGTCGGTCGGCATCGCCCTGATAGTGCATCATGATCAGATCATAGCCGGAGGCGGCATGAATGATGGGCGCAAACGCCGCCTTGCCCGCATCAGGGCCATTTTGGCCATAGCCGGAGACGGAGCAGAAGATCAAATCCGGCTTAAGCGCGGCCAGGCTGTCATAGTCCAGGCCCAGGCGGGCCATGACGCCGGGGCGAAAATTTTCCAGAACCACATCAACATTCTTGACCAGGCGGCGGATCAATTCCTGCCCCCCCTCGCCTTTCAAATCCAGCTCCAGGCTTTTCTTGCCGCAGTTCATATGTCCAAAATAGGCACTGTGGCCGCCTCTGACCGGCGGGGCGTGGCGCAAAAAATCGCCTCCCGGTGGTTCAACCTTGATAATCTCCGCCCCCATATCCGCCATCAGCCGGCTACAATAGGGTCCAGCCAAAAACATTGAAAAATCCAGCACCCGAATACCATCCAGCGGTCCTGCTATCGACTTCGGCATCGCTGCGCCCGTCACATCAGTCATTGAAATTCCACCCCTTCATTTCTGCGACAGGTTGTCACTTAAATTGATTATAGGTTTTCTTTGCCGTCCCCGCCGGTAGTTTTCTTTTTTTGTTAACCAACGTCCAATATGTTTACAGCACATGAAGAATATGACCCTCTGTCCCACAGGGTCAATGAAGCGGGAAAAGCTATGCAAAATAAGTTCTTAAGCACCACGGCCATGGTTGCCACCACGATGTTACTGGCCAGCACAGGTGCCCATGGCGCAGACAAAATCAAGTTGGGCCTGGGCGGATATTTTCATGCGTATGCAGGCGTGGGCAGTCAGGACGACGGTGCCGGCGAGCCTGGTGCCGGTCTGCGCAACCACAAAATTGTCCGGGAAAGTGAAATCCATTTTCTTGGTAAAACCACCCTGGATAACGGCATCACATTCGGCGTTAATGTGCAGCTTGAGGGCGAAACCTGCACGGATCAGATAGACGAAAGTTATATCTATATTGAAGGCAACTTTGGCCGTGTCAGTATTGGCGCTGATGATCCTGCATCGGATTTGATGGCCTATTCGGCACCGCAGCCTATTTCCGGCGTCGGCATACTTTCACCTGATGTGACGTTTATAACGATCGGCAATGCAGTGGGCACGCCGGATGCGGCCACATCAATTTCCGGCGACTCCGAAAAAATCACCTATTTCACGCCGCGCCTGAGTGGCTTCCAACTTGGCCTGTCATACACACCGGACAGTTGTGAAGAAGGAGCCTGTGGCGGCACATATGCCGGATTTCAAAGCGACGCTACCGCTGCGCAGCAATCTGAGATAATCGAAATCGGGGCGAATTATTCGCGTAAAATTGGCGGCGTAAATATAGCGTTGTCAGGCGGCTACGGCCGCGGCGATTTAGAGGTTGCAGCGGCCGGGTCTGAGGATCAGACCCAATGGAGCCTGGGTATGGAGCTGGGCTTTGGCCCTCTGACATTCGGCGCGGCCTATCGCAACGACGATCAAGGTACTTCCGGTTCAAACACGGACCGCACCGACTATGGTATGGGTGTCACCTATGCCATGGGTGATTGGA
>ENA-OREN01005045-OREN01005045.1-marine-metagenome-genome-assembly--contig:-NODE-5045-length-11162-cov-3.425710_pt1 | contig 11162 bp, 15 predicted proteins | sample MGYA00248624_ERZ508555 | MGnify/ENA primary metagenome ERZ508555 (study PRJEB26222, sample SAMN06267773) | marine metagenome | isolation source: Saanich Inlet, British Columbia, Canada | place...
GGGGTAAATTTCTGAAGACACCTAAGTTCTCGTCTTGTGGAATGAACTTTTAATTCCTGCGAAGAACAAACCAGGTGACGAATTCCTGAAAGCACTGCATTGCGTGCTAAGCTTATCACCGACGCATCTGACGGCTGACCACTTCCTAAATGAATCTGTTCCTCTGAAAGTGAGGTTAATTCCGTGACAGCAATAATATACATCTTGCCGTCAGCCGCTTCAACAGCTTCTGACATCATGTCGATTTCACCCTTAGCCATAACGGTGGCAAACTGAATCTGTCCCGATTTGATATAGGGCATCAGTCTGCCAACGACAGTTCTGTCTACATCATGAAGCTTGTGATCAATCCAGATTGGCAGTCCATGCTGGGCTAACTCATCAAATAACATTACCTCACCATCTCGCCGAAAAACTTCCTGATCAACTGAGCGGTTCACTTTGAATCCGAAAATTGCCGGGTGCCTGGCGATGTTCTTTGCAATTTCCAAGGCCCTTGTCTTTTCTGTGTCTAAAGCTGCCCAAATTTTTCCCGTTGGATCCATAATAGAAACTCCTTCCCCTAAAGATTTGCTTTTCAAGTAATAAAAAGTTAGACACATTGCCTAACTCCCTCTTGTTATCCATTTAAAGAATATTTGATTTACTCCTAAAAAGCAAGTTATACGGTGGAATAAAATATAATAATTTATCTAAATGTGCTACTATCAAGATTAGTTAGAAAACTATTATCGAAAAAAAATATGCATTTGCGACAGAAAGCTCACGCGCTTCTTTTTATGCTAATCTGTGAAACAAAAAGGCTGCTCTTTGGGCAAAAATATTTTGCCGAAGTCGACATCACTGACAACTGCAATTTGCGTTGCAAGCATTGCTATCACTTCCGAAATCCTTTCAAGGAAATCAAAAAGAAGGAATTATCCTTAGACTCTTGGAAAAAAAGATTTAATGGATTACATAAAAAAGGCATTCGTTTTATGCTACTAGTGGGTGGTGAACCAACTTTGCGACAAGATGTCATCGAATTTGCCTACCGCAAATTTCCGGTTGTTCATATCATCTCTAATGGAATAATTAAAATTCCCAAAAAACTCGGTAGGTTAATTATTTTCCTTTCAGTAGATGGCGCAAAAGAAAAAAGTGAGGCGATTCGAGGAAAAGGGACTTTTGAAAAAGTCCTTTCAAATTATTCCGGCGATCGACGTGTTATTTTGAATATGACTCTACTCAAGGATAATTATACTGATCTTGAAGCCTTAGTAAAAACTTCAAAAAAACATAACTTCCGTGGAGTTGTTTGTAATTTCTACACCACCAGTCCCAATTATCCCGACCCAATGTTTATAGAAAAAAAAGATAGAGCTCTTATTATTAAAGAAATAAAACGGGTGAAAAAACTATATCCCAACGATTTACTACTAACAAAGTCAATGATTACTTGGTATGCCAAGCCTGATCACACAGACCGTTGTTTTTGGGGAGATGAAGTTTTGCACTTTGACGTCTCTTGGCAACGTCGTAGATGTTTCTCTGCTCCAGGTTGCTCTAATTGTGGTTGCTTCGCTGGCGCTTGCCAGAATCCACTCCATCTTTTGCGATACCTCCGTGAAGCAATCAAGTTAGTTTAAGAACATTATTAGTTAAAAGTAAAAATGAAAATTGGAATCTTCGGCTCAAGCCACAAAAACAACCCTGAAATCATCAAACAAACAAAAGAAATTGGGAGGCTACTTGCCCTAAAAAATCATGAGGTAGTAACTGGTGGAAGCCCAGGATATCCACATATTGTAGCCTCTTCAGCTTTAGCTGCTGGCGGAAAAGCAACGGTATATGCAGTTGGGTTGAATTTAAAGGACCATAAAAAATATCATGCCACTGACATTTCAAAGTACACAAATATTATATACCAAAAAAAATATTTCAAAAAAGAATTATCTATGATTGATAATTACGCAAGATCGCTAGACATGGTGATGGACATTGATACTGCGATTATCATTGGTGGTAGAGTTGGAACAATGTATGAAATATCAATACTCTGCGGGATGGCAAAAGATTTTTTTGTACTAGAAGATAGTGGTGGAATTACAAAAGAAACAATCAGGAGTTTTGTAAAGGAAGGACACAAGGAAAACTCTTCTGTTACTTTTTTGAAAAACTCAAACGACTTAACTTCCCTTGTTTAAAGAGTATTAAATAAAAAAATACGCCATTACACTTTCGTGTTTTGGCGCTTATTTTTAAACGATAAAGAAGATACAATGTTTCTTCTTTATCGTTTTTTTATTTTTTTCCATAAAAAGGGTACTAGACTGGAAGAATATAGTGGGACTAGCAATAAAAGAGATACTATAAAGGAAAGTTTAACTACTTGGTTTTGCATGTCAGTTCCTAGGAAAATAACATGTAGCGCTAGAAGCGGCACTAAAAATAAATTTAAAGAATGAGCAACTCTCCAAATTTTATGAGAAATTTTATCTTTTATAAAAGAAGTAAGCACAATGACTACTAATATATAAAAGGCGATGACCCCTAATGTCAAATACCCTCTATTCACAAAGATATTTTCCGAATAGAAGGGAATAAATACGTCTTTTATCCCCATTGCATATTCAGCATCATGGAATAGAAAACTAACACCGTGAAACAACGCCCAAAAAACAGCTGACACTGAAGTAAGGCTATGCAATCTAAGACTGTTGGCGGGATTGATTGTTTTTCTTAAAAAGATGTTTCTAATTGCAAGACCATAGAAAATTGAAAGCCACAAAAAGATATATGCTAAAAACCCAGAAGCTCGTGAAAGATACCATGCCCATGGTGTCTTTTCCACGAAATATTCCTCAGTAAGGTTCATGATTCCACGACCTACAGGATCAACACGGTCAAGCGGATCAGTTCCGTTTAGAATCTCTGCTCCGTCAAAAAAACCATCTTTATCAGTATCTGAAGAGGAAGGGTCTGTTTTAAAAATCTGTTTTTCTCCTTCATCTGTCAATCCGTCAAGGTCACTATCAATGATCACTTCTTTCTTGTAGTCAACTTTCGTTTCTTCCACATTCTCTTTTGCAAAGGCAAAAGATGGAAAACTGGTTTGGAAGAAAAAAACTAAAGTAAGAATAATAAAACTTCTAAAGAACATGCTTTTTAATTTTTTCTGAAACATAGATATTTCCTTTATAATCTAAAAATAATGCTTTGATTTTATGCTCATTTGCGAATTTCAATCCTCTTTCTTTTCCCATTAAGAAAAGTGACTTTGCCCGTCCATCAGCCTCAACTGCTTTCTCATCAATCACTGTTACTGTTTTCAAGTCACAAGCAAATTCATTGGGCTTCTTGGGGTTGATTAGATGATGAAAAGTTTTTCCTCCAATTGTCCAGCGTTTTCTGCTAATCCCAGAGGTAGCGATTCCCATTCCGCTGATGGCAAGCATCATGCTGTTGTCCTCGAGTCCTTCGATTCCAATTTTCCATTTACTATTTCTACTATTAAGTCCTTGAGCAAACATGTCCCCCCCTGCATCTATGATGAAATTTTCAATACCCTTATCGAATAAAAACTTTTTCACTAGATCAATAGTATAGCCCTTCACAATCCCAGTAGTGTCAACTTCTTTTTTTATTAAAATTTTCCTTTCATTGGGGAAGATCCTTAAATCATCTGCGAGTTTGCCTGTAACTTTACACAGCTCAGTTCCTTTTGCTGTGGCTGTAGGATAATTTTTTCTAAAATCTTTTTTATACCCAATTTTTTTCAAATTTTCAAGAACTCTTGGGTCAAAATATCCCTTTGAAATCTGATTAAACTTCTCACAAAGTAAGAGTACTTCTATCATTGCCTGCGAGGCTTCTGTTTTCACTCCCAACTTTCTGTTCATTTTCGAGAGTTCACTGTCTCGCTGGAATCTACTGAAAATACCCTCGTTTCTGGTGAAAATATCTCTGACTTCTTGCTTAAGTTCTGATTCTCTTTTCTTTGAGATCTTTTTATCTAAATTAATCTCCAATGAAATATCGGTGCCCATCGCTCCGAAATAATCCTCTATGTTATTTTTCTTTGAAGGTTTGTCAATCCTCATATCTATCAACTATCCCATTATTATTCTCGTCTTTAACAATGAAAAAGTCGTTTATTGTTGGTTGATTGTCTTCATTGTCAAAAATTCCATCTCTGTCAGTGTCGATATATGTTGTCTTGGTAGTCACCTCTTTGACATACGTGGATTTTTGCACAGAAGAAGTTTCTACTTTTGGTTCATAAGAGTCTTCATCGCCTTTATAATCTTCAGCCTCATCACCATCTTCTTCGCTGTTATTTTCCTCTTGTGGCTTCTTGATATCTTCAACGATGTCTAGAGTTTGAATTTCCTTGGAATTATCGTTTGTATCCAAAATTCCTCCATTCTCTTTTATTGTCTTAAAGAGAGTGAAGGCAATAAAAAGTATAACTCCCATCGCAATGAGTCCTACAAAAAATATTTTACTTTTTTTTACTACTTTTTTATCCATTTTCTTATGATGACTTTGTTTTCTTGTCTGACTTCTTTTCAACAACCTCCTTTACTGGTGGAGGTGGTGGTGGAGGTGTTGTGGTGGTACTGACAACTTCTTCTACTAACTTTTTCCCTGGAGAATCAATTATTTTAATTATTATTTCCCTTCTGTCTTTTTCGATTTTTTTCTGGGCATCAACAATCTCTTCATCCAAAAATTCATTGCTGACATTTTTTTTAAACTTCTCTTTTTTCAAAGCATCCTCTTTTCCCTTCATCAATAAAACGATGACGATAATAAACAAAACGCCAGTAAGACTGAATAAGAATTTTTCAATTTTATTTTTGATTTCAAGCATTTAAATCGAATACCTATAGAGTTAACAGCGCTATCATTTTAGCACAGAAAATTAGATGCTACCATGTTAGGCAAAAAATAAAGCACTTTCTTTCTCGATATTTTATTTATTATCATTTTTTCTGTTATGACCCATGCCCTCCCACGGTCTGATTTCCATCGCTTCAAAATCGCTTTTTTCTTTTTTTTGCCTCCCAATAACTTTGATTTTTTCACCTTCCTCCAGTCTTACTCTCCCACGAACTTGGGTGTTGTCATTAATAAAAATTTTCCAAGTTCCACTTTTAATGTTTTTTAAAATTAATACTTGAGATTCTTCTACTGTTTTTTTTGAAACAATTTCTCCTGAGAGCAAGCCCTTTTTTGGTTGAGACCATTGGTCTTCTTTAGTATGAATCACATTTTCATATCCTGGGATGCTTTCAAGAAAAATTTGGTTTAACTTCTGGTTTAATCCAGAGAAATACAACACTGCGCCTAAAAATAAACTACCGCCGATAATCACTGCCGTCACAAGTACTACTTCATAATGATAACCTTTTCTTGTGTGACGCAAATTCTGATATGAAATAACCATAAAAAGCCCTAGGAAGATAATCCAAAAATGTGGAAACATTATTAAAAAAGTTTCCAAGGAGCTATTTCCTAAATTAGCATATATTTGCCAATCGAGCTCTGCAATAAGAAAGGTCAGAATAGAAATTGAAACTCCTCCAGCTAAGATTGAAAAACTAAAAGCTAACCACCAGAAAAAATTTTGAAGGCTAAACTTCCAACTTGCAGTCGGTTCTATTTTTTCTTTCTTGATTTTTTCTAAACCTTTTTTAATAAAATTTTTCATCTTATTTTTGGTTGAAATTCTTATAAGCAATCAATTCTAACTTGTTTTAATTCTCTTTTTAGAATCTTCTTTCCTCTAGCAATCAGCGTTGCCACAGAACCTTTTGGCCTCTCTAAAATATCCATAATTTCCTCGTAATTTTTCTCCTCTAAAAATCTAAGTATCATCGCTTCTCGATATTTTAAAGGTAGCTTTTCTATCGCCTCTCTGGCTTTCTTAAAACAATCTTTCGAAAGTGTTTTTTGCTCTAAATCAATACTGGACCTAAGAAAAGCCTCTACATCGCTTTCCTTTAATTCATCAAACAAGCCTTCTTTTTGGCGCTTTCTTTTTCTGATTTCATCAACGACTCGATTATGTGTAACTCGATAAATCCAACTAGAAAATTTGAAAGAAGCATCAAACTCATTTAAATTTCTATAGGCTTTGATAAGCACTTCTTGCAAAATGTCCTCGATATCCTCATTAGTAAAATAGGAAATTCTTTTCACATACCAAAACAATTTTTCCTGATACCGACTCATTAAAATTCCAAAATATTCCGAATCTTGTTTTGCTAATTCGATTAATTCAAAATCATTTTTATCAATAAAATTATGCTCTAATTTCATAAAAATTGTGTTCTTTCGCCTTGACTACTTTTCTACTAACTTACTGTAACTTTACCATATAATAAACTTTATTGAGAGTGATCACAGACCCTATCCTTGTTGACGTCTATATAGCTAGCACAGTCTCCAGGAAATTCACACTCCACTTCTCCAAACACGCAATCTGGCTCATACTTTTTCATGCTCCTATCTTCTCCTGCTTTTTCCTCAATAATATATCCATCAATAACTTTTCTAAAATCCTCCGTTTCTAGAACTGCACCTTCCTTGTTTTTCAATCCATATTCTGGACCGATTAATTTTAACTTCAAAGAAGTGTCTACATCTTTTGGAAGAGCTAATTTTTTTTGAAATTCAGATAGCGGAACCTTTGTTGTCTTAATGACATAATTTAGAGTGTTACTTCCTCTGATGTCAGCAGTATTCACTTCTCCCTTAATATTTACAATATTCGACTCTGGTTTAGTTTTCCAAAAAGGAGTAAAAGGCGCAATAATTAAGGGGATAACAACTAACATAATGATTAATTTCAAAAAAAGATTTCTGGAAATCTTTTTCCCCATGGTTGTATAACCCAAGCTACTTTTCGGACAATCTCCTATGCACTTTCCGCAACTGATACAATCAGCATTCTTAACAATCTTAGCAGTTTTAATTTCTAAATTAGCCGGACAAGTCTTGTCACAAATTCCGCAACTAATACAAGACTTGGAATTTCTTTCAATTTTTAGAAAGCTAAGTTTTTTCATTATGCCAAAGAATGCTCCCAAAGGGCAAAAGTATCGACACCATAGACTCTTGGAAAATAAAGCTGAAAACAATACAAGCATCAAGATCAAATATCCAACAATCTTCTCTTTAAACTCACCTCCAAAATGCATAAGTGAAGTGTATGGATCGTAATTTCTGAAAACTAAATCTCCTAGATAGAACGAATAGTAAACGATGATTAGAAGGATGAGATATTTTAGATATCTTAGATATCTATCCAGTTCTTTGGGAATTTCAAAATCTTTTTTAAAACCAATTTTTCTCCCGAGCGCTCTGAGCCATTCTTGAATTGCTCCTAAAGGGCAAAAATAACCACAAAAAATTCTACCCAAAAAGAAATTGGCAAACAAGAAAATCCCCATCAGGATGAATGAACTAGTAAAAATTCTTTTCAAAAACTCTCCTTTAAATAACAAAGTAAAAAAACTTTCCACTGCCCCAAATGGACAATATGCATCAATTGGAGCTGCTTTTTCAATTCCGAAAAATTGATGCGTTAGAGCTAATAAGACAACTGTGACAACAACAAATAACTGAGAAATAAAACGTGTTGAAATATTTCTTTTCAAGATTTTCATATTATTCTTTATTGATTTTAACCTAATGATTACTAGGAAATTAATTAACTTATTTTAAGAGAGGAAAATGGACTTTCCTCTCTTTTGTATAAATTGATTATTTCAAATTATCACAATTACCGTCTCCATCGTTGTCGATGAAATTACCCTTATTATTTTGTCCACGATTTTTTCCGTTTCCATTTCCATTTCCTTGAACTTTTCCTTCACCTTTACCATGACCTCGTCCAAGTGATTCTCCATCGCTTGTTCGAAGTCCTAATTCTTTTCTGATTTCATCAGCCTCGACGGTTTTACCTTCCTGCCCTAGTTTATGAGCCTCGGCAAAACGATTGAAGTTTTCTTCGGTTACAACCTCAGTCACTCTTCCTCTTCCATCCATCTGTTCCTTCCAAGCGTCATAATCACTCCCTTCGAAAGCTTTCTCCATAATTTCATGCCTTTCTTCGGAATAATTTGGTCCTTGCTTAGAGTAATCTCCACGATATGCTAGAGTATTATCTGCACCGAGAGCAACAACTGCTGTCAAAGCTGCAAGGCCAATAACTGAAGGGATTAACAATTTTTTCTTGTTCATTTTTTTTATTCTTAGATTATTTAACTGAAAAGATGATTCTAGTCTCCGCGGCAGATATTTAAATCATCATTCACTAAGTATAACGATTTATGTTAAAAAAAGTTTTCATAGATTGACAAATAGTGAGTAATGTGTTAAAGTTATAAGCAAAATTAGTACCTATTACTTAATGTTTACATAAAGGAGAAAAATGCTATGAACACAGGATTTATGAGCAAAAAAATCTTGGGATTCATCCCTGGAAAGACCTATTCTTTCGACCCTTTGGTTGAGAGTGATTGCATGCTGAAAAATGGCACTGTTGAGTGGATAAAGGCTTCTTTGTCAAAAGGCCACTGCATCGCTTTTGATAGAAAAGAAAATATTGGAACTTTTGTCGGTATTCCAAAAGACAAGAATGTTGAATATTTTTTCAAGACAATCTTCGAAAATGGACAGCACACTATCATAGAAGGAGAAAAATAAGAATGGATCTTTTTAAATTATTATGTGAAGCATTGTTCGGAAACAGCAAAGTGAAGTCGCAGAGAACTTCCTCGAAGCCATCATGCATAGAGATGGAGATTCCTGATAACCTTAGTGGTCTAGAAGGGACTCTCCCAGGCGGAAACCACGGTTATGGTTGCACATGTTGGTCTTGTGAGTCTCAAACAAAAACAAGGTGATTCAAACACCTAGAACAGGAGGACGTCTATGAAAATCAGTAAATTATTATTTTTAGTATTTATGGTTTTGACTCTCATTTTTTCTGCTTGTGTTAGAAAAAATAATACGGAATCAACTGCCTTGGTAGTTTTAAGCCCCCATGTTAGAGTTATACTCAAAAAAGATCTGGGACTTAAAAGCAATGAGTCATTTGCTTTAATTGTTTCTTTCAATGATAAAGAGGACGGGTTTCTCCATGTAGTGGAAATATGCCTCAGTGATCGAAATGGTAAAAGTTGCAATCTCAGCAAATGGTTCGAAACCAACACGCATCCTTCGTCTTTGGAATTCTCTGAAGAAATAGACCAGCGCTGGAAAAAAGATTTTCCAGCATCGAAAATTGCATTTATTGAAATGTTGTACTATTCAGAACCAGCAGGTAAACACAAGATTGAATCAATTTATTGTCCCCAGTCAAAATGATGGGACTTTTGTACAAGAAACTAGAAGTCGCAGAGAGCAATTGCTCTGTGCGACTTTTTTTAATCCGAAATCCTGACTTTTATCAAAGACTCCGGCATGACCAAAGCTCGAATTTTTAGTCTTTAGAAAAATAGGGGAAATAATTTTTCCTAAAAAACCAGTTCTTGTGTTACTATATAGATATTAAACATCAAAATAAAAAATGGCCTTATTTCAAAGATTTAATAGTTAAATTAAAACAAGACTATAAAAATAAGTTCCCCATATTAATAGCTCCAGGACCCAACGAAATACAGGAAGCAAATAAACTTAATGCCAAGGTAATTACTGATAATCAAAATCCAGTTGACTTAAAAACATTAATCTCATTAATCAGTAATGCAAAGTTTATTTTAGCTAATGATACTGGTCCAGCACATATTGCATCTCACTTAGATAAAATAGGTTTAGTATTATTTGGCAGCCATACAAGTGCAAAAAAAGTAAGTATTGAAAATTATAATTTTAAAGCCCTAACGGTTAAAAATTTAAAAGATTTAAATGTAGATACAGTAATTTCAGAAATTAAATCTAAATTAAATTAATTCGATATATTTCTTTATAATTTTATTCCAATTAAAATTTTTTGAAAATTCCAACGCATTAGAACCAAGCTCTTTATGGTGATTATTTGTCAATATTTTAAGTAAAGTATCATATAAAACATTTAAATCATTTCCATTACACAAGTAACCTGTTTGGCCACTTTTAATAGCATCTCCTTCGCCACCATAAATTCCACCTATGGAAGGTTTTCCATAAGATGCAGCTTCAATATATGTTATTCCAAATCCTTCTACAGATTTTTTATATACTACTGAAGGCATAACGAAGACATCTGACTGTTCGATAAGAGCAACTTTTTCTTGTTCGCTAGTTTTGTAAATTAATTCAATTTCTTTTTCTAATCCTAATTCTTTCTTGAGTTTCTCAAGATTATCTTTCTCATCTCCATCTCCAATAGAAACATATTTTAAATTTGGAAATTTTGGCAGTAAATTTTTTATAGTCATTATAATATTTTGATGACTTTTCCTTCCATCTAATCTTGAAACTGTAATTAACTTTGGTGAAAAATTATCATATTTTTTTTTTGCAAATTCTTTAGCATCTTCATTGATTGGAATAGGATAATTGCATCCAGGGTTGATTACTTTTATAGCGTCAGTTTTTACTCCTATTTTTATTGCCAGTTCTTTTGTAAATCTAGAGTTTGCTATAACGTAATCAGCTTTATTTAAAGCTTTTATAGTTCTTTTATTTAGAGACGATCCGACAGGGTGATTTGTTTCTTTAGAATGAATTAAGCAGAATGATTTAGTTTTTTTTAAAACTTCTTCATCAATATTTTCAATACTTTTCCAGTGATCAAAGAAAGATGCTCTTAAATTATTATTCTCGATGAAATCCTTAACTATATTAGCTTTTCTGTATTTTCTAAAAATTTTAAATCCAGAAACTCTTTCAATACTTAACTTTGAATTTTGATCATAGTCTTCAGCATTATCAATGCTATCTGCAAAAACTTTTACAGGCCCATGATTTAAAAGAGCATTAGATAATCCTTCCATCAAGTTTTGCATACCTCCAAGTTCTGGGGGAAAATTTCTTGTTGCAACTAAAAACATTATTTAAACCACTTTATATTACAGCCCATACTAGGAATTTGTTCATCAGGTCCTTTTTGAGTTTTAGCAATCATTTTCATAGCTAATTTTAAATCACTATCTCCATTTAAAACAGGCTTTAAATCTTTTAATTCT
>ENA-OREN01005047-OREN01005047.1-marine-metagenome-genome-assembly--contig:-NODE-5047-length-11160-cov-3.047641_pt1 | contig 11160 bp, 9 predicted proteins | sample MGYA00248624_ERZ508555 | MGnify/ENA primary metagenome ERZ508555 (study PRJEB26222, sample SAMN06267773) | marine metagenome | isolation source: Saanich Inlet, British Columbia, Canada | place...
GCTAAATAGGCATCAACAAAACCAGCATCCGCATCCTGTAACAGGAACCGACCATGGCCCAGCCATGATATCATGCGCTGCCCCAGGACGCCTGGTGACCAGGTTATGGGATCAATTTCACCGCAAAGGTCTATCCAGGAACGAACCAGCCGACGGGCGAAAGTAAGGGCTGTCTCGCCGCCTGATGCCTCAAAATGGCAAAGCCATGCAAACCCGTGTAATTCCGCCAACCATTCATGGTCGTCGGGACGTAATCGCCAGGGTGGCTGGTTCGGCGCGTTCGCTTCCCGTCCGGCAAACCGATAGCGACCGCGAAACATCTCATCCGCTCGGCTTTGATCGCCGGGCCACGGGTGATGAGGCAGAAACGCCAATTGCTCAACCTGACGACGTTCCAGGGTCAGGCGATAAAGGCGGGTCCGGTAACCGGCATTCTTCAGCTTGACCCAGCCATCATTCATGTTGGCCTAACCTATCCTTGCTTCTAAGGCTTCGTCGTCCGCAAGGCCTTTATATTGGCCGCATATTGGTCTGCGCCGCCCTTAAACGTGGCAGAGCCCGCAACCAAAACATCCGCTCCTGCCGCTATGATCTCTGCTGCATTCTCCGCATTCACGCCGCCATCAACCTGTAAATCGATGGACCGCCCCGTCGCATCAATAAGGGCACGCAATTCTCGAATTTTCTGCAGTTGCCCCGCAATAAACGACTGCCCGCCAAAGCCCGGATTGACGCTCATTACCAGGACAAGGTCTAAATCGTCTAGCAAAGGCGTGACAGCAGAGACAGAGGTGCCTGGATTTATTGCCAAACCTGTTCGCACGCCTTGGTCCTTGATCAACTGAATTGTGCGGTGCAGATGGGCACCGGCCTCGGCATGGACCGTGATAATGTCCGCGCCGGCGGCGGCAAATTCGGGAATATAAGGATCAACAGGGCTGATCATCAGATGCACATCAAATGGCAGTTCGCTATGGGCGCGCAGGGCGGCGACGACTGCCGGTCCAATGGTCAGATTGGGCACGAAATGGCCGTCCATCACATCAATATGAATATAGTCTGCGCCAGCAGCGCTGACAGCGCGGATTTCCTCTCCCAGGGCAGCGAAATTAGCCGAGAGGATGGAAGGTGCGATGCGGGTTTTCTGTTGCATAGTCGGTTGGTAGCAGGTTGCCATGGTGGCCGCAAGCGGGGAAGGTCTAAGCGTCCCGCACAAGGCGGCAGGCATAAAATCCATCCATTCCGCCTAGGTAATGAGGTAGGGTACGCATATCCCCAAGGGGTGTAATCAACTCCTCAAGACCAAATAGCTCATCAGCTGTAATTGGCCACCTGGATACTGATTTGCCTGATGCCAGTAACGCCTCAATGCGGTCTTCGCCCTCTTCCGGTTGCAGAGAACAGGTACAAAAAACGATTGTTCCGCCAGGTGCCAGCATTTCGACGGCAGCCGCCAGCATGCCATCTTGTACAAGAGCCATCTCCTTGGGCACCTTGGCGCTACGCAAGTGCCAAATATCAGGATGCCTGCGAATGGTGCCTGTCGCACTGCATGGCGCATCCAGAAGGATGAAATCAAACGGTTTTTCCGGTCGCCAAGTCAAAATATCGGCGACGACAGTCTCTGCCTGCAAGTTCAGGCGTTCCAAGTTGGCTTGCACCAACGTCATTCTATTCGGCTCGTTATCAACAGCTGTTACCTGCGCACCCAGCGCCGCCAATTGCGCGGTCTTACCCCCCGGTGCCGCACACAGGTCCAACACTGCCCGGCCTTCAAGCTCTTTGCCCAGCAAAGCGACAGGCAAAGCGGCTGCCGCATCCTGGACCCACCATTCCCCCTCCGAAAATCCTGGCAATGTCTGGATTGCCCCGCCCGCCATACGGCGCATGCTGCCTGTCGGCAGCATTTCCCCCTGTAGAGCTTCCAGCCACGGTTCAGACTCGTTTTTGAATGTCAGATCCAGGGGTGGTTCCGACAACATGGTCTCCACCATTGTTTTTGTTGTTTCCGCGCCATATGTCTTGGTCCAAGCCTGCCACAGCCATTTCGGGCAATTTAGCGCTGCTGCATCCTGATCTGCCAGTATGCCCGGCGCTTCACGTATCAAGCGCCGGGCAACAGCATTCACGAGTCCGTTCAAATGGCGTCGGCGCGGGCCCATCAGGCGTACGGCACCATCAGCGATTGCATGTGCCGGTGTGCCCAGAAACATCGCCTGCGCGGCGGCAAGTCGCAGGGCATTTAGGGCTGGTTTTGCCGCTCTGTTTAAGGGTTTGTCCAAACAACGCGTAATGGCGTCATCGATTTGGCCCAGGCGGCGCAGCACGGTCATTGTCAGCAACCGGGCAAAGGCGCGGTCCCGTGGTTCCAATGCCGCCAGCCGACCACCTGCCTCCAACTCATCAGCCAGGGCCTGATCCAACATCTGACCACGATCCAGTATCCGCCCCAAAAGGCGTGCCGCTGCGGCCCTCGATCGGTGCCCCGTATTGTCACTCATGGATATTATTACTCATCTAGGGGTCTTTCTGCCAGCTGGCGTCCATCGCCCGAGGCTGCTACGTTCAATTTCTATGGACATGTAGCACAGTAATGGAACCTGTGTAGGAGACAGATTTGATGCCAACGAAAATACCGGATACGGCACAATCGGACAAAGACGCCATCGAGCAGGCGTCAGACAAAGATGTGCCGAAAAAAACCCCCAAAAGTGTCAAGGAAGTGGGTGGCCCAAAGGGGCTTGAACCCACGCGCTATGGCGATTGGGAGCGCAAGGGCATCGTTTCCGACTTCTAGTGGTCCGATTCTAACGGATGGTTCCCAGCCGCTAGGATCGAAAGACTACGAGACTCTTAAGAATCGTGGTGCGAGAGAAACAGAAAGACTCTTCTGTTTCTCTCGCACCACCAGGAACCCTACATCAAACGACCGGGGATAGCCCCCCATCCACGTTGATCGCCGTTCCAGTGATGTACGACCCCGCGTCGGAAGCCAGGAAACAGGCCATATTGGCAAATTCTTCCGCCGTGCCCAACCGGCCCATTGGAACGCCACGTTCCTTTGCCATGCCGGTAAGGAAATCATCCATGGGCATATCAGATGACAACGCCTCGTGACGACGCACCCATTGTCCGCTTTCGATGATACCTGTGCATAGAGCATTTACCAGTACGTTATGCGCTGCGCCCTCGCCGGCCAGAACCTTGGTCAACGCCATACCTGCCGCCCTGGTTACCGCAGTCGGCGCGCTGCCGCCACGGGGTGCTTTGGCCGCTGTGTTAAGGACATTGATAATTCGCCCCCAATGCCGCTCTTTCATGCCCGGCAGCGCCAGACGACACAGGCGAACCGCCGCCATCAATTTCAGGTCGATGTCGAATTGCCAGGTTTCATCGGTAACCTCCTCGAATTTGCCAGTTTGCGACGTGCCTGCGTTATTGACCAGGACGTCGATTTGTCCGAAATCGGCCACAACCTTGGCAAATAGGTCGGAAACCTGCTGGGCGTCGCTGACATCTGCCGAATAGGCCATAATCCGTTGTCCGGTTGCTTGGGCGATTTCGTCTCTGGTTTCTGCCAACAACTCCATGCGCCGGGCCGCGATGGCAACATCCGCGCCTGCCTGTGCAAAACCCAGCGCCATGGCTTTGCCCAGGCCTTCACTGCCGCCGGTGATGAGCGCAAACCGCCCTTTCATGTTGATTTCCATGCTGTCCTCCCAATTTTTCAAAAATTCTCAGCCCACATCTTATCCCTATGGTACCCGCTTAGAAGCCATGAATTGCGGTTCTTATGCCTTCTTTAGCAATTTTTCCCCATTTTGGTGGTGTGGCAGTCGCATTGACAGCCTGGACGTCCTATACAGGGACATCAAAAATTCTTGCAAAGGCGGAGATGCCGCATGAGCCAACTATCGGCCGAGACGGCCAACGACCTGGACATTTTGTCGGACCTTGTTGCCAAGGCAAAGAAAGCCGGTGCCGACGCCGCTGATGCGGTGATGTTCGAAAGCGCCTCGCTGGAGGTAAGCTATCGCCTGGGCAAGCGAGAAGATTTGGAACGGTCGGAGAGCAAGGACCTTGGTCTGCGCGTCTTCAAAGGCCAGAAACAGGCCATCGTTTCATCTACAGATATGACAACCAGCAGCCTGGACGAATTGCTTGAACGGGGTTTGGCCATGGCAACGGCAATGCCCGAGGACCCCTATTGCGGTTTGGCCGACCCTGATCGATTGTGCAAAGATATCCCAGATTTGGACCTTTATGATGCCATAGAACCCACGCCGGAGGCCTTGTACGAAATGGCAGCGGAAGCGGAAACAGCCGCTCTTGCCGTTGCAGGCGTCAGCAACTCCGAAAGTGCCGGTGCCGGTTGGGGCAGCAATCGCATTGCCTTAATCACATCCACAGGCTTCGCGGGTGGCTATGCCACATCGTCACATTCTTTGTTCGCATCGGTCATTGCGGGGGAGGGCACCGGCATGGAGCGGGACTATGATTTCACGTCCGCACATCATGGCGGTGATTTATCTGCCGCTGCAGGCGTTGGTACATCGGCCGGTGAACGGGCCGTCCGCCGCCTCAATCCAAGCAAAGTTGAAAGCCAGCAGGTGCCGGTGGTTTTTGACCCCCGGGTCTCCAACTCCATGTTGGGGCATTTTGTTGGTGGTATCAACGGCGCAGCGGTTGCCCGCGGCACATCGTTCTTAAAGGATCGTCTCGGCAAAAACGTGTTTGCACCCGGCATCACCATTGTTGATGAGCCACATCGAAAGCGGGGCCTGGGCTCCAAACCGTTCGATGGTGAAGGTGTGGTGAATAAAAAATGGCTGTTGGCGGATAAGGGGGAATTGGCGACCTGGATCATGGATAGCGCATCCGCCCGTCAGCTTGGTTTGGCCACGACCGGTCATGCCAGCCGGGGTACATCAGGCCCGCCATCACCAAGCACAACGAATTTGTACATGCAGCCCGGGACATGTAGCCGCGATGAGTTGTTGGCCGATATCCCCTCCGGTCTTTACATCACCGAGCTGATTGGCTTTGGCGTCAACGGTGTGACCGGTGATTACAGCCGTGGTGCTTCCGGTTTCTGGATTGAAAATGGTGTGCTGGCCCACCCGGTGTCGGAACTAACCATTGCCGGTAATTTGAAGGATATGTTCCTGGAAATGACCCCTGCCGATGATTTGATCTTCCGCTATGGTTCCAACGCGCCAACCTTACGCATTGATGGTTTAATGGTGGCCGGGACGTGAGCCAACTGGATCAGGACTATGCGTTATTGCTGGAAACCGTCCGCGAGGGCGGTGCCCTGGCGTTGAGCTATTTTCATGACGGCGTGAAGCATTGGCAAAAGGGCCCGGATGATCCGGTATCCGAAGCTGACCATGCGGTGGATGATTTGCTGCGGGAAAAATTGTTGGCAGCGCGGCCTGACTATGGCTGGCTTTCTGAGGAGACCGAGGACGATACCAAACGCCTTGATTGCCGTAATGTCTGGGTCGTGGATCCCATAGACGGCACCCGTGCCTTTATCCAACAGCGCGAGGAATTTACTGTTTGCGCTGCTCTGGTGTGCGATGGGCGGCCCCTGGCAGGTGCGGTCTACAATCCGGCGACCGAGGAATTCTACGAGGCGGTATTGGGTGGCGGTGCGCGGTTGAACGGCAAGCCCATTCAGGTTAGCACCGCATCGAATTTTGAAGGGTCACGTTTATTGACGGGACGACATATCTTCAAGAATGCCCGCGCTGATGAAAAGCCGAAAGATGTGACGATCCATATGGTCAATTCGATTGCCTACAGAATGTGCCTGGCGGCCGAGGGCCGTTACGATGCCTGTATTTCTCTGTCGGGCAAGTGCGACTGGGATATCGCAGCGGCTGAATTGATCTTGGCGGAAGCCGGTGGCGTCAACACCAATTCAATTGGCGAAAGCTTTCAATACAACCGGCCCGATACCCGGCATAGATCGGTGATCAGCGCTGGACCGCCCATGCACGCCCATATTCTGCAATTCCTGGAAACAATAGATCGGCCTCCTGGCGCTACATGGTAGACGCGATCTCGGGGACCGCTTGCGGCGGCGGATACGTCTATTGATAGTCAATCGGCGTGACGTATTTACCGCTCTCGTGCGCATCCCAATACATCTGGCGCAGTCGAAGTGCCAAGGGGCCGGGGCTGCCGTCACCGACGGGGACATTATCCAGGCGGGATACGGGCATCACACCGCCTGCGGTGCTGGAGATGAAGATCTCGTCCGCCTGACGTAATTCATCTTCTGCTAAAATGCCCACGTCGATCTTCACATTCAGTGTTTCCGCCAGTTCGATTACTGTCTTGCGCGTGATGCCCTGCAATACGCCACTGGCCGGCGTAACCAATCGCCCGCCAATGCTGGCAAACAGGTTAAAGCCGGGACCTTCCGTTAAATTGCCTTGGCCATCGGTCAGGACAGCTGTTTCCCCGCCGCGTTCAAAGGCTTCAAACAGGCCTTGCACCATATCGCCCCAGTGAAAGTTTTTCACAGTCGGGTCAACGGACTCAGGCGAAATGCGTGGCACGCTGCTGATGGTTAGATGGGTGCCTTGTTCCTGCTTCTCCCATGGTGCGATCCAGACGTAGGGAATGGACAGGGCATAGAAACGGTTTTCACATTCCCGGGGATCGCGACTGCCCACAGGCGGCGTCCCCCTGGTCAAGATCATTTCCACATAAGACTCCCGTAGGCCTGACCGCCTGACACATTCGGTCAGTATGCTAGCGACTTCGGCCCGGTCATGGGGAGAGTGCATATGCAGCTTCTCGATGCTGCGAAAGAACCGATCCAGATGGTCTTCAAGGCGGAAAAAACCGCCCCGCCAAACCGCGACCACGTCGTAAGTCACATCGGAGCGTAAAAACCCCCAATCCGTGATCGGTATCCGCGCCTCGGCAATGGGCAGGTATTCACCTTCGATAAAGGCGATGCCGTCGGATTGCTTCATGATCGTCCCGCCTATCTGCTTCTTCAGACTGGTTTGATCCAAATGCGATTGTCGTGGAAGGCTGCACCGCCAACGGGTGCCACCGGGTCCGCGCCTGTCAGGGCATTGATGCCTTTGCCGCCTTCGAACGCTGCGTTTGGCCAAATGCTTTCGACCACGACCACGCCACGCTGTAGTCCGTCAAAGATTTCCACCGCTATTGGCACAACGCCCCGGTTGTTGCCCAGTTTGACGATATCATCGTCGACGACGCCCAGATCGGCGGCGTCATCGGGATGGATCATAACCGTGGGTTTGCCTTCGCGGGCAATGGATGACGGTGTCTCGGAGAATGTCGAATTTAGATAACTTCGCGCCGGCGCAGTGACCAAACGATAGGGCATCTCTGCAGTCGCGTCTTCGATCACCGGCCAATGATCCGGCAGGGCAGGCATTTTGCTGGTCAGGCTGTTGGTGTCGAATCCATGGGGCAGCACCTGCGCCCATTTTGGCGCAAAGCGGAATTTTCCGTCCGGGTGGGCGAACCCATTAATATAGTGCGCGTCATCAAATTCCGGCTGGCAGTCAATCCAGCGTTCTTTGCGAAGATTTTCAACATCGCCCCAGCCGGATTTCTGCAATGTCCAGTCAATCAACTCCAACGCGTTCATCTCAAAGCCGGGATGCTCCGCACCTAATCGTTTGCCCAGGGCATTGATGACATCGAGGTTTGAGCGGCATTCGCCCGGTGCCTCAACCACTTTCGGCCCCAGAGTAATAAACTGATGGCCGCCGCCCTGATAGACATCGTCGTGCTCCATGAACATGGTGGCCGGCAATACGATATCGGCGGCCTGGGCGGTCTCGGTCATGAATTGTTCGTGGACACAGGTGAACAAATCATCCCGGCCAAAGCCCTCGCGCACCAGATTGTGATCGGGGGCGACGCGCATGGGATTGGTGTTTTGAATAAACAATGCTGTTACCGGTGGACCACCGGCCAAAGCCGACTTGTCACCCGTCAGCACCGGGCCGATGCGAGACTGATCAAGCACCCGGATTTTTGTATCCAGCAGATCCAAACCCTCGATCATACTTCTGTTCCAGTGATAGATCGCGCCGTTGTTATGAAAGGCACCGCCGCCTTCTTCAAGCCAGGCACCGGTCACAGCCGCGATGCAGGATGCCGCATGCATATTGACCACGCCATTGCGTTGTCGGGAAAAGCCATAGCCCAGGCGGAAAAATGTCTTTGGCGTCTCCCCAACCAATTTGGCGAAAGCCTCGATGTCCGTCACGGGCACACCGGTGATGGCCTCTGCCCAGGCCGGTGTTTTGTCCTTTAAATGCGCTTCAAGTGCGTCTGGGCAGTCTGTGTATTTTTCTAAATAGGGCCGATTGGCCAGGCCGTCACGAAACAGAATATGCATCACCGCACAAGCCAGGGCACCATCTGTCCCCGGACGCACGCACAGGAACAGATCGGCCTGTTTGGCGGTGTCGTTGCGATAGGTATCAATGTGAACGATTTTCGCGCCTTGTTTGCGCGCCTTGGTCGCATGGGTCATGACGTTGATCTGGGTATTCACGGGATTGGTGCCCCAAATCACCAGGCAATCAGCCTGGGCCATTTCCCGTGGGTCAGCGCCTGCCAGGCGTCCAGTGCCGGCGATAAACCCGTTCCAGGCAGAGGTGACGCAAATGGTGGCATACATGCCAGAGTATTTTTTGGCATGGCGCAGACGGTGAATGCTGTCGCGCATGACCAGTCCCATGGTACCTGCATAAAAATACGGCCAGACGGTTTCTGAGCCGTGTTTTTGTTCCGCTTGCAGAAGCGCTTCGGCGACATCATCCAGTGCATCGTCCCAGCTGATGGGCGTGAACTCACCCGAACCCTTGACGCCTTTGCGCCGCAACGGCAGGGTCAGACGATCAGGATGATGGATACGTTCGGCATAGCGGGCGACTTTTCCGCAGATAACCCCTGCGGTGTAGTCGTTGTCTTTGGCTCCGCGCACACGGCCAATGGTCCGTTCGTCCAGCTTTTCTATTTCCAGGGCGCAGGTCGAGGGACAATCGTGCGGGCAGGCACTAGATCGTATTTCCGGTTTGGCATTCATATTTTATCTCTCCAAACGGCGATTACGCCGCGATTTATCCATCGGCACTATGTCCCCGGTCGCATCTGCGCCTGTCGTGCCAATATGACCAAGCCTATACCAACCAATACAGTTCCTGCGGCAAGGTCCCAGGTTAGGACATCGCCCAACAATAAAGCGCTTAATAGAACCCCCGACAAGGGGGAGACGAAACCAAAGCCGACAATCACCGTAGGACTGTAATATTTGATCAGCCAGGCATTGACTACAAAGGCAAGGCCGGCAATGACGACCCCTTGATAAGCCAGCGCCATGACCGGTTGCCACCCGACGGCATCCCAATTCACCTCTTCCCACATAAACGCACCAGCGGCAAATACGCCCAAGGACAGCAACATTTGCCATAACATCACCCGCGCCGGATCCATATTGCTGACCAACCGCGCGGTCCAGATCATGCGCCCGCCCAACAAGAACGTGCTTGCCAGGATGACAAGGTCACCGAAATTGGCCCGGGACAAATGTTCCGGTACGGTTCCACCAGTCAGGATTAGGCCGACGCCAAGGAAGGCAACAGCTAGGCCCGCAGTTTTGCCCAGGGTCATCCGGTCACCGGCAATCAGGAAATGGGCGAACAGTCCTGCGAATAAAGGATGGGTTGCCGTCATCACCGAAGCTGATGCGCCTGAGGTCATGTTGATGCCGGAATTCATCAAGGTGATTTGCGATACGAATAGTAGTGCCAGGAGCAATAGACCGGGCCATTCCTGGGACGTCGGCCAAATTCGAACCTTGTTCAAGCGGGCCCAGATGACAATGCACAAAGCACCGATGGCAAAGCGTAGAAAGGCGCTCCACAACGGTGGAAAAGCAACCAAGCCAATCTTCACGGCGACTGGATTGGCACCCCAGAGAACGTTGATCGCTACGGCTGAGGCAATCGCCAACAGCGGAATTTGCATGATTGTGCCCTAAAACCGCAGTAAATGTCGAAATTCGGCCCAATGTATACCGAATTTTTTACTATTTTCGAGTGTTATGGCAGGAATTATTGGCGCATGGCCAATTTGGGCAGATTAATTTGAGTATGATAGAGGCGATGCAGTGAGCAAAATTAACAGGAATGTCGTCGCAGCGGGCAGTTTGCTGTTGCTGTGCGCGGTCTTGGGCATGTTTGCGGTACACAGTTTCGTAGCGGCTGAGGGCGAGCGTGATTTGCAGCAATGGCAGGTCCGCCTTGGTATTGTCGCCGCCAGTCGGGCCCAGGCGGTCCGGCAATGGCGTGATCAGCAATTCAATACCTTGTCCGGCCTTGCAGATAATCTGTCTTTGCAGCTTTACCTGACGGAATTATCACTCTCGGGCGGACAATCGGGGGTGGTTACCGACCAATCTGCTCAGGCGGAATATTTGGCCAATTTACTGGTCGTAACAGCGGATCAATCCGGTTTCAGCGAACCTATACAGGGTGCCGATGTACAGGCGAATGTAAAACGGGTCGGTATTGCCGGCTTGGCTCTGTTGGATCAGAAGGGTCAAATACTTGTGACAACCCCCGGCACGCCGGCCCTGGACAGCCGATTGCATGATTTCGTGCGGGGAACGAAGTTAGGTAGTCGTGGCGTACTTGATCTTTATGTTGGTCCCACCGGTGAAGTCACGATGGCCTTCCTTCAGCCGATTTTTGCTGTGCAGGGAGAGAACCGAGCTGCGGACCAGGTTGGTGCCATACTGGGTATCCGCACTGTCGGAAGCGGCTTGTATGCGCGTCTGGCCCAACCAGGCGAGGCCTTGCGCAGCGGAGAGACCTATTTGGTGCGAAAAAATGGCGCTACGGTAGAATATATCTCACCCCTGTCGGATGGTACGCCGGCGCTGAAACAATCGTTAGCACTTGATACCAATAACCTGGCGGGCGCGGAATTAATGTCCAGGATCGGGGGCTTTGGCATATTCAGCAATTACCAGGGGCGCGAAGTCCTGGCGACCAGCCGGAGCATACAAGGTTTGCCGTGGACCTTGATCCGAAGTGTTGATCGGGGCGAGGCCTTGGCAGTATCAGATCGGCGTCAATTGACGCTTCTGAT
>ENA-OREN01005050-OREN01005050.1-marine-metagenome-genome-assembly--contig:-NODE-5050-length-11156-cov-6.734001_pt1 | contig 11156 bp, 12 predicted proteins | sample MGYA00248624_ERZ508555 | MGnify/ENA primary metagenome ERZ508555 (study PRJEB26222, sample SAMN06267773) | marine metagenome | isolation source: Saanich Inlet, British Columbia, Canada | place...
AGCCCATATTGAGTATTACTTTCCATAAGTGGTATTTGCTTCATAAGCTTATCCTTGAACCACATATCGTCACTATCTAAAAAAGCTACATAATTACCTTTCACTAAAGGTAAAGCTTTGTTTTTTGCTTTGGCAGGTGACCCACTATTTGAGTTGCTAAAAATAGGCTTAATTCGGCAATCAGATTTAGAGATTTTTTGAATAATTCTCTTTGTATGGTCCGTTGAGCAATCATCAACTATCAGCAATTCCCATTCTTTATAAGTCTGGCCAATAACAGATTGCATAGCGCTTTCAATATACTTTTCAGTATTATATGCTGGCATAATAATAGAAACTAACGGCTTACTCACTATAAAACATCCTACCAACAATCCCTTTTGATTTATAGGTATTCGAGCCAAATACTCTCCAACTAAATTCATACGCTACTCTGCGTGCAAACCTTCCTCCTTTTTTCTTACCGTATATCGCCCTTCCAAGTAAAAGAAGTAAGCCTCTAATAAAAATTAAAAAGATATTTTTTTTATGTTTTTCCAGAACCTTGGAAAAATCAATTGACTCTAAACTCTTTTTTTCAATTCTTTGCACAACATCTATAATCACTTTTACTCTATTGACATAAGTATAATTTTTACTTGTTTTTTGAAAGCTATTCACTACCAGGCTATCTCTTAGTTCTAAATTATTTAAATAATATTTTATTTTTCTAATACAATCATTCATATCATCAAACAAAGCTATCTCATTACCATTTAAAACTTTATCAAGATTTTTAGCGTCTTCTGTAAGTAAAAAACCACCACTGCCAGTAACTTCAAAAACTCTAGCTTTTATTTGATTTTCTCCACTACTATTTGCAAAATTTAAACTTATAATAGAGTCGTTAAATATTTTAGGAATATCATCAGCATCTATTACTCCATTTTCCCACCCATATCCAAAGCAAGAGACATCGATACCAGCTTCTTTTAATTTAATGATTTTTTCTTTTCTATCACCATGGGCAGCACCAATAAATGAAACTTTATATTTACAGTCACTCGCTTTTTTTGGCTTTAGTACCCACTGAGCAGGAATGGCCCAAGTGCTAAGTATAGCATTTGCACCCTGTTGTTTATATCTTGGTAAAAATTCTTCATAGGTTGTGACCATTAAATCAAAATGTAAAGCTAAAAATTTACTATGTTCTTTATATTTCCAGCTATCGTCTGTACACCAGTTTATAGTTTTACATCTAAAATTAGCCCTTATGTAATCCCAAGTTTCTAACCATATTTCATAACCCAACTGAACCGAAAATATAATATCCGGCTTTTCTTTCTTGACAACATCAAGTAAAGAATTGTTCAATTCTATAAAATTATTATATAAAGCCCTATCCCAACTATCAAAAAAGCACACCTCATGACCCAATTTTTCAAAGGCTGGAATAAAGGAAAAATACTCTGTACTTAGCCCTCTATCTTTTTTACCATATTGGTATTTTCCAAAAACACATAAAATTTTCATTTATTTTAATATTGTTAGGTAATTAGCACTATACATTGATAAATTATTAAAATTCTTCCAAAAAAATACTTCACTTTAAGCTCTTTTCTCATAGGTAAAAATTAAATTCTCATTTTTACCTATGATCTTCTCTCTTGATAGTTTTTTACTAAAATAATACGATCCACTTCCATCAAGCGCTTTAAGTAGGAAGCCTAACCTATTTGCAATTAATTCAACCTCCCAAAAGGGGAGGGGATTTATATGGTAACTTAAGTCTTTTTTCATAAACCAGTTAAAATGCCCGAAGTTACTTCTTAAAAAAACTTTTTTGCTATGTTTAGATTGAATATTTGGAGTGGTTAATATTAAAGTGCCATTTTCTTTAAGCACTTTCTTTATATCTCTAAATAGCTTCCAAGGATTTTCAATATGCTCTATCACCTCTTGACATAGTACAAAATCAAATGAATTCTCTTCATATGGCAAATCAACAAAATCATTAAGATTATGTTGAATATTAAATTCATCTTCGCCACTTACTTCTATATCTAAATTGTAAACATTAAAACCAATATGTTTAAGCATATCTGACACTTGCCCTGTTCCACCGCCTAAATTTAAAAGTTTATTATTTTTATTTTCTTTAGGATTAAAAGTATTCAGGGTAAGTAATACTTTTTCGATAGTGCCTGGCATTGCATGACAGTATAAACAGTCAACATAATATTTAAATCTATTAAATACAAATGTCCTCTTGTTATGTTCAAATATTTTTTTCAATTCTCTGATAATGCCTTTGTCTTTCGATGGAATTGGCATTGGGAGATGTTTAATATTTTTTATTATTTTCTTAATACTCACTCTATTTCATCAAGTTTTTTAATTTGAACAGCAGCCACCTATAAAACCATCCTTTACCAATCAAGTCTAAATAATATAGATATCTTGAAACTATTTTATAATCATAAGAATTTGTCTTCTGATCTGTATCTAAATAATTAAACTTATCCACTAAACTCTTAGAGGCCGCTTCTAAAGATAAATTTTCTTTTATATAGTCTCTTGGTCTGAATATATCTATATTAGTTAACACATAGTCAATAGAGTTACTCAATTGACTAATGTTATTAATTTTCAATCCACATCTATCATCAAAATATGGCGCTGAAGATGTCTTAATATTATTTAACTCTTTTGGCACCTTGTAATCAAAATATCCTTTCTTATTTTCACTAACAGCATCAGAAAGACTTTCTGCATCTAGTACAATCATAGGAATCCCAGTAGCCAATGCCTCCTGCAAGGCCACACCCTGGCTTTCGCTACAACCAATCCAAATACATAATTTAGACCCCATTAAAGTTTCTTTATACTCTTTTTCAGAATAAAAACCGTAATATAGCACCTTGTATTCTATATTTTTATTTTTTAAAATTTCATTTACATCATTCAATGTACGCTTATTTCTTTGCTTGAAATATACTAGGGCTTTATTCGAGTCACTGTGCGTTCTTTTTTGTAATGCAAAAGCATCTAAATCAATGCCAACTGGCCAGGTGGCCATCTTACACTCTTTAAATCCTGATTGTTCCCACATATCAACAACCCAGTGGCTTGGATACAAGTATATAGAGTTTGGATGAAGTGATTTTCTCAATCTTGGTAAGTCTTTTGGCAATACTACAATATTTGGCCCTACTAACACTGGCTTATTTAAGAAACCAGCTTCAATGATTGCCTTACTATCGTCGTGTATCCAATTGTATTTATATTCATTTAGTGGCTTATTAAGGACATATTTAACCCCCATTCTATCTAAACCCTTACAAGCGTTGTCAAAAACTTTTTTAGGGCCGGTAATTCTTTTTCTATTCGCCTGGGTAGAAATAATATTAATTAAAATTAACTCGCTCCTTTTCAACCACTAAGCTTCTGTTTTGAGCATACGTATGTAAAGAGCCAATATATTCGCCAATAATTCCTATAAATAAAAGCTGTACAGACGAAAAGAAGAATATTCCAATTACTATTGGAGCCATCCCTAGAGTGAAAGAGTCCCAATATAATATCTTTAATACAAAATATGTTGACGCAATAAATATACTTATCAATGAGAGTAAAAATCCTAATAAAACAACAATCCTTAATGGCGTTTTGGAGTGATTGACAACGCCTAAAACACCTATATCATATAGAGTAAAGAAATTGTTTTTCGTTGCACCTTCCTTTCTTAATAGTTGATCATATTCAATTTCAAACCTATCAAATCCAACTTCAGATATGAGCCCCCTAAAATAAGGATATGGCTCATTCATACCTCTTAGAACGTCGATGACTTTTCTATCGTACAACCCAAACCCATGAAAATTATTAACTAGATCAATATTAGACAACTTATTAACAAAGTAATAATATACTTTACGAATAAGAAACATTAATTGTAGCTCTTCACTGCTTTTCTTTACGCCTATAACAATATCAAATCCATCCCTCCATTTCTCTAAAAAATCTTTTATCATTTTTGGTGGGTCTTGAAAATCAGCAACTAAAAAAATAACAGCATCTCCACTTGCCTGAAGTAAACCATAATAAGGAGATCTTATATGTCCAAAATTTCTTGAATTTACTATAATTTTTAAATTAGAATCAACTTTAGCCAAGTCTTTTAAGATGTTTATTGTATTGTCTTCTGAACAATTATCTATAAAAATATGCTCATACTGATATTCGCCCAACTCTACAAAAATTTCTTTGACTGTATCATACAAACGCACTACATTGTCTTCTTCATTATATGTCGGTGTAACAACACTAATCTTTCTCACTGCCCCTTCTCCTTTATATATAGATTATTCATACTAAAAACATATTTTTTTTGAAGCACATACCCTAATATTGAATTCATAACTAACACCACCAATAGCCATGAATATGTACTAAGTTTGAATATGCCAATGATATAAATAAAGCTATTGCCACTTATAAATAAGATAAAGTACACGACGATAAATGCATAAATTTTACTACTATCTTTACTTTTAAAAACAACTGAATAGGTTCTGAAGTTTATAACAATCCCCAATATATGTGAAATGGAGAAGGATAAGTAATACCCAGATCCGAAATACACTAATAAAAAGAATATCAGGTATCCAATAATAGTATTAACAATTCCTGCTACTACATATCTTGAAAATAATTGCCAATTTACCATTCAAAAAACTCTGGCAACTTTTTTGAAATTTATCATATAGAGCACCTTAAGGGATGTACTTGCCTTTTTCCAGTTTAATTCTATTTTTATCATTTATAAAATTCAATGAATATAGAAACATAATAGCCATTTGAGGAAAATATGCCATCATGTATCTACTATTGTTCGACCAAGGGAAAGCAACTAGCACTCCATACCAAACAAATAATAATATAAACGAAGTTTGGTATGTTCTAAACTGTTTTTTTACAATCCACAAAGTGGAGAATAACAATAAGCCTATTAAGGCAATAAAATTTAAAATGAGCGGAAAAAAGTGAAAATATAATACCTTATAATCCAACTTATTTTTATCTGTAAAAACCAATGCCCACTCCCCTTTTTTTACACTATCAATGAGATTGGTAATATGTAAAGAATTGTCTTTATCAACATTGTATATAGTATGCGGCAAATAGAAGCCTCTTAACAATCCTTTTACATACACTTTTGGAAAATACTCGATATTATTAAATATAATATCTTTTGCAGCCATCGGTATTATTTTGTTTATCAGTTCATTATCCTGGGATGAAACTAAAGACAATATACTTTCATCTGTTTTTAGTTTGTACCTATCTACAAGTAAATTATCGACCTTTTGGACAGCTTGTGTGCTAGATAAATTATACTTTTCCTTGGTTATCGAATAAGCATAGCTTAGTAGATTGAAATTTTTTGATGATGTAAAGCTATAAGTATCTAATACGGTAGAGTTTCTAACAATCCATGGTGACAAGGTGATTGTTATGACTATTAATGCTATAAAAAAGCTTCTAAAATTTCTATCTAGAAAAAATACGAACACTAAGTATACAATAACGAAAAATAAATAAACTGGCTTAATGTGTAAAGAAAAGGAAAGTAGTAATGCGGACAAAATTAGGTCTATATTATTACCACTCTCAACATACTTGAGGGTATATATGAAAAATAAAAATAAAGTAAAGACATACATAAATTCGGTCTGTAAAGACGTTGATAAATTGATAATTTCAGGATGAAGCATAAAAGGGAGAAAAACTATGGGCGTATACCTAATTTTAAAAAACTTATCAAAACTAATAAACTTAAGCGCCATTACAAGCATCAATGACACTTGTAAAATAATTACCATCTCCACATAAAATGATGGGCTTATAGACATAGCTAACGCTATAACCATGGGATATCCAGCTGTCCTAAAGTTGTCTGGACTTTGAGGGTCTCCCATTGAAGAAAACACGTTAAACTCTAATAATGAATTTGCCGCCTGGATATAGGCCGTTGAGTCAGATCCAAGTAGATTGGTCTTAACTATTATTAAATATAACGATATAGATAAGCTTAGAAATAATAGCAATATCTTATAATATTTACCTGTAATACACATTGTAATTAATATTTTTTAATATTTTTTATATACTGACTTAAATCGTTTGGAGTTCCTAGGCCGTGCATTTTATTGAAGTCAATGTTGTAAATGCCAATCTTAGATTGGTTTTTAATGGCGTAGTTATAGACAGGACATGTGTAAAATTCATTATTTACTCTATCATTGTTAATAATCATATCTATAGCGCTATCAACAAAGACACTCCCATTCTTGAACATATATATACCAACTGTAGCATACTTTGATATTGCGACCTTTTCTCTTACCTTAGTCACTAGATTGTGCTTATCAAGCTTTGCAAAAGACCATTTTGGATCCATATCCCTATCTATAAAGGTCAGCATAGACCCATCTAAATCTCTATTCTTGCAATCAGAAATAAAATCAGAAATATCTATATCCACTATTTGGTCAGAATTTGCTATTATCAAAGGCATGCTATTATTAATGTATTTCCTTGCATAAAGAGCTGTACATGCCGTCCCCTCTGTCAACTTATCAATTTCAATAAAAATTACATTATATTTTTTTTTAATTTTTTCTACTAACAATGATTTGGATTTTAAGTGTTGCTTTCTTGCAAGTAGAATATATCTTGCATCTTGATATTTAAGGTTTTCAAGAATATGCACAATCATAGGACTTCCTAGTATATCAATGAATGGCTTTGGGTCATCGTAACCTGCATCCATAAACCTACTCCCAAGACCTGCCATAGGGATAACAATATTGATCATTTACAATGCCCCTTATATTTGTCATTCATGGTTCCAGGAATTTTCACAACAACTGTAATTACATCTTCAATAGCAAAAAAGTCTGTAGATTCAAATGGCTTAATAATGACAATATCATCTTTTTTGTATGTGCGACCATTCATTTTTACAGATCCGGATACAATTGTTGTTACCTCTGTGGCCACCTTATGGTAATGAGTGTTTTCAGAATCTCCTTTTTTATATCTTTTAACTGAAACTTCAACTTCATTCGTTGAATATACAGACGGCTTAAACTTTCCGATAAACCAACCATTTGTCATATTTTTTAAAGAAAATAACTTCATTAATCTATTTTATGAAATTGCTTAACCATCTCTAATGTCATAAACGAATGATAATTCTTCCTATCTATCTTGATAGTTTTTATTTTTTTACCATCCAATATCATTTCGTTAAATACTGGGCAAATATAAAATGCATTATCTACATGAGAATCTTTAAGTATCATCTGCTTTGCAGCATTAAAGAACAATGCGGCATTATTATAAAAATAAAATCCAGCTGTAGCTAATCTGCTAATAGGTTTCTTTTCTGCTGCCTCAATTACAAAGCCATTAGAGTCACAACCAACATACGACCATCTAGGATGAACAGAATCAAAAACCAGAGTTCCTGCATCAAACTCTGTCATTTGATCAACACAACTTACTAAATCAACATCTATGATTTGATCTCCATTAATTAATAGTAGTGGCTCACTATCAGAAACCTCTCCAATTGCAAGCAATGCTGTCGCTGCTGCGCCAGATGTATTTCCAGATATAGGGATTACTATAGAATCTGGCGCCAATAACTTAAGTGTATTATCTAAATAATACTGTTCACAATCACTTTGCTTTACTAAAAAAAATACACTACAACCATTTTTCATTAAAGGCGTTATATTTTCGAGCACATGCTCAACAATTAATTTTCCTTTGACTTCAATTAGAGGCTTTGGATAATTATCCTTATTATCAAACTCACTACCATGTCCAGCCATTAGTACAATAATATTCATAATGCTACAGTTTTTTATTTATCTGATCTATCTTTTGTTTAATGTTAATAAAATTAACTTCACTCACTTCTTTCACAACCATAACATGTGCACCAGAATCTTTTGCGGCTTTAATTCCATTTTCATTATCCTCTATCACTAGGCATTCTTCAGGAGTCATTCCAAGAGTAGAAATCGCCTTAATATAAATATCTGGATCTGGCTTCGGCTTTAAGACATCTTGAGCGCTGTAGATCACATCCATATACTTTATCAAATTACTCTTAAGTAGCATTACTTCTATACTTTCCTTAATTGAATTGGATGCACAACCCAGCATATAGCCCTCTGATTTAAGCCTTGATAAGGCGTATTCATGATAGAATCTCGGTTTACAATATGTATGTACCAATTCCATTGTATACTTTTGCTTTAATTCATTTATAAACTCGTGTAAATGTATTGGCATATTTTTTTCTCTAGTAAGCATATCAAGTTTAATAATTGTTGGCAGGCCATCATACGTCACAAGGTGGTCATATCTAGATATAGTATATCCAAAAATCCCCAATGCGCGGTTTAAGGCTTTATAGTGCCAATCCTTAGCCTCAATTAGGACGCCATCCATATCAAAAATTATAGCTTTTATCTTACTTGTCATTAAAATATTTCCTTGCCTTTACGGGATAATCAGTGCAAATCATTAACTCCATGCTAGTTTTCTCCTCAATTGATTTTAGAGCTCTCCAGCAGGCAGTATAACTTCTACCATGAAGCTCTGGAGATACAAAGCATAAAGCCTTCCATTGATTTATAAGATTCATGATATTATTTTCTGTATACCAAGTATTGTAGAATTGATCAACCCACAGTCCATCGTACATAGATTTAAAATTATTAGGATTTTCTAATTCACTTTTCCGACTAAAGACTATCATGCCATTATCTAAATATCTTAAGCTGTCAGGAACAGACATGTCAAAAATAAAATAATTATCTATACTATGCTTTACAAGAATTTTTTGAATATTGTCAAACAAGCCATCTGACTTAATATTTATTGCAAGCTTTGGGTGAAGTTCAGATTTTTTTGAACTTTTATCATATTGATACAGAAAATTATCTAATGTCTGATAATTATTACTTGCCTTTGTAATATCATGTGAAATAACCATTTCACCCATATAATCCCTAACATCGGTCTCAATGCCAAACCCATGCCTTATTGCCCTTGAAAAAGCAATACCTGTGTTTTTTTCACAACTGTCAATCCAGTATCCACGGTGGGCTATTATAAGCATGAGTTAATTAATCTTACACATTATTTTTTAGAAGTGTACTCTGTAATCCATCTGGCAAAGTTTATTCGACTATCAGAATCTAAACATGAATAATCTTGCAAGCTATTAGACCTAAATCTAGAATCATACTTCTGCCAATATAAGTCGATCATATCCTTATCAACCACGCAAAACCTATCTTTAATTACATTCCACCAATCACACTTACTCCACTTTAAATCACACCCAATTGACTTAAGATAGCTAACAGTCAAATACATTTCTGGTATTAGCCCATCAGAATTCATACATTTATTGAAATCATCATCCAAATAAACGTCCGCCTTGTCACTTTGCAAACCAACACTCCAGTATTTTTTTATATCGTATATATTGCCAAACATAAACACATCTCCAAGCCAATATAACTCTCTTGTTGATGTTGAATAATCTACACTTAGAATCCTTTGATTCTGATTCTTGGAATTATCGCTTAATGCAAAAGAATTTAAGATTGACATCAATAGATTTACTGATGTGTTTCTATATATCCTTTGATCAGTCCTTGTTTTTATACAATGTGTAGCTCCAAGCAACTCCGCCTCAACAACTCCGCTAATTGTCGAAAAAATCTGATAATTTACATTTCCAATTCCAGCATATTCGGGATATTTATTTAGAACTACATGGACACCAAGATTTCTTATTTTGGCAAATACCTCAACATTTTTATTACAATCCCAAGTTGACAATACAATTATTTCATTAGGAAAAATATTAACATACAACTTTAAAGTTTCAAATGTAAAATCATTTTTAATTATAACCGGGCCTTGTACAACTATAGCAACCTTACTACCGTCATTATCTTGAATCCTATCTACCGATGGATAGGATTCAAATTTGATCGGGTGCAGTGAAATAGATACAAAATATCCTGTAAAAAATTCTATCTTAGATAAAAGGTAAAATAATATTTTTTTCATTTTATTAAGCCACTTCTTTTTATGACTCTTAATACTCTTAATACTCTACTTTTTAAGTAGCCATAAAATACAAACAAAATCCATAACACCCTACTTTTTGATAGCTTATAAATTTCTTTATCCACCTCTCTATCTTTGTTATTTTCAGTAATTAAGTTAATTTTATAGCTTAAGGCATCTGTTATGTAATTTATATCCATTTTGTGCCATATGCCGTACCTTAATTCTATTACTGTTCGCTCTAGAATTTGCAATTCTGACCCTTGTGTACTAATTCCAGAGCCGTTATGAAGAAAATAACCTACAACTCCTTTCATTTTCTTTCCTTTACTAAAAATAGAAAGTCTAACTGTATAGTCAAAATCTCCGCCACTTTTAAATTGCTCGTCAAAATATCCAACTTTATCTACTAAACTCTTCCTCCACATAAAAAATGGTCCTCCTATTGCACCAGTAGTGCCTAAATATTTTGTAAATTCTGATGTATTTATGTACTTACCACTTCTTTTACCAAATTCATTAACAATAACTATATCGCCATATATAAAGCCAATATCTGCATTACTATCAAGAAGTTCGGTCATTTTTCCAATTGAGTCGTACTCCCTTAAATCATCTACATTCCAACATGCTAAATATTCCCCACTACTTTGTAAAATGGCCCTATTCCAACTTTTATAAAGGGGCTCTAATTCCACCTCTTTATAGACTATATTTAGTCTATCCCTATATTGGCTTATTATTGACTTTTCTCTTTCGGTCGGATTATTATGTACAATGGAAAATTCTATATCTTCTACACCCTTTTGATGCAATGCATTTTCAAAATATTTTTCCAAATATTTCTCACACTTATAAAGTGATAAAATAATAGATACTTTCATGTTTTCCCCGCATAAAATAACAAATATACCAACTTTACAAGTAATATTATAGGGTCTAGATAACTTTAGAGGCATAATATCATGATAATATGCCTCTATGACAGTAAAAAACAAGTATGTAAAACA
>ENA-OREN01005053-OREN01005053.1-marine-metagenome-genome-assembly--contig:-NODE-5053-length-11152-cov-6.749526_pt1 | contig 11152 bp, 4 predicted proteins | sample MGYA00248624_ERZ508555 | MGnify/ENA primary metagenome ERZ508555 (study PRJEB26222, sample SAMN06267773) | marine metagenome | isolation source: Saanich Inlet, British Columbia, Canada | place...
AAATTGTATTGCCATGTATTTTACTTTTGCAGAAATCAACTCTCCGGGAATTCCCTCATACTCCTTTGGAACTTTATTGACTCCATCTGGTGCTGGTTGAAAAAATATTATTTCTCCCTTTTCATCTGCTGGTATGTCTACTGCATTTATGAAAATTTTTTCACCCAAATAATATTCGTATTTTTCTATTTGAAATGGCCCTGATCCTTCTCTCCATGGCACCCCTTCTCTTTCTTTTTCTGCATTAAATTCAATTGCTCCCCCAATCAATATCCCGACAATCGCTATCCCGACAATTATTCCAATTATGCTTTTAAGACTCACCATGATGTTGAATTTTTTAAAATATCTAAAAACCTTCCTTCTAATTGATTTTTTTGTTATGTTTCATACGATTCACCTTATCATCATTAGTAGTATCATATTTTTCTCGATTAAAATTAAGTATTACTTAACTTGGCATTAGAATTTTTTATGTATTCTGGGATGCATATTATTGATCTTGGCTAGAACATCATTGCAGTGCAGGGAGTGTAAGAAAGAGTATGAAACTGCTTTCAAGTATGTCTGTGATGACTGTTTTGGCCCGCTGGATGTAAAATATGACTTTCCTGCTATAACAAAAAATACCTTTGCTGACCGTGATAGCACCTATTGGCGATATTTTGAATTACTGCCAATCGAGAACAAATCAAACATTGTTAGCATTGGAGCTGGAATGACTCCGCTCATCAAAGCTGACAACCTTGGAAAAAAATTGGGACTGAACAATCTCTACATAAAAAATGATTCTGTAAATCCCACATTTTCATTCAAGGACAGGCCAGCCGGTGTTGCAATTTCTAAAGCAAAAGAGCTTGGATTGACTGCTGTTGGCTGTGCATCTACTGGTAACTTGGCATCAGCAACTGCGGCACATGCGGCAAAGGCTGGACTGCCGTGTCATGTGTTTGCACCAAGTAACATTGAGATGGCAAAAATTGCACAAGCACTATCGTATGGCGCAAATTACATCGCAGTTGACGGAACCTATGATGACGCAAATAGAATTGCAGCACAGATTGGTGACAGCAAGGGAATCGGTGTGGTAAATATCAACATGCGTTCACATTACGTTGAAGGCTCTAAAACATTTTCATTTGAAGTTGCAGAACAACTTGATTGGCAAGTACCTGATCAGCTAATAATTCCCGTAGGAAGCGGTGCAATGCTTAACTCCATTTGTAAGGGATTTGAGGAATTACAAACTGTCAATTTACTTGATGACGTATCTAACATGCACATGGTTGCAGCACAGCCGCATGGATGCGCACCGATAGTTGAGGCCTTTAAGAAAAATTCCAAGCAAGTCATTCCTGTCGAAAGCCCTGATACCGTTGCCAAGAGTTTGGCAATAGGTGATCCTGGGGATGGACGATATGTTCTCAAAAGATTGCAACAGTATAATGGATTTGCAGAGGAATGCAACAACAAGGAAATTCTAGATGCCATACTTCTTTTAGCCAGAACCGAGGGAATATTTACAGAACCTGCTGGCGGTGTTTCGATTTCTGTACTGCAAAAAATGGTTGAGCAAGGCAAAATTGACAAAAATGACAAAGTTGTATGCTATATTACTGGCAACGGTCTGAAAGCAACTGAATCTATCATGCAGGTATTGCCACAACCAACTGTTTACCAACCAAACATCAATGAAATTTCGGCGGCAGTTCAATAGCATGGCAAACATAACTTTCACAATCCCATCTGTGCTAAATGCCGGCGGCGGCGAGAAGAAGACTGAAATTTCCGCAGATTCCCTACAGGACGCATTTCTAAAAATATCTGAACTTTTAGGTGATGATTTTAAGCGCAGAGTATTGGAGGCTGATAACACTCCACGTTCTTTGATTAACATTTACATTAATGGAAAAAATGCAAAATTCTCCAGCGGCATGGAGACTCCTCTGAAAGACGGTGATGAGATATACATTTTACCGGCAGTTGCTGGAGGTTCTGAGGATCTTTCCTCAAAGGAACTTGACAGATATTCTCGACAGGTAATGCTTGAAGAGATTGGTTACAATGGACAATTAAAGTTAAAAAATTCTAAAGTTTGTGTTGTTGGAACTGGTGGATTAGGGCATCCAATTATTACAAGATTAACTGCAATGGGTATTGGTACATTAAGAATTGTTGATAGAGATGTAATTGAATTATCTAATCTACATAGACAAACATTATTTGATGAAGATGATGTCGGGCAAGTAAAAGTTGAAACTGCCGCAAAAAAACTAAGGAAATTAAATTCCGAATGCAACATTGAGGCAATGACTGTTTCTGTAAACGACTATACCGCACTTGAAGTTGTAGAAGGGTGCGACGTTGTAATTGACGCACTTGATTCAGTTAACGCAAGATATGCATTAAACAAGGCTTGTGTCAAGTTTGGAATTCCGTTTGTTACGGGAGCCGCAGTTGGAACGTCTGGTCAGGCATTTACAATTTTGCCAAAGGAATCTGCATGCTACTACTGCATGTTTCCAGAACTTGATGAGGATACAATGCCGACTTGCAGTCTTGAGGGAGTACACCCGTCAATTCTTTCCATAATGGGCGGAATAGAGGTTGCAGAGGCTGTAAAAATAATTACAGGAAAAAAACCAAACCTTTCAGATAGAATTCTACACATTGACTTGGAAAACTTGGACTTTAACAGCACAAGAACGTTCAAGGCCGAGGAATGTCCGATTTGCGGAACTGGGGAATTAAAAGTTGTAGAAAGACAAGAACTGATCCTAGAGGAGTTGTGTGGAAGAAACAGGGGAAAGAGAACCTACTCCATTACACCCACTGAAACTTTCACCCTTGATGTTGCCAGCGTTAGTACCGTTGGAAGGCAAAAAGGATTTACAGTTGAGAATCTAGGTGACTTGGGACTATCCATGCGAACAAACGAACTGTCTGTAAATTTTATGAAACGTGGATCTGCCGTAGTTGTCGGGTCCCCTGATGAGGAATCGGCCATATCTTTGTACAAGGAACTGCTTGCATAAATCAAAAACACGTTTGCAATAACTTTTCAATATTATGCTTTGTGTTTAATAATTGGATATTTTGGAAATTCTACTACAACACCAATAATTGTATGGATTATCAAAAATGGTAAATTCTGACTATCTGCAAAACCAGTGCTTATAAAATAAATTATTATCTGTGTTGTTAGTACAACTGGAAAATATCATAATTTTTACTATTTAGGTATGATTATAGTGGTAATCAATATAATGTTGTAATATATTTAGATTATATTGAATCGTATTTTTACTATACTGATACTTGCAGTATTGGTATCTTCTGTTTTTAGTATATCTGCTGCATATGCCGCAGTTCCTAATGCCCCTCTAAATCTGCATCAAGAAGGCGCCTCTACTACTGCTACTATTCCTTTAGTGTGGTCTGCCCCTGCAGGTGGTGATCCTGCAACATGGTATCTCATACAGGGCGCATTAGAAGATCCGTCAACAAACCCACCAACATTTGGATCTTTTACACAACTTGGTAATACTACTAATACTGATACTAGTTTTACTATAACCGGACTTAATGCTGGAGAGTATTTTAAATTAAGAGTGGTTGCAGTTAATGGGGATGGTTCAGGTTCACCTAGTTTTACTTTTAATGCAGGTACGCCATTTGGAGCCGGTAAAGACTATTCCAGTGAAGAACAATCCTTTAATGAGAAAGGTACATTCTCAGAATTCTATACTTTACCTACAAGAACCTCAACAACAACAGAATTTTATGATATATTTACTGACTTGGGAATAACTTCAGTTGAAGGCAAAGATGGAGGCAAGTATCCACATAACACTGTACTTTGGGTTGACTTTAGTACTGTAACTGCTGGAAATCAGGATAACGATGTTTTATTTACTGATGGTAACGGTAACGGAATAATTGACTGTGTAAGTACTGGAGCCTGTGAGTTAGCAGATATGACTACAGCCACCTCATATCCTAGTGGCTCGGTTATTACTTTTGACTATGAGGAAGAAACTTCATTTACTTCTGGTGCGCAATTTGTCGAAGGTCAAACCTTTTCCAAAGGTCAAACCTTTGATGGAAAAATGGACTTTACAGCAGGTGGCATGAATTTTGAAAGTGGTACTCAATTTAACGCAATTCAATCCTTTGATGAAGCAGGTGCATTCTCAGGTGACAAAACTTTGCCTCTAAGAACCACGCCAACAAAAGAATGGGCTGATGTATTTGCTGACCTCTCAATCACTTCAGTTACTGGTTATGATAAAGCTACACTGACTGATGTTAAACCTTACACCAGTGGAATAATTTATTCTGACTTTTCTGCTGTAACTGCTGGCAGTGATTGGAATGACATTTTATTTACTGATGGTAACAATAACGGAAAAATTGACTGTGCATCCCCTGCAACTTGTGAGTTAGCAGATATGGCTCAAGCCGTCACATATGCTAATTTGGCAACTGTTCACTTTGATAAAATAGAACCAATGAACTTTAAGTCAGGTAATGCATTCGTACAAGGTCAAGTCTTTGGTTCCGGTCAAGACTTTGGCGAACAAATGGACTTTTCAAAAGGTCCGATGAATTTTGGAATTGGTAATGACTTTACTGCAATTCAAAACTTTGATGAAGCAGGTGCATTCTCAGGTGAACTTTCTACTTTCCAAGCAAGAAGTTCGGCAACAAAAGAATGGGCTGATGTATTTACTGACCTGGGAACATATGGAATAGTTCGAGTTAACGGTACAGATCACACTGGTCTTGTATCCGCTAATTATACAACTGGTACAATACTATTTGCTGACTTTTCTGCTGTAAATGGCGGTCAACAGTATAATGACATTTTATTTACTGACAATAACGATAATCAAAAAATTGATTGTGTAAGTGCTGCAGCTTGTGAGTTACAAGACATGTATCAAGCAGTCACATATGCATCTGGAACAACTGTTCACTTTGATTATAATGCCCCAATGGATTTTAATTCAGGCAACATCTTCATGCCAGGTCAACCATTTGGTCCAGGTCAAGACTTTGATAAAGTAATGGACTTTTCAAAAGGTGCCATGAATTTTGCAAAAGATACTAAATTTGATGTAATTCAAAACTTTGATGAAGCAGGTGCATTCTCAGGTGACAAAACTTTGCCTGTAAGAACCATACAGACAAAAGAATGGGCTGATGTATTTGCTGACCTCTCAATCACTTCAGTTACTGGTTATGATAAAACCACTCAAAGTGTTGTTGAATCTTATGCAACTAATAAAATAATTTATTCTGACTTTTCTGCTGTAACTGCTGGCAGTGATTGGAATGACATTTTATTTACTGATGGTAACAATAACGGAAAAATTGACTGTGCATCCCCTGCAACTTGTGAGTTAGCAGATATGGCTCAAGCCGTCACATATGCAACTGGGGCAACTGTTCACTTTGACTATGTAATTCCACAAGTCTTTGGAGGTCAAGATGTGTTATATCAAGCAGGTCAACCATTTGGTCCCGGTCAAGGCTTTGGTTTTCCAATGGACTTTTCAAAAGGTGGCATGAATTTTGGAAATGCTAATGACTTTACTGCAATTCAAGCCTTTGATGAAGCAGGTACGTTCTCAAATACAACTGCCATTCCTGCTTTAGATGAAAGAGACACTGCAACTGTAAAGTGGGCTGATATCTTTGATGATTTGGGACCGTTAGCTTTCGTTAATGGTACTACTGGTGATGGGCAAAACGTTGCTAATTATACAACTGGTACAATACTATATGCTGACTTTTCTGATGTAATTGTTGGTAGTCAGTATAATGACGTTTTATTTACTGATAAGAATTCTGATGGTGTCATTGATTGTGCTACTGATGGCGATTGTGAACTAGCTGATTTATCTTCCCCTGTTACATATGCAGCTGAAACAACTGTTAGCTTTAATTATATACTTACACAAAACTTTGGTGCTAGTCAAATCTTCATGCCAGGTCAACCATTTGCCCAAGGTCAAAACTTTGATGAAGTACAAGACTTTTCAAAAGGTGCCATGGTATTTGCACCTGGTGTGATATTTGCACCTGGTCAAAACTTTGAAAATCAAGATGACTTTTTCAAACCAAATCTGGGTTATGGCGCACTCAGTATTTTTCCTTCTGCTGAATCATATGGCATAGGTGCTGATTTCTCTAATGGTACAGTAACTCTTCCTGGTACAAACACATTTGGTAAAGACTCTAAATTTGCAAATTCACAAACATTTGATGCCGTGCAATTATTCAATGGTACAAACACATTTGGTGATGCCGTTGTATTTGTTGCAAACCAGGACTTTTCTAACTTGGAGGTAACTACAGGTGATTTGATATTTGATAATCCAATAGCCACTTTGGAGGTTGACTTTCATGATCTATTGGGAAACACTACTGGTGACCCAACAAAGGTAGCCGGAACAGTTGGTACATTTGAAACTGGTACTGTTTATGCTAACTTTGGTTCAGTACTTGCCGGCTCTCAAATTAACGCTGTAACATTTACTGACAATAACAATAACGGTATCATTGATTGTGTTAGTGATGCCGCCTGTGAGCTAGCTGATTTACCAGCAGGTGATGAGGTGCTTGTTGCAAATAATGCAATTATATCATTCACTCAAGACCCAGTTCAAATATTTGGTGCTGATACTGTCTTTGCTACAGGTACATCGTTTGCAAATGAACAATCATTCAATACAACTCAGACATTTGGATCTAATACCACTTTTGCACCGGGTATGGAATTTGCCGATTCGCAAACCTTTGCAGGTCAAGATGACTTTAACTTTAAAGGTATAACATTTGGTAACACAACTGACTTTGACAGTGCTGTGACATTCGGTGATGCTGGTAACTTTACTGCAGGTGTACAGCTCTTTGAAGGTACAAACACATTTGGCGAAGACTCTGAATTTGCAGATGCCCAAACATTTGATGCCGTGCAATCATTCAATGGTACAAACACATTTGGCGATGGAACAGTATTTGCAGCAAACCAGGACTTTTCTACAGCCGGTACTGCAACAAGTAACGCCATTACTATTGCTGGTGGATTAGGTGTTGATGCTGTGAGCACTATTGATAAGGTTTTAGATTTAGCAAATAATGATGCAGGATTTACTGGTGCTGCAAACACTGGTAATTTTGAATCTGGAACAATTACTGTAATTTATTCAGGTTCTACTCTAGTTGGTGATACCTATGAAGAATATGCATTCACTGATGAAGATTTAGATGGTATCATTGATGCTGGTGAATTAAGCAATGCTAATCACGATGCTACCACTGACTTTGGTGCCAGTCCTGGAACTGTAACGTTTGAACAATATGATGTACAAGACTTTGATTTAGGTCCACAAACCTTTGGTGATTCTATGAAATTTAATGCAAATCAGAAATTCTCACATGATGTTCAAACCTTTGGTACAGGAACCACATTCAATGGAAACGCTGATTTCAATGCCGGTCAAACATTTACCACTGGAACCACCTTTGATGATGGTCAAGAATTTGCTGCCGTAACACCTGGATTAGAAGCTACTGCATTTGCTGCCACTGGAATTATCTTTGGTGATGAAGAGCCTATAGTATTTACTGATAATGATTTAACATTTGGTGCAGCAGCAACATTCCCAAAGAATCAAGAATTCTCAACTGTCCTTTCTGCTAGTAATACACTTACAGTAACTGATGGTACAGTAAGCACCCTTGATGCCATTTTAACTAAAGCAACAGATCTTGTCGCCTTTGATGGAACTAATGATGTTGGAGTTGCATTTACTACTGGAACAATCACTGCAACATTTACTAATATAGGCGAAGGTGAAGATTTGGTTCAAACTTATCTTTTTACTGATGCTGGAGTTGTAGGTACAATTGAAGCTGGTGAATTAACTGATCCTAATTCTGAACTCTCAGCTGTTACTTTTGCAGGTGGTATTGGTACTATAACATTTGAACAACGTATTGATCACGACTTTTCAGCAGCAGATATGAACTTCAAAGAAGGTACAGCATTTCATGCTGGTGAAACATTTGGTGAACATGTAGACTTTGAAGGTGCCATTACATTCCCTGAAGGAGTTGATATGCCAACAGGTGCAGAATTTGCAGCACAAACATTTGCAGATGGAGCCACACCTGAATTTGATACTTTTAGTACATTTGCTGATAATACTATATTTAGTGATGATGACATTGATTTCAGTACCAATGCTCACTTTGAAGGAGATACAACATTTGGAAATACCTCTACCCATACATTTGGTGAAGGAACAGTCTTTGATGGTGCAATAGACATGGGCGATGGTGCTCATGTGTTTGATGGTGATTCAATTGACTTTGGACCAGCAAGTGACTTGAGTGGAGCAGTACAAGACTTTGCAGGTGGAGTTACTGCAACTATTCCACAATTTGGTGAAGGAACCACCTTTATTGACACACAACCTCTTCCAGCAGGAAGTGTGTTATCTACTGGTATATTACTAGAAACCGTTGCTTGTGGAACTGATACTTCAGCTGACACTTGTATTCCAACTAGCGATGATGCAATTCTAACTAAAGGTGAAATTATTACCCCTGGTGTAACGCTACCAGCAGTTAAAAATACAATATCTGCAGATGATACTACAGTATCCATTGATGGACTTGGTGTATCTGTGGACTTTACCAGTGTCACAACTGATGGAAACTTGAGTGTAGAAATTCAGGATCCTGATGATACAGTAGCTGCCACTGGCGCTACACTTGCTGGGGATGGTTCTGGTGCATTAGAATTTGCTGCTTCAGGAAATAATATCACTACTGTATCAAGTGTTATTGACTTTGACTTGACTGGTACTACCGCATCTAGTGGTTCCATGACTATTGTATTACCTTACGATGAATCAGCAGCAATTGCAGCAGGATTTACTGAAGATAATCTCAAAGTTTCTCATTTTGTTAATGGTATATGGGTAGTTGAAAATGATTGTACTGTAGATACTATAAATAATGAAATTACTTGTAACAATGTGCAATCAATTGAGTGATACTGTGAAATGATATGAATAGAAACAATATAATTAAAATAAACATGACTAAAAATACAGTGCCAAAACTTGCAGTATTATTATTTACTTTTGCACTAGTATCTACAATTTCAATGGCACTTCCATCAGCTTCTGCCCAATGGGTAGTTGGAGGTAGTTCTTCTACTTCAGGTGGTGGTGATAACTCTCCTCCAATATTCACTGATAATTTAATTTCAATTAATCAAAATAATATCATTGAAAATACTGTATATTCTGCTGTAACTGCTTCATCTGGTGATGTGGTAGAATTTTCCATACTGGTATCAGATAATCTGGGTGCTGAAAATATTACTTATCTTGATATATTTCTGAATCATGACGGTGATAGGGTTCTAAATAATCTTAAAGAGACTTATGTCTCATTTAGTTATGATGAGTTATTCATTCAAAATCCTAATGGAATAATAGAATCAGCTACTATGGATACCATTCTAGTTGGTGATGATAAAAAATTTACATTTAATGTTACTTTTGCTCAAACCTTTGACACTTCAGATATTTTAATTCGTTCATGGGATGTATCTGGAAATCAATCTACATTGTATTTCCCTGATGCACTCAAAATTGTACAAGGTGTTGTCACTACATCTATTCCTGTTGAGGAAACAACTAATTTAGACACATCTGTAGACACTTCAGTTGATACACCTGTAGATGCCATTACTCCATTAGATGATGTTACAAATGAAATTACTCCATTAGATGATGTTACAAATGAAATTACATCTACTTTACCTTACAGTATAATGCTTGGCGGTACTGAAGATATTATTCCTTATGGTGTAACTGGTGCAATGGTTACAGGTGCAATGGTTAATCTTGATAATAATTCAATTCTCTTTAATCTAGTTGATGCTGATAATGGTATTCTAACTGTATCTCCATCTACTGAAACTCAAGATGGTATCTTTATGGTACTAGTAGATGGTGAGGAGGCAAATGATGTCATTATAAATGGAAATGATGTCACTGTAAATTTCCCTGCTGGTACTGATACAATTGAGATAATTGGTACCTTTGTAATTCCAGAATTTGGAACCGTAGCTATGATGATTTTAATTATATCTATAGTATCAATAATTGCAATCACTGGAAAATCTAGATTATCTCTAAGAGTTTAGGGCTGTAAAATCTTTTCATCTTTAACTATATCATTTATTCCAGTTGATAATTATGCCCATCAAAATTAGATAAATCTATAATATTTTGTCCAAATATGTCCTAATTTTCTGATATTTTGTCCCTTGTTGTATCATTTCTGTCTCAATTTTTATTATTTAATTCATTTAGGCATGCCTAAATTATTTTCATATATTCGGACACTTTTTTGGACAACTAGGATAGTAATTGGGATACACAATGATGTACTAGGATACACAATGATGTACTAGGATACACAATGATGTACTAGGATACACAATGATGTACTAGGATACACAATGATGAAGTATACAATAAGGAATTTTAAATCCTATCACTTTGCAAAATTTTTAATTATTTAGTTTTTTTATAATTATTTTAAATTAAATTTTATAATCTCTTTTTAACATACTGGCAGGAATTTACCATCTTCACCTAAAATCATCTCTTCACTCATTACAAATTTTAAACTCTCATAGTTTGTTCCCTTAAACCACACTTCCCACTGTCCTACAATATCCTCAACAGAACATGTCTTCATTGATTGTAACAACTTTGGTTCTACATATTGATTGAATTCATTTTTTAACTCCCCATCAAATGGTATGGTGCTGTATGCTGTCATATGTGTGCCATTAAGAGGTCTGAGAAATACCACTTTGCCTTTCTCTCCTGTTTGTAATCCATCAACTGTGAGAAATATCTTCTCACCTAACTTGTATACTGACTTGTTTATCTGAAATGGCCCTGAACTTTGAGTGGTATCTATGATTTCAGGCTCTTTTTGAGTGGTATCTATGATTTCAGGCTCTTTTTGAGTGGTATCTATGATTTCAGGCTCTTTTTGGCTGGTAGATATTATTATTCCAATTACTACAAGTATCATTATCACTGTTATT
>ENA-OREN01005056-OREN01005056.1-marine-metagenome-genome-assembly--contig:-NODE-5056-length-11139-cov-8.718677_pt1 | contig 11139 bp, 8 predicted proteins | sample MGYA00248624_ERZ508555 | MGnify/ENA primary metagenome ERZ508555 (study PRJEB26222, sample SAMN06267773) | marine metagenome | isolation source: Saanich Inlet, British Columbia, Canada | place...
AAGAAGAAGGCTTCTTAGGATGTTCTATATAAGAAATTTTAAAAAGTTGTCAGAGGTTTTGGGGTGATAAATAGTTATTTTTATAGTGACTCATTGCTCACTTGTATAAATTGTTAATGAAGACCGTAAAATTTGAGTATTTTAAGAGATTGTTGCCTTGTTGATAAAGTTACTATATTTTCTAGCAATTACAAATTAAAAAAATATTTTACGAAGGCATGTTTTTGGGTTGATGCTAAAGAAGTAATTCATGTGTAAGTGGATAATATTGCAGAATTGATTGCAAGTGCTGATATTTTTATAGGTGCAGGCGGAATTGAAACTTGGGAGAGCGTCTGAAGGTTTGCCAAATATTCCAGATAAGATGTTTATAAATGATAGCGACTTATTAAACCCATTAAATTATGAAAATTATCGCGTTAGTGCAGGCAAGAATAGGCTCAACTAGATTGCCGGGAAAGGTACTAAAGTCTATTACTAAAAGACCAATGATTGAGTTACTGTTGGCCCGTTTATCTCAATCTAATGAGCTGGATGAAATTGTTGTGGCAGCCTCTAAAGAGGTGCAAAATGATAAGCTGCAATCGGTAGTTGAAACATTAGGTTATGAATGCACAAGAGGCAGTGAAAAAGATGTATTAAATCGATTTTACGAATCAGCCAAATCATTGAAAGCAGATGTTGTTGTGCGTATTACAGGCGATTGTCCATTGGTTGATGCAACATTGGTTGACCAGTGTGTTCAAGGTTATAAAAAAGCTAAGGTAGATTACTTTTCCAATGTTGATCCGGCAACCTATCCAGACGGATTGGACATTGAGGTTATATCGTTCAAAGCTCTTCAGCGAGCCAATAATGAAACCAATTCTGAGTTTGATAGAGAGCATGTAACACCTTATATTCGTAATTCTGATAGCTTCTTAAAAGCTTCAATGCAATATGCTGAAGACTTGTCAAAACAAAGGTGGTCGGTTGATGAGCCGGAAGATCTAATTGTAGTTAACAATGTATTTAAACACTTTTCCCCCAATATACACTTTGATTGGAAACAAGTTTTGAATTTAGAGATATCTAACCCAGAACTTTTTGATGCAAATCGGCATATTATAAATAATGAGGGAACAGCTATGGGCACAGGTCAAAAACTTTATAAAAGGGCAAAGAGAGTTATTCCTGGCGGGAATATGTTGCTTTCTAAAAGACCAGAAATGTTTCTACCTGAAAAGTGGCCATCTTATTTTAGTAAATCTAAAGGATGTAAAGTCTGGGATTTAGATGGTAATGAATATATTGATATGTCCATTATGGGGGTCGGAACTAACACATTAGGATATGGGCACCCCGAGGTTGATGAAGCAGTAATGAAAACAGTTAGAGATGGTAATATGGCAACCTTCAATTGTCCAGAGGAGGTTTATTTAGCTGAAAAATTAGTGGAGATACATCCTTGGGCTGATATGGTTAGGTTTGCTAGAGCTGGCGGCGAGATTAATTCTATAGCAGTGCGCATTGCGCGTGCAGCCACGGGCAAGGATAAAATTGCCATTTGTGGTTACCATGGTTGGCATGATTGGTATTTATCTACCAATCTTAATAGCGATAAAAATCTTGATGGTCATTTGTTGCCAGGCTTACAACCTAATGGCGTTCCTAGAGGGCTAACTGGGACAACACTACCTTTTGATTATAATGATATTGAGCAGTTAGAGCAGTTGATCAAGGATAATAAAGGAGAGATTGCTGCTATTAAAATGGAAGTTTCTAGAAATGAAGGGCCGAGAGACGGCTACCTGCAAAAGGTGAGAGATCTTGCTACTGAAAATAATATTATCTTAATTTTTGATGAGTGCACTTCAGGCTTTAGAGAAACGTTTGGTGGTCTGCATAAAAAGCATAAGGTTGAACCTGATTTAGCAATATTCGCCAAGGCGTTAGGAAATGGCTATGCAATTTCTGCATGTATTGGTAGGCAAGAATTTATGGAAGCAGCACAACAAACTTTTATCAGTTCAACTTTTTGGACAGAACGTGTTGGACCAACTGCAGCATTGAAAACGCTAGAAGTCATGGAGCGAGAGAAGTCGTGGCAAACTATTACTCAAATTGGTAACAATATCTCTAGTCAGTGGCAAAGCCTAGCTGATAAGCATGAATTAGATATCAGCACCTGGGGCTTGCCAGCATTGAGTGGCTATACATTTAATTTACCCAACGCGCTATCTTATAAAACATTAATTACACAAGAAATGCTGAAAAAAGGCTATCTTGCTACTAACAGTGTTTATGCTTGTACAGAGCATAAACAAGAGTTGGTGGATGGATATTTTACAGAACTAGACCCAATATTTGCAACCATCAAGGAGTGCGAAGATGGGTTGGATATAAACTCCCTTTTAGAGGGGCCATTGTGCCATAGTGGATTTAAACGCTTAAATTAATGAGAGTCGTTTTTCGGGTTGATGCTTCTATACAAATGGGTACAGGCCACGTTATGCGCTGTCTGACCTTGGCACAAGCTCTAAAAGAGAATGGGGTAGGTGCTAGGTTTATTTGTCGAAAACACAAAGGAAACTTAATAGATAAGATTCGTTCAAGTGGATTTAATGTTTATGAGTTAGAGGCGTTTGAAAAGGCTGAAATTGATAATAAATTAACACATTCTCACTGGCTAGGAACGACTCAAAAACAAGATGCTGATGACTGTATTGATATACTCAAATCGGAAAAATTCGATTGCCTTATTGTTGATCATTACGCGCTAGATGATTGGTGGCAAAAGAAACTTAAACCTTGTTATGAAAAATTAGTAGTGATTGATGATTTGGCCGATAGAAAACATCAGTGTGATATTCTAATTGATCAAACCTATGGCCGTCAAAAGAAAAATTACAAAGGACTTGTGCCGAAATCATGCAAGTTATTATTAGGCTCTCAATACGCTCTATTAAGGCCTGAATTCTCTAAATGGAGAGAGTATAGCTTGAAGCGCAGAAGTAATCCAGTACCCAAAAATTTATTTATTAACATGGGTGGATCTGACCCGAACAATATTACTGAGCAAGTGCTAAGTGAAATAGAGGCATGTCAATTACCAAACGATGTAGAGGTTACTGTTGTTATGGGGAGCACGTCACCTCATTTACAAAGAATTATGGCTATCGCAAGTAATTTAGCATACAGGGTAGAAGTAAGGGTTGATATTGACAATATGGCAGAGGTGATGGCAAATTCTGATATAGCAATCGGTGCCACTGGATCTACAACTTGGGAAAGATGCTGCCTTGGATTGCCGGCAATTCAAATTATAATTGCTGACAATCAAATAGAAATAGCAAATTCATTAGATGAAGTTCATGCTATTAAGTTAATAAAAAAAATAAATCAATTGTCTTTAGCGATGAAAGATATGCTGCTAAGTTTAGATAAAATGTCATTAGTTTCGTCAGTTATAGTTGATGGCCAAGGGGTGAATAAGGTTGTGCAGCATATTATTTCTAACATATTCAGCGTGTCAAACTTATCATTAAAGCCAGCAGTATATGGCGATTATAATTTTATTTATGATTTACAGACTGTAGATGACCGTAAGTATTATATAAATACAAAGGCCCCTAGTATGGATGAACATATTAAATGGATTAAAAAAATATTAAGCTCAAAAGAATCGCAGTTATTTGTTGCGACTATTAAGAAACATAGCGTAGGCTTATTGAGAGTTGATAATCTTAATACCAAAGTAATCGAAATATCTATAATTATTTCTGCAAGCCATAGAGGTCAGAGTTTGGCAAAAAGAATACTTATAATGTTAGAGGATATAGTGTTTGATAGAAAACTTAAGGCTACTATTCATATAAATAATATAGCCTCTATAATGACCTTTAAGTCAGTTGGTTTTCATAAGTGTAGTCAGAATAACGATTTTGCAGAGTATATAAAAATAGTATAATTTTATTAGATATTGGTAGCGTCAAGACATTAAAGATCTTTTTCTTACAGTCAGCTACAAATATAATTAAAACTAAATAAGGCGTATATGAATAATAATAAACAGGTCCACGTTGATGCAGTAAAGAGTGATTTTTTAGAGAATAGGTCAACAATAAACAAGAAATTTGCTACATCAGATTTTGATAGTTGGATTGAATCAATTATTAATAAAATAAAATTTTCTGATGTGCTTGATATTTGCTGTGGTACTGGAAATCAATTAACTTTATATGCCAAAAAACGAGAAACTTTAACATTAATAGGTGTGGATATATCACACGACTCTTTAGATGTCGCACATAGTAGATTGTCTGAGATTGATGTCATAGATAAGACGTTATTAATTGAAGAAAAAATGGACAATATATTTTCTTCTGATGCTATTTCTAAATCAAAGTTTGATTTAATTTCTTGTTTTTATGGACTTTACTATGCGGACAATGTAGCTTTGTTGTTAGATAAAGGAGTTGAGCATCTTACTGATAATGGACATATTCTTATTGTTGGGCCTTATGGAGAAAATAATAAGGCATTTTTCAATATCTTGGAAAAATATTTTGAATTACCTGAGTTGGTATATAGAAGTTCGTGTACATTTATGGAGAATGAGGTATTGCCAGCGCTTGCTCCAAAGTTAAAGCTTGAAAAAAAATATTTTTTAAATAAGATTAGATATCCTGATGTTAGTTCCGTTATGGATTATTGGAAATCCACCACTTTTTTTAACGGAAAGTTTGAGAAAAATGTACAAGATGATTTAGAAATTCATTTTCAATCAAATAGTGAGTTTGTTATTGAAAAACATATAATGGCGATAATTGCCAAGAATGATAATAAAAGTAATTAAGGTTATAAAGCTAATGACAAGAAAAATATTAATTGTGGCAGCGCATCCAGATGATGAAATGTTGGGATGTGCCGGAGTTTCAGCAAAAAATATAATGGCTGGAGATGAGGTACATGTTCTTTTTATGACTAATGGTGTTGATGCAAGAAATGAAGATTCTGCAAAAGAATTAGAGAGGCAAGCTGCCACGCAAAAAGCATTAGATATTGTTGGAATCTCTTCTGTGAAAAAATTGAATCTTCCGGATAATAAAATGGATTCTATTCCATTGCTTGAAATTATCAGACTGATCGAAGAGACTATAAAAAAAATAAATCCTAGTGTGATATACACACATCATATTGGAGATTTGAATATTGATCATCGTATTACACACCAAGCGGTAATGACAGTGTGCCGTCCTCAGCCTAAATTTTGTGTTAAAGAAATTTATGCTTTTGAAGTATTATCCAGTACAGAATGGCAGACTTCAAATTACAATCAATTTTTACCAAATGTTTTTGTTGATATTACAAATTATGTGCATATAAAAAAAGATGCGCTAATGGCTTACAATGATGAAATGCGTCAACCACCACATAGTAGAAGTGTCGATAATGTATTGCGTTTAAGTAATTTTCGTGGTAATTCCGTGGGATGCAATTATGCTGAAGCATTTATGTTACTAAGAAAAATTGATTAAGTTGTGTGAGATTCTGTATTTATATTAATCAACATAAGCAAGTAGTAACCAGGATTTATAAAAAATAATGAGCAATATTATTGATATTAACGGTAGAAGAATTGGACTAAATTATAGTCCATATGTCATTGCTGAGATGTCAGCCAACCATAATGGTGAGATTGATAATGCATACAAAATTATAGATATGGCCAAAACTTGTGGAGCTGATGCAGTCAAATTGCAAACTTATCATCCAGATACGATTACTATGGATATGAATACCCCAGAATTTATGATTAAGGGTGGTTTGTGGGATGGGCAAAGCTTATATGAATTGTACAAAGGAGCATTCATGCCATGGGAATGGCACAAGCCTTTATTTGATTATGCAAAAAAAATAGGTATTACAATATTCAGCTCGCCATTTGATAATACTGCTGTTGATCTATTAGAGAGTTTAAACACACCAGCTTATAAAATTGCTTCTTTTGAAGCGGTAGATCTTCCTTTAATTAAATATGTAGCTCAAACTGGAAAGCCAATGATTATTTCAACAGGCATGGCAGATGCCGATGAGATTCAAGAAGCAATTGAAACTGCACGAGAAGGTGGCTGTAAAAAGTTGGCGATACTACATTGTGTAAGCGGGTATCCTGCACCACCTGGCGACTATAATTTAAGAACACTTGTTGATATGCAGCAAAAATTCGGCTTAATTACAGGCTTGTCTGACCATACAATTGACAATACGACAGCAGTCTCTAGTGTGGCTCTAGGCGCGTCGATCATTGAAAAGCATGTAACCCTTGATCGTAATGGTGGCGGTCCTGATGATTCTTTTTCACTTGAATCAGAAGGGTTAAGGCAGTTGTGCGCAGGGGTTAAAATTGCATGGGAGTCGCTAGGAAAGGTTGATTATAGTAGGAAATCGAGCGAACAGGCTAACGTAAAGTTTCGCCGATCTTTGTATTTTGTTAAAGACATTAAAAAAGGTGAGGTGATTACTGCAGAGCATATTAGGAGTATCAGACCTGGTTATGGGTTGGCGCCAAAATTTAAGAAGGATATTATTGGAAAAGGCGCTACAGAATGTATTGTATCCGGGACTGCAACCAGCTGGAAGTTGATTAATGAATAGATCGAAAGGTGTAATTGTACGATGATTTTTTTATTCAGAAAAACCTCTATAGTTGTTTTTTTTATAGCCAAGATGATGCGTATTTTTAAATGGAAAGTTCTTGTTACCACTAATAATAAATCATACTTGTTTAGAAAAACTGAAGTGTTTTTTTCAGGTCTGTACAGTGAAGATATTTTGTATACACATGCCTCTATGTTGGATAATATAGAGATTGAAACGGTTAATGGAGATTATGAAAAGATATCGGATAAATGCGTAGATAATCTATATGATAATATTTATAAATTGGACTCTTTACATCGATTCTTCCCTAACATTGAAGATCTATCAAAAAAAATAAAGTTATCTGTGTTTCAATATTTTGATGGCATATCTTATGAACAACAGATGATTATTCAGTGGTTAGAAAATACCATCTATAAAGATAGCTTTATTATTAATTGCACATCCATGCGTTTTGGAGCGAAGTGTGTCTGGAGTCATTCAGATTTAAAAGTTATTTTTGTATTAAATTACATTTTCTTCTCCATCCATCTAATTACAAAGATTTTTCTTGCTCTTACTAAGAAGGTGGTAAAGAGTACCAACTCCCTTATGCAGATTAATAAAATTCATGATAATGTAGGTATAAATCCTGCTAATAGCAGCAGTGTTAAACACGATGTTTTATTTTTCCCTCATTGTGGTGTAGTGACAATGGGTCACCCTCCAAAAGATCATTTTTACTCAGACAATCCTAGCTCTCCATTTTATCCATCTAGAATTATGCATTTTGAATACGATAATCGTTTGGATATTAGTGAAGAAGTTGAAAAAATGAAGCATTTTTTTAAAGTAGATAGCGTTACTTATGAGAGAATATTTTCAGGAAACATTCCTTGGTATGGTGCTGTACAGTTATTATTGAAATTATTTAAAAATATTAAAATATTTAACTATACGAGTATTGGAAATAATATTATATATATAATTATTATATTTTGGGAATATATAAGATTTTCCCAATATCGGAGTGCCATGAGAAATCATAAAAATGCCAAGATTGCACTGGTTGGTTATGATATTCTTTTTCCAAAATCATTGGCTTTAGCCTTAGACTCGTATGGAATTAAAACAATAGCTATTCAAGAAAGGGTTCGCCCCCTATTTGTAAATTGTTATTCTTATAATATACATACGCAGTTAGTAGTTTCTGACTTTACCGCTAATTTATTAAAGCATAGCAACAGATTTTTGGTAAAACACACACTTGCTGTTGGCCAGGTTCGTACCGATCATTTTTTTGATGAGGCGCCTTCCACTGTTTCGGTTTATAAAAGAAGAGTAATACTGTTGGATTACCATATTGATAAGCATAATAAAGATGAAAAATTCGAGTTAATATTAAATTTAAAAAATGATATTCAATATAGAAATGAAGTTCTTTCAATTGCCGAGGCTAACCCAGATATAGAGTTTATTTTTCGGGGTAAAAATTGTGATTGGTATAGTGCTCAATCTCATCATCAAATTATACATAAAGCAAATAAACTGCCGAATGTGACTGTAAATACTGATTATTCGAATGATCACTGGGCGTCATACCATTTGTGCACCTCTGCAGATTTGATTATAGCCAAACCAACTTCTTTAGCTGAGGAGTGCGTATCTGCTGGTATGAATGTTATTGTGTTGGATTATGGAATTAACCACGCAACAATTGTCTCAAAATTTTTACCGAGTTTATTAAAAAAATATTATTGCCATTCATTTGAGCAGCTTCAAGATATGTTTGATTTTTGGAAGAAAAATAAATATATAATTTCTGATAAAGGTAAAAATAAAATTAAAAGTGATATTTTTTCAAATTTAACTGATGGGAAAGTTAAGCAAAGAGTTCAAAGGAGTTTAAAAGTGATTTATGATAACTCTTAGGGTTTAAAATTGGTGACTACTCTATCAAGAAAATTATTTAAGACATATTTAAACAACGGAGACCCTATTTTTAGCAGGCGCTATAAATAGGATGATTTCAACAAAAAAGGATTTTATGAGTTTTAAAGCATTAGACATATTATTAAATTCAAATAAAATAATTCCTCATTATGGGGATAGATATAGAAATAATAAGGAAATACCAGTGCCCATTTCAGCAGAGTTTCACTGGACATCAAATTGTAATTATGACTGTACACATTGTTCGTATGGCAGCAGAAGGAGAACTACAAATTATTTAACCAATGAAGTGATTGAAACACTTGTCCAAGATTTGATAGATATAGGTTGTAAAGCAGTCTATCTTTCTGGTGGAGGGGAGCCGACAATAATAAAAAAGTGGAGTGTTTATGCTGAGCAACTAATCTCTGGAAATATCGAAGTGGCTTTGATAACAAATGGTGTTGCGATCCGAGATAAACATATAGACATTGCAAGAAAAATGAATTATATTGCGGTGTCTGTATATTCAACCATTGAAGAAAGATATAAAGAAATAACAGGTAGCAAATTTTTTGACCAACAATTCTCTTTGCCAAAGAATATTAAGAATGGAAAATCTAACACTATTGTGGGTGCACGGTGTGTTTTAAATAAGACTAATTATGATGAGCTATACAAGATTTATTGTGCTGCAATTGAGGCAGGATTTGATTATATTATATTTATTCCTGCTGTGGATTATGAGGGTCGAGGTGTTTTTTTAGAGGACAAGTGGATTGAGCATGTTCAAGATAATATTAAAAGAATGATCGATAAATTTGATCACACGAGAACTAATGTTAAGTCTTTACTAAAAAAGAAAATAAGTCATTATAGTAGTAATAACTACTTAGATAATATTTCAAATACTGGGTCAAAATTATGCAGTGCAATAAAAATAGGCAGTGGCGTTTTTTTTAACTACGATGGCGGGGTTTATTTATGCCAGCCAGATATAGGCAATAAAGAGTTAGAGATTGGTAATTTGAATGATAGTCGCTTTATAGATATTTGGAACTCAGATAGACATCATGAAATAATTGCAAGATTGAATAAACGATGGGGTAATGGAAGTTGCAAGAGCTGTAGATCTATTGCATTTAATCAGGCTATTGATAGCCATCAATCAAATCCAGTAAATATAAATTCTATTGAAGTGGATTATTTTTTGTAATGTTTGAAGATGTCATAAATTTCATTCAAGACACCTACAAAACAAAAGAATTTATTCCTTTGCACGAGCCGAGGTTTTCTGGCAATGAAAAGAAATACCTGAATGAATGTATTGACTCTACATTTGTTTCGTCAGTTGGTAAGTTTGTAGATGAATTTGAAGAGAAAATTGCAAATTATACTGGTGCAAAATACGCTATCGCAACTAGTAATGGAACCTCAGCGCTACATATATCATTATTATTAGTTGATGTAGATAAAAATAGTGAAGTAATTACACAACCCCTTACGTTTGTTGCTACATGCAATGCAATTAGTTATTGTGGCGCGAAGCCAATATTTGTTGATGTTGATAAAGATACTATGGGTCTATCACCATCTGCATTGAAATATTTTCTTGAAAATCACACAAGAGTTAAAAAACAACAGTGTATAAATAATAAAACTGGCAAGGTAATTAAGGCATGCGTGCCTATGCATACCTTTGGCCATCCTTGTAGAATAGATGAAATCAAAGATATTTGCGATCATTATCATATCAATGTTATTGAAGATGCAGCTGAAAGTTTAGGTAGCCTCTATAAAGGCAAGCATACCGGAACCTTTGGACAGGTGGGGGTTATGAGTTTTAATGGGAACAAGATTATTACTGCTGGCGGTGGTGGATGTATTGTCACCAACGATAAGGCTCTTGCAAAAAAAGCTAAACACTTAACTACAACTGCCAAAGTGCCGCATAAGTGGGATTTTAATCACGATATGGTTGGCTACAATTATCGCATGCCAAACTTAAATGCTGCTTTGTTGGTTGCGCAATTAGAAAATCTAGATAATTTTATTAGTAGCAAGCGCAAGTTAGCTAATGTGTATGAAACATTCTTCAATAGTAATAATTATGTTTTTGTTAAAGAGCCAATGGACAGTAAATCGAATTATTGGTTAAATTCAATTATCCTTAAAAATAAAAAGCAACGAGATGAGTTTTTAGATGAGATTAATTCTAGTGGCGTTATGACTCGCCCAATTTGGACATTGATGAATAAATTACCAATGTTTAGGTATGCGCAGTGTGGTGATTTAAAAAATTCAGAGTGGCTCGAGGACCGTGTTGTTAATCTACCTAGTAGTGCAATATTATGAAAAATATTATTTTAATTGGCGGTGGGGGGCATTGTAAATCAGTAATTGATGTTATTGAGCAAGAAGGCCGATTTGAAATTGTAGGGATAGTTGATAAGCCAGAGCTATTAGGATCTAATGTCCTAGGGTATTCTGTTATTGGTAATGATTTTGATTTAGATAGCTTAGCAAAGAAATATCAATATGCTTTAATAACGGTTGGCCAAATTAAATCCCCATCACTTAGAA
>ENA-OREN01005057-OREN01005057.1-marine-metagenome-genome-assembly--contig:-NODE-5057-length-11139-cov-6.829416_pt1 | contig 11139 bp, 11 predicted proteins | sample MGYA00248624_ERZ508555 | MGnify/ENA primary metagenome ERZ508555 (study PRJEB26222, sample SAMN06267773) | marine metagenome | isolation source: Saanich Inlet, British Columbia, Canada | place...
TTATATGTCTTTCAGAATCACCTATTTCTTTATTATCTATTTCTTCTTCTAAATCTGTAGTCTTTTTTTCAGGTGCAAACATTTTAAGTTTACCAGGTAAAATATAATGATTGATATTTACTGTCTCTAAGTTTTTATGATTTCGTATTCTTGTACTTTCAAGTTTACCTGTTTTTTTACCTTCATCATCACGTTTTTCTTCTTTAGATTGAAATTCTGATATACTAGGTTTATCTTTATTTTCAGGTACAATTGTTAAAAATTTAGATAGAATATTGTCTTCAAACCAACCCCAACGAACCCACGCTTTATTACCTAAAGTTTCACTTGACTGATAAATATAAGCGTTTGGTCTTGTGTAAAATGTACCACCTGTACTTTTAGATTTGTCTATTCTTGGCACTTTACCTCCTGTATAAACTATTTTACCGAATCTTTTTGGTATTACATTTGATGTTAGAACTGTTTTTTTTCCTTGTTTTTTGTATCTATTTTGACTTATATACTCTAATAAGTTTTGTATAAAATATTTTAGTGTAACACCGACATCAAAACTAATTAAATCTTCATCTGTTGCTTTATCTGATGTGATTTCTCTTAATTTTTGTCTGTCTACTTTTATTGTTGTGTTTTCAGTTTGTTTATTTGATGGTATATCACCTAATATAGATGTACCTACACTTATTATGATGGTTTGACAATCAAATGCACCATCTTCACGTGTGGTGTATTCAAAGTTTTTAACTATACCATACATAAAATCAAAATTACCCTCAGCCTCAAATACAAGTTCTTCATAATTTTCAAATACATCTTTTTTAATACCATCTTTATTCATTAATGTTGGTAATTTACTTAAACCATCATTACCATATACCCAACCCCACTCCAACATAACGTTTTTACCGTGTGCTAAAAAATAAGGTGTTAATCTTGTGATATCTTCAAAACTCCAACAAGTCCAAGAGATTGTTGCTTCTCTTAATGCTCTTACACCACCTTTAAACTGTACGTCAATTGATTTGACACCTGGCATTGGTCTTTTGAATTTATTTTCAGTATTAGTGTTATCGTCAAAAAAATCATAATCATCAGGTTTTTGTACTACACGAGGTCCGTATATTTCATCGTAACCTGCAGCTAATCGTTGTGAACCAGCTACACCAAACCCATCAGAATCAGTTGTACCGTACGTTAATTCACCACCCATTAATATAACTGGATTTTTTGAATCAGAAGTCATTCGTACAAATGGTGAACGTACTGAAAGTTGATTATGTGTTAACCCACCAACAGTTTCACCGGGTGTACCTCTATTCAAAAGATGCATCTTCTGAAATAATTTTTTTTGTATTCTTTTATCGATTGGTGTTAAATCAATCATAACTAATCACCATTGTTTAAATTATTAAACTTCTCTATTATGTTTGTTATGTTTGAAGGGATTCTTATAACTTCACCAGCATTCAAACCTGGTTTACCTTTTAGACCATTTGCTTTTGCGATAATCCACCATAAAGTATTGTCACCATAGTATTTATGTGCTAAACTATCTAATCTATCACCGATTATTACATTGATAAATCTATCTTCATTCTCAAGTGGTATTTCAGGGTAATATGTTGTACTGTATACTCTTATACCTGACTTATCTAATTTTTGTCTTGTTGTGGCGTATCTTTTCATTATAGTCCAACTTTACCTAAGATGTTATCAAGTGTTTCATCTACTAATTTATTAGGGTCAACACCTAAAAGACCTTCAACACCATTACCACCAATTAATGCAGTCTTATATTCTTCATCTTGTACCCAAGGTAGTTCATAATGTTTTTGTGTTGAGCTTGGTAATCTATCACCGATATAAACAAACGTACAACTTGCTTGAATGTATTTTGGTAGTTTTGCAAACGTTGTTTCCCAAGTACTACTATCCATCACAGTATATGTTAAACCTGATATGTAACCGGATGTGTTATCATACATCTGACCAAGTGTTAACTTACAAAAAGGAGCTACCATACCAGCACCACCTCCAGCTGCACCTTCCCAACTTGGATATGTTAATCCTGCAAGATAGTTCATTTTTTCCCATAATGTAAGTAGTTCTTCGTCTGATTTTGGATAAATATCAAAAGTAAAACTTATTTCACGAGTAGTACCTGTATAAACATAAACATTATCAGGTCTACCAATGTATCGTTCTGATGAGTACTCTGGTGTAAATGTATCTGTTATACCACTTAGTATTGCTCTAAATACAATACTTTTATCAGTATTTACATTATAAAATTTAAATGGTACAAAGTCTAACTCTTTATAACTTTTATCTTTATGTTCATCAGAACCGTATGGTATTAAATTAACTCTGTCTTTACCAACATCACTAAAAGCTATTGGGTCTATTTTTATACCAGTAAGTTTAGATAACTCACCATCTTGTTGAGTCATAACTTCATTAAAAGCGTCAACTTTCTTTTTTATTGCTACTGTGTTTTCTTTTAATTTTTTTGTGGTTCTTGCTATACCTTCACCTAACTTAGTACCACCAAATTTACTTTTAATACGACCACCTATATTAGAGGCGACGCCTGTGAGTGTTCTTACAAGTGTACCTTGTACTCTTGTTGCTAAATCATAAACTTGTTGAGAAATCATATCAGCAATTGTGTCTGTATATTCATCAAAAGGTAACGTTGGGTCAATACCATTGATATTGATTTTAGTGACACCAGGTAAACTGGCTAATGATAATGGATTATATTTTTTATTATTTTGAAATATTTTTGAAATATCTTTTGTGATGCCATATCTAACTTCAGCTATTTCAGAATTTTTATTACGTCTTTTTAGTAAAGTTTGTTTAGCTAAAAATCCAATACCTTGGGGTGTGATTAAAAACTTAGCTGTTCTCTCATATGCTCCAAGTGTGTTTCCAATATAATCACTTGGGTCTCTACCTAAAACAGCACCACCTATATCATCTATAAAAGAACCACCTAATTTAATAATACTTTCTATATTATTACCAAATTTAGTATTTCCTAAACTAAATGAATCGAATGTGCCCCATCTATCACCTATATCTCTAACGACAAAAGGTTGGTCAAAACCTGGTGTATTATTATTACGATAACTTGTATTATAAAAATAACCTAATCTACCTGAACCTTTTGCTTGTGCGTAATATTCTGCTAATGGGAATTTATTAGTTAATGATGATTCGTTATTATGTAATATTTCAATCGGTGATGGTGTCTTTTCAGAATCTACTATGGTATTCACATATGGTCGATGTATATTTGACTTCAGTGGATTAATTATTACTGGGTCTGGGTCTATTGAGTCTTCAGGTGTTGGGCCTGCTGGTATAACTCGTAGTTTTCCTAAATTTGATTTTAAATCTACTAATCCCATTATCTATCACCAATTGTTCTATTTAATCTATTGATACCATCTCTAATCTCTACAGTTGGACCTAACAAAGGATTACCACCACCACCCATAGCTGCTCCTGCTGCTGCGCCTGTTGCACCTGCTGTATTGTTTCTCACAAGTCTTGAAAGTTGTTCTACATTCACACCAACACTCTCTGCTAATGCTTTTCTCTGTATAACATTCATTCTATTAAATTCAGCTTCACCACCTACTGCTTTAAGAATTTCTTTCATTACACCTTCTTGGTCACCTGATAGTGCTAACTGACGAGCTTTATCAAGGTTTATTTGTCTACCAAGTAATAGTGATGCGGTCATTTGGTTTTCTATAGAAGATTCAAAATTAAGTAATGATTCTGATATACCAGCTACAGCACTCATCTCTAAACCAAGTTTTCTTGCAGCTATTCCAGCTTGTATTATATTACCACCACCATCTTTTGCAAATTGAGCGAAAAACTCAGCGTTTTGAGCAAGGTCTTTCATTACAAGGGCAGGTGATACTCCAGCTTGACCAATTATTGCTGCATTTGTTCTAATTTGATTTAACAATACATCTCTACTAGCGGATGATATTGATTCCATTATAGAAAGTGTACCTGTTAACTCATCAGATGTTTGACCAGTTGCAGCGGCTGTTCTTGCAAAGTTTAAACTAAGTTTTACTGATTCTTGTACACTCGCACCTAAATCATTTCGTATTGCCGCTTGAGCGGATTGTATGTCTGATATATCAAGTCCATAACCTTTTGCTACTTGAGCTAATACTTTATTTTGAGCAGTTATAGCAACAGCTTGACCATATGAAACACCTAATTCTTTTCTTGTATCAGTAACTTGTTTTTGAAACTCTAAGAATGCTTTTCCAATTGCTAAAACTATACCAACTATACCAAGAGCCGAACCCGCCATTAATTTAAAATTATCATAACCTTTTTTAGCGCTAGATGCCAAGTTGAAAGCTCCAGGTGCACTATCTCTTATAGCGTCTCTGGTTTCTTCACTAGCTTCTAACTGTCTAATTAATTCTTTAGCGTTGTCTTTAGATATTCCTTTTTGAAGTTTACCCTCTTCAGTAATAGTTTTATTAACTTTAGCTAAATCAGTAGTGACTCCAAGTAATCTGTTAATTGCACCAAAGTTTTCCTTACCAAGTTGTACTATTTTTTCTTCAAGATTTACTATCGATGATAAGTCTTCAGCTTGATTTTTATATGGTCTACCGGGTTTTGCGGCCATTTTATATCCTTTTAGATTTTATTAAAATCCTGATACTCCAGGGTAACGTTTTTGTAACTTTTTTTTGTTTTTTTTGATATAGGATTCCATATCTTTACGTTGTTTTTCTAATTCTTTGACTTTCATTGCAAACTCGGGGTCTTTTGCGGATAAATCTTTTAAAGCTTTAGATTTAGCCTGTTTAGCAACAGAACCAAATACAGCTCCAATTAATTTACCAACTAAACCTTCTTTTTCTTTTATTATATATTTAGGCATTTAAGTCTCCGAATAATATTAAGTGTTGTAACTCAATAATAAATATCAATTATATAAAAAATTACTTTCTATGTGATGATTTATGTTTATTCATTTCTTTCTGTAATTCGTCTGCTTCTTTCTTATAGAAAGTTTGTAGTCGTTTTAGATAGAATGTTCGAAGATATATTGGTAGGTTGTATGCATCACTAAAAGTGAAACCACCTTTAGAATGTAATATTAGTTGAAATATTTCTTCGTGTATTTGAAGTTTATACTCAGGCGGAAGGCCAAAAAAATCGTACGGTTATTGGAACCGTCACCTCTACTTTCTTATCATTAGAATCTGATATCTCAACTCTCATATCAACATCAGGTGTAATTGTTGATAAATATTGTCTGAATGCTAGTGAATCTCGTGATAAGAACTCATTGTCAACAAAATTATTTATATATGATTTTTCAGATTTACCATCGACTGAAAGTATCATTTGTTTTAATCGAGTAGTAAGTTCAGAACTTTGAGTTTTTGATATTTTTTGTTTTGCGTTAATTTCTGATTCTATATCTTTCTCATCTTTACCATTTAATAATTTAAATGTAACTTCTCTTTCTGTAGTCGGTAATTTAAAGTTAAATTCATTAACACCTTTTTTAAACTTAGAAAATTTAATTTCTACTGGTTCAAGTTTTGTTAAATCTACTGATTGTTCTACATCATCATAAGTAAATGTGTATTCTTTACCATAACCAAGAATACGAGCAGCTACCATTATCGCATTCTTATCACCAATCAACATATCATCAAGTTTAATTGACTTATCTACTACTAATGATTCCAATAATTTATCAATTACAGTACCTTGTTGTATTAGATTTTGAGAAGTAAGAATATCTTCTTCTCTCGCGGTCATATATTTTACTTCTACTTTGCCACTTGAAAGTGGATGACCCTCGAAGTAGAAATACCCTTTAGACGGTAACTCTACCATCTCTGTAGGGAATTTGTAATCAGCCATAAATGACTCCTTTGTGATTAATTTTTAATAACCAATTATTAATATAACTGTTTTGTTCGAAATAACAAATTATTTTTTTGGTGCGAATTTCTCTTTGATTGGTTTAAGAATCATATCGAAAAGAATATCGTCATATTTTGTTGGTGTGAGTTTCACAATTTTTTCAATTGCGTAAATACCAACTAAAACATATTCCCAATTTGCTGCTATCCATTCAGTCATTTTTATTCTCCGTTAAAGGTTTAAACTTGGATGTTGTTCTTTATGATGAGTTTTACACAAAACAACTCCACTTACTTTACTATAAATATGATAATCCACAACTTTTTTTACTGAATTTTCATCTTTTACAAAACTTTTTAATATAGCTGAATTTTCTATTGCCGTTGGATTGTGTCCCCAATTGTTATGGACTCTGGAATAATGTCCTTTTGACCATTCATTTTTAACAGTATCCCCACATCCACATTTACAATATTTTTTCATAACCACTTAAAGTAATACTTTAATCAAAATTGTAAAATAGCGTAATCATATTTTAGTGTTAAACTAATTTCTGCAGGGTCACTTGATGCATAATCTAAATCACCAAAGTTTGCAGTTTCGATATAGGTACCGACTAATTTCCATTCTTCAACTATATCACCAACTGGACCTAACATATTAAATGTAACATCTTTTTTATAAAAATCTGAATATCCGTCACGACCTGTTACTGATTCGTGTGATAAACGTACCCATTCCATAACTGATTGTGCTGCTGAAGGAACTACAGGGTCATATAATGTAACCTCAATTGGCTGCCATGCACCTTTACCTTTAATGTAACGTTTTACATTAATATGGTCTAAAACTATTTCTTCGAACTGAATTTGTGGTCTGTTCGCTGTTTTTATTAAATATGCTGGTACACCTTCAATATACATAATGAACCGATTTTTTGTTTTCGGTTCAAACGGTGTGAACATTATTTCAGAAGGGTCTAAAGTAGCCATTCGTTATTCTCCTATTGACCTAAAAGTCTTTTATTTGTACTCATAAATAAATATCAATTAAAGAAATTTTAAGTAAAAAAGAAAAACCCCAACCGTAATTGGGGCTTTTCATTATACATTACTGTTTGTTATAAGTCAAACTTATTCAGGGAATGTAGCTCCTGTAGGTTGTACTACGAAATCAAGTACAATGAACTCTGCAGTTCTTGTAGGTTGAATGAATATTTGTCCTACTAACTGATTTCTATCAACAACATCTGGTGTGTTGTTAGAATCATCCATTACTACTCTGAAAGCACTTAAACCACTGTTTTGTTGAACTTGATTAAGATACGGATTCACAACATTCAAGAAACGATTTCTCGTTGCTGCTGAATTTTGTTCGAATACCAAGTATCTTGAAGTACTTGCAATAAACTTTCTTAATGCAATTAACAATCTACGAACATTGATTCTATCTAATGCCGATGGTTTAGATTGTAGTGTTTTCTGTCCGAATACTACTACACCTTGACCTGGGAAAGAAGCGATTGGATTGATTCTATTCTCATACAAGTCATCACGTTCTGCGTGAGTCAATCGTGTCTTTGCTTCTGTTACAGTTGTTAAACCTCCACGATTTAGACCTGCTGGTGCAAACCATTCGTGAGCTACTTGGTCTGTGTAAGCAATTACACCTGGTAACACTACTGAAGGTGGTACCCAAATTGGTCTGTCTGTACCAGGGTCTATAATCTTAACCCAAGGATAATATGTAGCTGCGTAATTTGTATCAAGTGTCTTGATTGCAGTTTTCATAGTATCAATACTATCTCCTTGTGCTGTCGCATCCATTATATAGAGTGCGTCTGCTCGAGATTCTATCTTTGATATTGCATGATTTGTTACTGCAGAGTGTAATCCGTGAATAACACCTGGGATTGCTAACAAATTAATATCAAATTCATCAGGGTTACTAACAGTATTAATTGCTCGTTTATATTCAACTGTTCCGTTTGCTGTTGAAGTTGATAAGTCAAATCCTTGAGTGTTTGTTCCATCAGAAGCTATATTTGCTCCTGTATGAACAGGTGTTCCCGGGTTAACTCCATCAAATCCCCATTGCATTGGTACTGTAAACCTTCTCTGTGAGATATGTGATAATGCTAGAGTGATTTTTTCAGTTCCGTCTGAATATGTACTACCTAATGTACTTGCATCTGTGTGACCATAAAAATCTTCAAGAGACATTGTTATATTATTACCAGCTGAACCTGCGTTTGGAATTGAACCTAAGTATTGTCTATTATCAACGCTACTAAAATCAAATCCATAATATAAAGTTTCACTAAAGTTACCGTTACTATCAACTTGTAAAGTATTAAATGATGCTGAAGGTATATTTGTAGTACCAGGAACAGTATTATATACTGACGAGTGTCCCATTGGAACAACATTCTTTGGATATTTAAATATTCCGTCTTCTTCCATTCTACCATAATCACCTACTCGAATGTGTTTACTCAAGTTTGGATAATCACCATAATATGTTAATTTACCGTTTGAATCTGATACAACATATCTATCACCAATTTTCTTAGCAAAATAGTTTCTTGATGTTGGGTCAAGTGTTAATGTATCAAACTGTTCTACTATATTATCATCATCAGTTTCATTTGGATTATGTACTCTTACTTGTACTGAGAATGTACCGTAATCTGAACCTGCTACATCATCAGCATCTTTAACATTTAAAATATTAATCTTATAGCTTGAGTTCATATCTGTACCGTGTGAGCGAGTATAAACTCTGAACAACTCATATCTTGTACTATTGATTAATTGTGATTGTAGATATGGTGTTCTTGCTGATTGAAATGCTTTATTTCCTGTCCAAGTACTTAATGTATCATCTTGTCCTTTTCCGTTTACAGTATTTACACCACCTGTAAAATCAAGTCCGTTTGAGGTAAATATAACAGAAGCTGTTGCGACTGTTCCAGTAATATTTGCACCATCAAATATTGCGTGTGATGCTTCTTTAAATACTTTGTAAACATAAACAGATGAATCTGAAGTACCAGCTTTTTCAGATTGCGCATCTGAACTGATAACTTTATCTACAAAAGTAGCGCTACTTGTACTAAATGATAAGGTATATGCTTCATTTGCTACATCACTACCAGTAACATTTAATACAAACTCACTCCAAGTTCCACCTACGGTTACGTTAGTTGCGGTTAAATCACCAGTACCATTTGTTGCTCCTCGTGAAGGTGCTAATATTGCTAATGAAGTTGTAGCTGGTGTTGCGTGTACAAGATTTCCTCCGTATGCTACAAGGTTAATAGTATCAGCTTGATATCCGTTTAATCCTAAAACTCTTACTATTGTTACTACCCCAGCACTTCTCAGATATTGTTCTGCTGTGTGTGGTACGTAAAATTTTGTGTCTGTTCCTCCAAATATTTCTTCAAATTCTTGAAATGAAGTTATTTGTGTTGGAGTGAACGCTGGTCCTTTCTTAGTTGGACCAATGATTGCTGCACCAATTTCACCTATTGCTTGAGGTAAAAATGATAAATCTCTTTCTCGTGTAAAAACACCAGGTGAGACTATTCGTTCTGCCATATTATTTCTCCTAAAATCTTATATTTTTATATGTAAAAGCAAACTTACTATACTATTATAAGTATAAGGTAACTCTTCCAAAGTAAAGATTTAAGACTGTTTTTTAAATAAAAATGTTAAGTAGTCGGTGTAAATACACCTGTTGTAGGGTCAAGTTGACCAGGCCCATACTTTTCATTCAATTTTGCAACTAAATCACGTTCTTCTTGTTGAACTGTTTGATATTCTTGTTCAACTTCTGTTGTACGAAGTTGAAGAGCTTCAGTTCTTTGATTTTGTAAAATCGTTTGAACAGCTAATTGTCCTAATACCGCTTGTTTTTCTTGATAATTTGTTTGTAACGTTTGTAATGATTCTAATTCATCGTCTGTGAATTTCATTTCTTTTTTGTCTTCAGCCATAACTATAGTCTCCTATTTTTTATAGTTTTATTGTTATAATAAATATAACCTAATATTTTAAAATAAACTTTTTTTTATACTTCTATAACTTTATATAAACGACCTGAACCGTCAGAACCAGTTAATGCATTCATCTTTGTAGTAGCGTCTACTTGTGCATCACTACCACTATACTCCCATAATTGGTCGCTACTTCCACTAAGCTTAGAAACCCATATAGTATTTCTTTCAACCCACCAAGGGTCATCAAAACTATTACCGTCTCTATCAACACTCGATGTGGGTGCTGGCATTAATTGTTTGACTACTCTAAAAGCCATTTAGATTCTCCATTCTTATATTAATAAATATTAACTAAATAAATATCTCTTTATTTAATATAAATATTAACTTTTTAACTCTTCTATATCTTTTTTAAGATTTTGAACTTCTGCAAGTAATACTACCGCCAATTTCTGATAATCTACATTCTTTGGCCTACCATCTTTCATAATTGCTAATTCTGGTATTGTTTCTGCCACTTCTTCACTTATTAATCCCATTTGTTTACCATCTTTTACATTATACCCAAAATCTTTATATTCCTTTTTATAATCATAACTGACTGCTCTTAAACTATGAATTAAAGATGAATCTACTTCTAAATCCTTTATATTTTCTTTATATGTTGCTGATGAACCAGCAGAATAGAATGTTCCATTAACTTCAAGTTTATATCCAGGACTGGTTGTCCCGATGCCGACACCATCATCAGTAACAGTCATTCTTTCATTTGATAAACCTGTTCCAGTATTAGTTGCAAAATTTATATCTCTATTTGCACCATCAGTAGAAATCCATAAATGAGTATCATTTCCTACCATAAATCTTCCAGATGCCGTTCCTGTATTAACTATCTTTACTTGTGTAGCCGACCCTGATTCTATTTGTAAAGATGCGGCTGGAGCCGTTGTCCCGATGCCGACATTGCCGTCTGCATTAACCCTAAAAGCTGTATTAGGCATCCCACTCCCATATCGTATATTTAACAAACCTGTACTACTACTTTCGGCCTCTGTTCCAATATCAACTACAGTATCAGTATAACTCGCATTGCTAGCATAAAATCTTGCAGCCCCAACATTGGTAGCAGTTTCAAAAACAGTCAACCTTCTTCCTGGATTCGTTGTCCCGATGCCGATATTGCCAGCTGAAGTAATTCG
>ENA-OREN01005062-OREN01005062.1-marine-metagenome-genome-assembly--contig:-NODE-5062-length-11127-cov-2.981629_pt1 | contig 11127 bp, 7 predicted proteins | sample MGYA00248624_ERZ508555 | MGnify/ENA primary metagenome ERZ508555 (study PRJEB26222, sample SAMN06267773) | marine metagenome | isolation source: Saanich Inlet, British Columbia, Canada | place...
GTTATGGCATAATGACAGGAAGGTACTGCTGGCGTACGCGCTTGCAACGTGGCGTTCTTTGGGGAATCGATGGTTCCCTCATCGATCCAAATCGCAACACCATGGCCAGAGTCCTGCAAAGCAAAGGCTACTCGACGGCATGTGTCGGTAAATGGCATCTGGGCATGGATTTCTACGATGCTAATGGCGAGATCGTACCAAACGATCGTGAATACGAACGCACCGAAGAAATCGACCAGGTAGACTATAGCCGAAAGATAGGAAACAGTCCCTTGTCCTATGGTTTCGACTACAGCTATGTAATAACCGGATCGCTTAACATGTTTCCCTACGCCTATATAGAAGGTGATCGCTTCACTGAAGCGGCGACCGACTTTTTTCCGAGATCCAAACATCAGATATCAATCATAAGTGGAGGACCCAAGGCACCCGGATTCAATTTCGAAAAAGTAGTCGATGTCTTTACCGAGAAAGCCGTTTCATTCATTGACGAATCCGCGAAAAGCGAAAAACCGTTCTTTCTCTATCTCCCGCTTACAGCGCCGCACAAACCCGTTCTGCCAACAAGTACCTTCCAAGGGAAATCGAAACATGGAATCTATGGCGACTTTTTGATGCAGGTCGACGAAGTCGTAAAAAACATAGATGCAGCACTCGAAAGAAACGACCTAAAGCAAAACACGCTCATCGTTCTAACCAGCGACAATGGCTCATTCATGTTTCGGCTTTCAGATGACGTGGCAGATCATATTCAAGATTTCAAGGAATTGGGATACCATACCGAGAACCATCAATCCAACGGCATCTGGCGCGGCACGAAAGCAGATATATACGAAGGGGGACACCGCGTGCCTATGCTAGTCCGCTGGCCCGGAAAAATCAAAGCCGGGCAGGTCAGCGACTTGGTTTTTTATCACCCGGACGTGTTGCCGACGCTGGCCGAACTCACCGGCGCTAAGGCTCCGGGTGACATCGACGGTTTGTCGTTTCTCCCGACATTGATTGGAGTCGGAGAACAGAAAAAACACGAAATGCTTTACTGGGAGTTCGGCAGCCAAACCGCAGTTCGAAAAGGCCAATGGAAAGCCATCAAGGCCAAAAAGAACCAGCCATGGGCGTTGTATGACTTGAAAAAAGACATCAGCGAGACGATCGATGTGTCGGCGCGGCACCCCGGTCTGTTGGCCAAAATGAAGGCGTTCGCGGTAGCGGAACATGAGCCGGTTCGCATCGGAAAATATCTTGATGCCAAGCGCACCCGGCACGAGAAGGATCGCTTGGCCAAGTGGGGTGCCACGAAACCGCAACGTAGAACCAAGCGCCCAAGGAAGTAGCAGCGAGACTGGTTTCTCGCCGGTTTTTCCCTGTTGCTTGGCCAAGCTGGCTGGTAGTTTTCTGCATCCGGAATTAAGACAATGAAGATCGTTAGATTTCTCAGTGACAAGGATGAGCCGCAGTTAGGGGCTCAACACGAAGACGGCTCGGTGACGCGAATCGAGGGCTGTATTTTCAGCGAACACCACGATACCGGGGACCCGGCCACGGTGAAAAAACTGCTCGCGCCGGTGCAGCCAACAGCAGTTTTGTGTATAGGCCTCAACTACCGCAAACATGCCGAGGAGGGTGGAGCGGACATCCCGGAACATCCGGTGCTGTTCATGAAAATGCCGAGCACTGTCCAAAACCCCGGCGACCCGATTTTGCTGCCAACCAAGCTCAAGAGCGACGCGGTGGACTACGAGTGCGAGTTGGCGGTGGTCATCGGCACGGACTGTAAAAATGTCTCGAAGGCCGACGCGCTTGACTATGTGCTTGGCTATACCTGCGCCAACGACGTCAGTGCGCGCGACTGGCAAAAGGGTGGCGGCGGCGGCCAATGGTGCCGCGGTAAAACGTTCGACACATTCTGTCCGCTTGGCCCGGTGCTGGTGACGGGCGACGAGATTCCCAACCCGAACGCGCTCGGCATCAAGACCATCCTCAACAGCAAGGTGATGCAGGACTGGAACACCGAAGACATGATTTTCGACGTGCCGACGCTGATCGAATTCCTCAGCGGCAGCACTCTGCTTGCCGCTGGCACGGTGATCCTCACCGGCACCCCGCACGGCGTCGGCTTCGCCCGCACTCCGCCGGTGCTGCTGAAGGATGGCGATGAAATCACGATCGAGATCGAGCGCATCGGCCAACTGACCAACCCGGTGAAAGACGAGTAATGTTCCAGTATATTGCCCAAGCGGATGAGAAGCCGTGGCAGCCCGGCCCGTACGACGGCGTGCAGTTGAAGATTCTGCATAAGAACGAATCGACCGGCGCGGTGACGGTGCTGCGGAAGTTCGCAGCCGACTCAATCATCCCGGCCCACACGCATCCCCTGGCCAACGAGTGGGCCTACGTTCTTTCCGGTGAGTGGGAGGAGTCTGAAAAAGTGTACACGCAAGGGACTCTGTTTCATGCACACAAGGGAGAGCGGCACGGCCCGCATAAGGCCAAGACCGAGGTGATCAGCCTCACCCACTTCGACGGACCACTGACCGTCGAGTGATTGAGCCTCCCAAGTCTCAAGCGAATCTTGACGGGGCGGAAACCGGTGGTACATTGTTTCGCAAGTGATCACCGTGAATTGTAGTGCCTGCGGCGGCCAACCGCAGTTTGACGACTCCCAGGCGGGCAAGGAGGCAGTGTGTCCGTTGTGCCGGGAGATGCTACTGATCACTGCGGCCAAGCCGGCTGGCGAGTTGTCGGCGGAAGAACAAATGGCCCAGTACGAGGAGTCACTCAAGGAGACCGATTGGGGCCATCAACCGTGCTGAATCGTGTCGTCAAAGAAGATGAAGCTCTGCCTGAAAAAGGCATTCACGCTGATTGAGTTGCTGGTAGTCATCGCGATCATTGCGATCCTGGCCGCGCTGCTGCTGCCGGCTCTGGCCAAGGCCAAGAACAGCGCGCATGGTGCCGCCTGCTTGAACAACATCCGGCAGTTCTGCCTCGCCAACGCCCTGTATGCGAATGACCACGACGACCAGTGCGTGCCGTTGATCGAGATCAACCGGCGCCCGGCGCGTCTGGATGTCGAACATGGCGTTGCGCAAGTTGATCGACTACGACAACAAGGGCAACTCCATGTACCAGACGCCGACCGATTTCCGCTGCCCGACCGACACACAGATCTGGCGGCCGTCGCAGTACGCTTGGTCCAACAACCCGAACCTGCCGGACAAGGACAACCGGGGTACGCTGACGAGCTACAGCTACAACTTCGAGGGCTGGTTCCCGTCAGACGGACGCGGTTGGTCGATGGCGTCGAAGGATCATTCCGGGCATAAGTTCAGCGCGGTTCGGGAACCGTCTGCCAAGCTGATTTTTCACGACGGCCACGACTGGTGGTCGCGCTGGAAGGGGGCGGACTACAGGAGTGGCTGGGACAAACTTGGCGAGAACGGAAGCGTGCAGGCCTACAAGGGCACCGGCAACGGCGGGCCGACACTGTCCCGGCACAACGAGGGGGCGGTCATCGATTTTTACGACGGCCACGCCGAGCGCCTGGCCAAGGAGAAGGTCTGGATCGCGAAAAATTTCACCTCCAATCCCAAGCAGCCCGGCATGTGGGTAGCCGTGCCGAAGGTGTGGAATAAATATCGGTAGGTGGGCAGCGGCGGTTTATCGGCGTTTTGGTGGCGTCGAATTCCTGCTCTTGGGTGCGGCGTAGGGGTTGCCTTCCGGCGGCATCATAAACGGGTTCGGCGGCATCCCGCCTGGCAAACCAAATGGATCACCGCCCTGCATCATCATATCCATGAAGGGATCGTTCGCGTTCCACGCGTCTGCCCGTTGTTTGGCTGTCATGCTTTTTCCGCCTTTGCTCTGCAGGTAGGCAATGGTTGCTTTTCCTTTCCGTGTCATTTTCGGATTTATCATTTTGCCGGTGAATGGATCCGGTCCAGTATCGAAATTACTCAGGATTGCATCCAAGGGCGTGAACCCCTTTTCATCCTTCACATTCAGCAAAGCGCCGTTGTTGTAAAGCAGTTCACACATGGTCTTGTTTTCTCTTATGGCGGCGATATGAAGGGCTGTTTCACCGGCGCCAAAATCTCCCGGTTCCAAGTTTACTTTTAAATTGGCATTGGCTTTCTTTTCGAGCAGCCGCTTGGCCAAGTCTAAATCTCCAGCCCTTGCGGCGATCATAAGTTCAGTGTCACCGGTGTCGTTGTATTGATTTAGCGGTTCGTCCTTGGCCAAGCGCTCGTTGATGGTCTTGATTTCATCCTCCAGCATCGGATCATCCTCCATTCCAAACGGATTCATCCCCATGCCAAACGGATTCATCCCCATGCCCGGCGGCATCATCCCCGGCATCATGCCCATGCCAAGCGGGGCTGAACCGAATTGCTTTGCCCCGACATCGCGCAGTGCTTTGGCCATTTCCGTTTGTCCCTCGTTTGAGGCAAACTCCAGGACGGATTGGGTCGAATTACCCATGCCCATTCCTCCGTACATTCCCATTCCATAAGGCATCATCATTCCGGGTATCATCCCCGGCATGGAAGCGTTCGATTTTTCGGGGGTCCAGACGCTGGCAGTGGCGTTCGGGTCGAGGCCGTGCTTGATGAGCCATTGCAACAATTCCAGGTTGCCGCTGTGCACGGCGTGGTGCAGCGCGTTTTGTTGCGTGAGGATTTCCGTTTCCGGTGCGCTGAAGTCGATCGTTTTCGACTTGCCGGACATCGCCGGCATCATCCCGGCCATGTTCGGGTTGCTTTCCGGCGGCTGGGTCGAGCTGCCCTCGGGCCGGGTGATCTTCCAGCCTTTCACGGCGAACGCCTTGAGTTTGCCAAGATCGCCCGCCTGTATCGCGGCGAGGATGCCATCGTATTTCCACGACTGTGAATCGGTGTCGCTGACGGGAATCTTGTAGCGGGGGCTACCATGATGTTCCCACGCCAACGGTTCGCCGGTCAAGGCGTCTTTTGGGAGGGCACTGATGTAATCCGGCACCAGATCGCTGAGTTCACCGGGCAGTGTGCCTTTTGCGCCGCGATACCGCTCGATGGCGATTCCAAGCTGTGCGGCGGAAAACTTGTTCATCAATCTTCCCGCCTTGGCCAAGGCACCATTCATCGCCCGGATGAGCCCATAGCTGTTCACATATCCTTTTTGTTTGGCGGTTGTAACCGATTCTGAAATCAGGGCATCAAATTGATCCGGGTCGATTCGTTTTTTTGCTCTCGCTTGGCGGATGTGGTTGATCAGTTTTTTCAATAAAGAGTCGTAGAAAATGAGATCCTTCTCCATCAACGACCTTGGGGCCGCCTCGATAGCTTGTTGCAATCTGCGGTCATCCAGCAGGTTGATCCCGTTGATCTGGCTATCGATCGTTTGGACAAAAGTCAATCGCTCGCCCTGCATACAGCGTTCCCATTGTTTGAGATAGTCCTTGTCGAGGGTAAGGAGTTTGTCCCACTCCGCCAGTTGTTGGTCGCTCCATTGGCCCATGTGCAGCCCGGCGCTGAGTCCGTCCACGATGATGTGACCGATCGCGGCGTGCACAAGTTGGCCGATCATAAATATGTCGCTCCCTACTGCTTCAAACAGCCTGAACTGAAGCCGCACATCCTCCATCGCCTCGTCGGCGTCGCCCCGGGCCAGCTTGACCGTGGCGGAATGTTGCAGCAGTTGTGTGATCCCCTTGAATCTAGCAATGTGTGGCAGAAGGGTCTCGGGGCCGTACAAAGGATAGGGGAAATTCTGCTTCGGCCGCTTGGCCGCCTCGCGCAGTTCACCGATAAGGCCATTGAATTTGGCGAAATAACGGTCGACCACTTCCTGATCGGTTCCATTCACCGATCCTGGCCTGTTTCCGTATCGGGCTCGGCTCGGCTCAAGTCGAAGTTGTTTCGCGAAATCCCCCCAGTCCGGGAATTGGCGACCTTGAATGCGGTGTTGTGGGGAGACCCTCAAGGACATGACCGCTTCAAAGTTTGTCTTGATGGTAGGGTTTAGGTATACGGCCTTTCCCCCGATCTCTTGTGTGTAGAGCAGTCCACTAAACGGCTTGGCCATGAAGAAATTTTCCTCATCGGGAACATCACCGACGTATTCGGCGATGTCGTAATGCCATCCTTCCGCTTGGCTGGCCGCCTTGTATTCCTCCCAAGTGGCGTAGGTCTTGGCGGTTGTCTCCGCATTGGTTTCCGGTGTTGCGGTTTTATTGATCGTAGCAGTTTGTTGCCCGTCCCCGGAGTGATCTTTTCCGCTAAGTGCAAAAAAGCCGATGGCACCCATGACCAGCACGCCGGCGACGATGCCGGCGATGAGTGCTGGGGATTTGCGGGAGGGCGACTCCCCGATCCGCTCTTCCTCCTCGTCGAAGGCGTGGGCGAAGTCGGGGATGCTCATCGGTTGGTTACAGGACGGGCAGTCGATCAGTTGACCGGCCAGTTCCTCCGGCACCGAGAGGTGTTGCGCGCAACTTGGGCAGTGGATCTTGTGTTCAGCCATAAGCGATTTCCGGTTGAGAGGATAATCTCGAACCGCGTTTATAAAACGTCAAGTCGTTTTTTCGCCATGGCGCTTGGCGATGCGCACGCGGGTTTCAGCGCGGCCCGTAGTGCAGGGCGTCGTTTCCCAGTTCCAGGCTGTAGTTGTAGTTTGCCCTCTTGATGAATTCTACGTGGGCATCGACGAACAGCACATTCTCGCCTTCGGCCCCATGGTTGTCGCCCTCGTCCGGGTAATTATTCATCGCGCCGGGGTAGGAATAATCGGCCTCCTTGATCAGCCAAATCTCGGACGGCCCGGTTACGTGGCCTTTGAGGCCGAATCCGCTGTTGGCGTGGACATAATTACTGACCACGGACTCGGTTTTCAGGATGCCCTGGCAGCCGGTCGGCCCGACATACGGGAACCCCTTTGTGTAGCGCCTGTTGGGAACCCCGTTCCAGTTCATGCATCCAAAAATCTCATAGCTGATTCCCGGTTTTGCTCCCTTGTCGGCGGCGAATCGTTGGAGGTCGGTGTAGATTTCCGTCTGGCCATGGAGGCGCTCAATATAGCGTCGGTCTTTGATGCGCACGGCGAGGTTCCTGCCTCGTTTGTCCTGGGTGCGGATGAAGTTTTGAGTGTCGGGACACGTCACCGACTTGAGGTTGGGCAGGAATGCCGGAAACAACCAGTTCATGTCATCGTCACAGGCGGCGTTGAATTTTGGGCCGTTCCAGTCCACGCCAGAGAGGACTCCTCGTAGATCATCGTTTGCGTAGGATTGGCTGCCGATCCCCATCTGTTTTTCGTTGTTCATGCAGGAGATCTGCTTGGCCTTCCATTTGGCCCGCGACAACGCCGGCAGCAGCAACGCCGCGATTATGGCGATGATCGCGATGACCACCAGCAGCTCGATCAGTGTGAACGCCTTTTTCTGGCTGGGCTTCATTTTTACTCCGACTCGGATGGCTACAGTTGCCCCGTCGGTCCTCAATCGCAATTAAACTTTTCAACAACCAAGCGCTTGGCCAAGCGGTTAGTTCAGGTCGCCGGGTGGGATTTCGTTGAGTGTGTAGTAGCCGACCGGGTGCAGGATCGGCAGGCCCTTGGCCGAGCGTACCCCCTTGGCTCGCAACTCGTGGACGTGGCCTTGGATGAGCTTGTCCACGGTCACGCGCACGGTCTTCGGGCCTTTCAATTCTGCGCCGACAATGTTGGGCGTCGTTTTATCGACGACCGGGCTGCCGTAGTCGGCGCGGTAAATGTAGGTGTAGGCGCTCATGCTGTAGGAGGCGAGATCAGCGGCGGTGATGGCATCGATCTCGTGGGTGAAGGTCAGCTCGAAGCCGTCCGGCTTGGCGCGCATTTCGTGTATCTCGAACGGCACCTTGCCGGTCCACGTGACGCGGTCGAGCGCGAAGCGCCTGCCGCCACGGGCGCCCCAGCCGCGATCGGTGCCGCCGACGAAGAGCGTGCCGTTGGGTTGCATGTGGGCGGCGATATTGCCTGAGCCGAAGCCTTTCAAAAATGAGAACGCCGCGCCTTGGTACACGCCGTTGACTTTCTCGAGAAAGGCGCGGTTGACCACTGAGAACGTCTGGTCGCAGACGAGCAACTGGTTTTTGAATGCGCCGAACTTGCCGTTGCTGTCGTAGGCAAAACCGGCGGTGGAGTTGCCCAGGATGCCGTGCGGAAACACGATGGCCGAGGGCACCAGCTCGGGAATCTTTGGCCGCTCGGCCACCCAACGGCTGTTGGTCTTGGGTTCGGTGGGGCGCTTGCCCATCGACGCCTTCGCGGCCGCAGTGTCATACCAGCGGAAACCCCCAGGGTGGCCCTGGAACGAGCCGTGCGAAAGCGGCTTGAGCGAGCTGGAGCCGTTCCACGGCCCTTGGTTGTCGGCGTAAAAAACTTCGCCCAAGTGGTTCAGGCCGATGCCGCCGGGCGAGCGGATGCCGCTGGCGGTCGGGATGAGTTCGCCGTCCTTAGTCACGCGCACGCACCAGCCCCGATAGTCGATTTGGCTGGAGAACGAGCCGGTGAGGCAGAGCACGATCCACATGTCGCCGTTCGGATCGGGCCGGGTGCCAAAGGCGTACTCGTGGTAGTCGCCGGTGATGCCCCAGCCGTCGTTGACGGTCTCGAAAATATCGGCACGGTCGTCACCGTTGACGTCCTTCATGCGGGTCAGCTCGCCGCGCTGAGTGCAGTAGAGCCAGCCGTCCGTGAAGGCGAGATTGAGCGGCTCGTGCAGGCCCTCGGCATAGAGAGTCCACTTGATTTTGTCCGGGTCGCCGTATGGGTTGCTAAGCATGTAAATGTCGCCGCGCCGGCTGCAGATGGCGAGCTTGCCGTCGGGCATCATCTCGATGCCGCTGGTCTCCATCACGATGCCGTCGGGAACCGGGAAGGCGTCGATTTTGTAGTAGTCGGACTCGACCGGATCGGCGGCTGCTTGGCCAAGCGTAAGGCCGGCGAGCAGCGTGAGGTGTGTCAGTTGTTTGATCATTTTCAAAAATCTCCGTGGGCGGGGGGTTACAGTTTCCATTCGTACTGCTGCTGGATGCTCGCTTGGCCATCGACGTCGAGCTTGATGAGCAATTCCTGGCGTCCGCCATTGTCGCGGATGGTCGGCTTGGCACTCAAGCCGGGGAAGCTCACGCGCAGCATTGAGTCGCCGATGTTGTAGCCGCCGTTTTCCTCGGTGATGGTTTTTGCGGCGGCGGCGAGGTACCAGACTTCGCCCGTGCCGTTGACGCCGAGCATGCGGATGATAGACGGCAGGGTTCCCTGCCTCGGAATGATATGGTCGACCACTTTGAGCCGTTTGCCGATCTCGTACATGAACACCGGCCGGCGTTTCTCTACGAGTTGATAGCCACGAAACTGGAGGCCCTTGGCACGGGTGTCACGACCCTCGGCCTTTGGCCAGGCTGCATCCGCGCTGTCAAGCTGGGCGAATGGTTGGTCGCGTGTGAGGTTGATTAGGTAGTGGCCGGACGGTCGCTGGAACCCCTGGCCGCGTCCGTTCCAGTGACGGGCCGCATCCATGAATGCGCCGTGCCACAGCATCGCAATCTGCATGGTGTTGGCATCAAAACAGAGATTCACTTTTTCAGGATAGCCGACGCCGATGCCGCGCGGGCTGGCGCCCTCGATGAAGTTGCGATAGATGCGCGCCTCGTCGGTGATGGTGATCGGGTTGCCGGTCGGGAAGGCTTGTTCCCTGCGCTGTGGCTTAATGGTCTGTTTGGCCAACTGGAGGCGCTTGATACCCGGGCCGGACATGTCGAGCGCTAGTTTTTCCTCTCCACTCTTTTCAAAGTATTCCAACTTCAGTTTGGCGACTCCCGGCTCGAGGTCGAGCTTACCTTTTTTGGCCTGCATGCCGTGAACGCCGTCGTTGTCCACCACCAACTTGCCGTTTATGTATAGGCGCGTGCCATCGTCGGAGCCGAGGTTGAACGTGTAACTGCCCTTGCGCTCGATCTTGATGTCGCCCTCGAACACCACGCCAAAGTTCTCGCCTAGGCCAGCCAAGCCAGGATCAGCGGTGCCGCTCTTGGCCGTACCGGTTTTGAACGGCTTGAGCTTAGAGAAGTCCGGCAGTTTATTCCAACTGCCCTTGTAGGCGGCGTAAGTGAAGTTGTTGATTTTGCCCTTGGCGATGAGGCCGTTGGGATCCTCCGCGCTGCCGCCTTCGCTGAGCGAGCGCACGTAGGCGATGAGAGCCTTCATCTCCTGGTCGTTCACGGCGGGCGGCGGTGGCATCGGCGCGGCGGCCTCCTTGGACACCTTGTCCATCGGCTTGCGGATCGACTCGGCGAAGTAAGCCTCGTCGAACGTCACCGTGGCGTCCGGGCCGCCGTAGCCGAGGGTTACGGTGCGTTTTTTACCCCAAAAACGGCCGATGAACTTCGGCGCCTTCATGGCGATGCCGGCCGGCGCGGGCACGTTTTCGTCCACCTGATGGCAGGTGAAACAGATTTTCGACTGAAAGAGCGCCTTGCCATCGGCGATCAACTTCGCGTCATCCGCAGCCTGGGCAGGCGATAAAATAACTGTCGCCGCCAAGCTGATGACGCACAACGACTGGGTGCGCTTTGTTCTATTCATGCGTGCCGCGGATCGTACTCGTCTGCGCTTGGATGTCCAGCCGATCTTCGAAAAAAGCGATCGAGACTCGACGGCCAAGCCGCTTTTTCGTAACCAACCGGGCAGTTCATGTTTCCGGTCGGACTCTATCTGTTGGCGCTCGTCGGTGGCGCGGTGATTTCCGCGGCCTCGCTGCCGCTGTGGAGACGCTGGTGCGAACATGTCGGGTTGCTGGACGAGCCGGGCCATCGGAAAATTCACAAACATCCCGTCCCGCTGGCCGGCGGCTTGGCCGTTGTCACCGGCTTGGCCGTGCCGATCCTCGCCGTCGCCGCGTGGGCATGGCTTGGCCCGTTGCCGGAATCGTTCGACCGCGTCGTCACTTACGGCTTGGCTAAGCGCGGCTGGCAACTCGCCGCCATCCTCGGCGGCGCGGGCAAAGGCCCTCGCCTGCACCGTGCTTTCGGCACCAACGCTGATGATAACGGGGCCCCGATCCTGGGCGAACTCAACGAGTTGAGCCGGCATTGCCAGACGCTCCTGCGCCGT
>ENA-OREN01005063-OREN01005063.1-marine-metagenome-genome-assembly--contig:-NODE-5063-length-11125-cov-8.668718_pt1 | contig 11125 bp, 13 predicted proteins | sample MGYA00248624_ERZ508555 | MGnify/ENA primary metagenome ERZ508555 (study PRJEB26222, sample SAMN06267773) | marine metagenome | isolation source: Saanich Inlet, British Columbia, Canada | place...
TTGACTGCTGGAATGATTGAGAGTCCATAGCGTTTACCGTGAAGTCTATATTGACCTCATTAGTAGTTTGTCCTCCGCCACCTAACTGATCGTTAGGCACTACCGTTCCTGCTGTCTTAGGAATAAATAGTTCTGCGCCCTCTTCACCGACAATAATACTTTGTCCAGCATTAAAGTCTCCGCCCTCCGCCGCAAAGGATAACCCACCTGATAGCCCACTTGCCGCACCCAATCCAACTGACAGAGCGTTAGTTGCAGTAATTCCTGCCATCGCTGGTGCGGCATTTGCACCGAATGTAGCAAGTGATACCATTGCGGCGGCAGGAGCCCAAGCGGCGGCTGTGACTCCACCCATTGCCGCACTTGCCGTAGTCACTGTGCCTAATGCCATAATTGCTGTCGCAGTTTTAGTGGCTTGTGTAGTCGTGTCTAAAGTTGTAGCGGCAATCTTAAACAGTTTTTCCTTTGCCCAGTTAATAGCCATCTGTACGCCCATCTGGACAAGATTACCTATCACTGAGCTAATGATAGTTTGACCTAAACTTTTCATTGATGCACTAAAGCTCTTGCCGAACACTAATGCCTTTGCGGTCGCATTACCTATTCCTGTTGCAAGAGTGCCACCCTTTCCAAATATTTCAGCAGTCATTATTCCAATCTCCTCCATTGGAGTTCTGATTGTCTCTGCCATCTCTGCCCATTTTTCGTGAAACGCTGTCAATCCCTCATTGGCAACAACCATCTGATTGTTATTTTCTTCCTGCGCTTCGTTTTGACCGTTCTGTAGCTCTAACAGTTTTCTTCTTGCTTCCGTTTGCTCCTCTAGCTTTCTAATTAGCTCTATCGCCCAACCAAGTGCCTCACCCTCATTTACATCTGGTGTTCTAGTGGGTGGTTCTGGCAGTGAGGGAAGATTTAGCTTATCGTCTGTTGTGCCTATGCCTAAATCACCTAATGTACCTAAAGACACTATCTCCTCTAGTTTTTTAGCCAACCCATCGACTAGCGCGGCAGTGGTAGCTATAATTAATGTACCTTTTTTACCTAGAATAAACGCTCCAACTATTCCTGCTTGTTGCACCCATTCTGGTAGTGACCTAAAACCTTCCCATAAATCTTTTATTGATGAGCCTATAGTTCTAACGATTGGAGATAGTACATCTACAAAAGCAGCCGCACCGAATAACGCCTCCCTGAAAAATGTGCTTATCTCTTCACCTGCTTTTTTAGCATTAGCCGCTACTGACTTCTGATCCCCGAATAAGGTTTCTGATATATGGTCTAGCGACACCTTAATAAGATCAAATACACCTGCATCCATAACTTGATCTTGGAATATAGTCCAGCTACCTTTCAAATTTGATAAAGCACCCTGTAAGGTATTCATCTGGTCTGCCATTGCACCACCAAACTTAGTATTACCAATGTTCATCAGATACGCCTGAATAGCTTCTGAATCCTTTTGAACTTCTGTCGTTACGCCCTGAAAGGTGAACATAACTTTGTCACCCTCTTGCTTAGACTTAATGCCAAACTCTTTTAAACGCTCAAACTCCATAGTAGCCGCATCCGCAACAGCTTCTATCATTTGATTAAGGTCTTTACCCATAGCAGAAGCAGTATTACCAAACGAGGTTAGAGCCTCTTCTGACGGGTCTAATCCATACGCTTTTAGTTTGACAAATGCAGAAGTAACCTCTTCTATCTCGTAAGGTGTTTTAGTGGTGAATCTAACCAATTGATTAAACGCCACATTTGCTTTAACTGTAGAGCCTGTAACAGTCTTTAATTGCACTTTCAGTTTTTCGAGAGATGATGCTGTACGGATAAACCCTCTTGCTACTGCGCCAGCACCTAACGCCAGCATACCCGTTTGCAAGCTGAATATTGACCGCTTAATTCTATCTGCGGCTTTACCTATTCCAAGAATAGCTCGCTTTGCCTTAGATGCACCTGTTACAGCACCTCTAGGGTCAACTCTTATTCCTAATGTAGCAATATTTTCAGCCATTTTCTTTATCCTTTATAGAGAAGTATGCCAGCCATCCGTGCCACTCTTCTAAAGTTATCTCCTCTATCTCTGCTACCGTTTTTTGAAGTCGATCCGCAAGCCGATATTTAGCTAACAACTCCGAATCGCTGTTTAGTTTCCCAGCTGTTCATCCACTTCTGGTACAGCAGAGATTTCATTTACAATTCTAGTGATAACTACATCTGAAACTTTATTGAGCAGGGTAACTCTGTCTGATACATCAAACATTGATTCACCCTGCGCATCTTTAGCTTTCAGTATTAATGTGCGAATCAGAAACTCAATATCATCACTTTTAGCGAATTTAAGGAGCTTCTTCTTCTCTGCTAAGGTGAATGGGGTGTAATAAACTGTACAATCCCACTCTGGCACTTCAATTTGTTGTACTTCAAACGAATCAAAGTGCTCAATAGCTTTGTCAAGTACGTCCATTATGCTACCGTACCCCAAGTTACAGCACCGTTAAACTCAAAGCTGAAAGTTGTCTCAACCATACCTTCGCTTGTGCCTGACTTGCCTGTTTCTGTGACAATCGCAGAACCTGTGGCATAAGTATCGCCTGAAGTTGCACCCTCTGGATAAAGGTTTAATGTAACCTCTGCTCCAACAGTCATAGCACCTTGACCGCTTGTGTCTGTTTCATCCCAATACGCTGTTAGTGAGCCGTTTGCGCTGGTTAAACCTGCTTTCTTAGTTCTTGCAGTATCGCCCATTGTTGTGTCATCAATAGTCTCTGCTGATTCTGCGATATTCCAATCACGAACCTCTGCTACTGTATTTGATCCAACTTTTACAACACCCTCACTTCCTGTATGATTACTCATCTTCATTTACCTCTTTAGTTTTAGTGGATTTTGCAGGAGCTTCTAGCCAACCTGCACTTTTCATTTCATCTACTTTGCTGGGATGCGCCTTTACAGGATCACCCCCATTAGGTGGATATAATAAATTCTCTCTCATTCGTCTCTCCAAAATGGAATAGTAAGGTTCATTTGATGCCACTCATTACTAATTCCTGCGTTTGTTAAGCTCGCATTTCTGCAAACTACATCATCAAACTTCTGATCCTCAAATAAAGTAGCCAATGTATCAGCGTACCCTCTCAAAACACCCGAACCTTGATTTTTTGGTGCGAACATCTGAATAATAATTACTCCTGTATGTCGCTTTTTACTCTCTAGTACTCGATAACCTGAATCACCGTTTACTATATTTAATCTTATCCAAGCCGCATTATCTGGCGCACTAAATGCTACATTATCATAAGCTATCGCTGTAGTAGCCCATCCTGCGCTTAGCCTACCCTCAATACTCGCTCTTTCAGCCTCGAATGACATCTCTTATCCCTGCTTCAACTTCATTCAATGTTACTGCAAGCATTCCGCTAGGTGCTTGGTCACTATGTCCATTCTCTAAAGCGTTGATATATGGGAGGTTATTAGTTATGAAGATAACTTTCTCTCCATCGCCTTTCTTTAACCTTGCTCTCTTAGCTCTTGTTGCTTTATTATTCACGCTCAAATCTGGTGAACCCATACTGACATTCCAATTGCCTCTGGCTCTACCTGTATCAACAGGTGTCTTTACAGTAACTTTCTCGTAAATATCTAAAGCTACTTTACGCACCACTAAATCTAACTTAACGCCTGTCTTATCAGCGAAGCGTTGTAAATCTGCGTTAAAACTAACTGTTGACACGAAGCTGTATCTCCCAAGTTGCATCTGCTGGATCACTTTTTACATTAATTACGCCCCAATCTTTGCTACTGTGAGTAACTAGATCGTTTGTATCTGGTGATCCACTTAAATCCTCTTGCAAGAATGTTGCTTTCATATCTGTCGACATAATATGTATGCCGTCCACTTGTCGCTCTGTATAGCTCTCTAACAGGACTTTAATTGTAGTGCTAGTCTCGCTAACCGTAACCGCTCCTGTGGCTGTATTGTAGCCGCTGGAAGCTGTGGACTTGAATATAACACTGGTCCACAAATCTTCTGTAGCAGTTTTTGCTACCTTAGCTACAGCCTGAATTGTAGACTTTAATCCCATTAAGTTCTAACTACCGTTGCTGTCCCAAATTTCGCTCTAGCATTGATTGTACCCCAGCCTCTTAGCATCTCTTGAACAATAGTCGGCAGAACATCTGCTGTATCTGACTTATCAAATGTCACACTAATAGAGCCAACACCAACACTTGTTACGCCTTTACCGTCTGCGTTAGCTCCTAAGTCACCATCTTTCTTGATGTGTCTTGCAAGTTCTGCTGTAGCGTTCTTTATAGCAATTGGAACTGTAGCAACATCTACACTCTCGCTATCAAGTGTTAGCCATCCTGATCTTGGCACTCTCAATAATTGAGTGGTGGTTTCTTTATTACCGCTCCAAGATACACGCTCATCAAGCCATCTGGTTGCTACTTTGATACAGTTTTCTTTTTCTGTGTCAGTGCCTGTCCAATCTGCCGTTGCTGGATGCATAACATTATATGCGTCAGCCTCTGCTACTGTACAGTAAGCATCTGCGCTAGAACTACCTGCTGTAGCATCAAGAGCCATTATTTATACCCTGCATCCTTGAACTTTTCAACATTGTTCAAATGAACATTAGCCTTTAAGCCGTCTGACTTTCGTATCATAACGACAAACTCTACTTTTTTTGGTGCTGTCTTTTTAACAGCTTTTTTAGCTCTTTCCGTAGGCATCTTATTTTCCATAATTAGGGGGGTGGTCATAACCCCACCCCGTTTTTGATATGATTAACCCATCAAGATAGCAATGTTATCTGATTTCCACGCCTTAGTTCCCCAAGTAGCGGCAACCTCGATCATCTGTTTGCGATAACCTTTGTAAACACGAATCTCAAATACTAGACCTGAATGTGGATCAACAACTAGCATAGCATCATCAGCTGAATCTCCACCGTTTGGAACAGCAGGTGCTCTCATTCCTAATTCGATAGCGTTTTGATTAAACATTACGTTACCTGTGTAACTAGCACCAGTAGCGATAGTCTCATCATTAGCAATAATTGAACGCGCACCATTTGAGTTTAATACAAGTGAAGCACTAGTAGTCTGATTAGCAACAACATAGTTGTCAGAAGAACCACTAAATGAAACAACATCACCTGCGGCACAATCAGTAGTCTGAGTACCATCTACAGCGATAGCAGTATCACCAACTGCCACAGCACCATTAACAACGTGGTCATCAGAACCAACAGTAGTATGAGAAACAACTTGAGCAGACTCTTTAAGCATTACGCCAGATAGGTCAAGTAAAGTACCTTGACGTAACATAACATCTGAACCAGCAGTATTAACTTGATTCAATGAAGCAAGGTTACGAAGATTAGTACCAGCCAAAGTGTTCATTACTAAAGACACACGACCATCACCAGTAATACCACCATTGTCAGCAATAATTTGTCTTGCCTGTGCAATAGTATTGAAGTTTGAAGCGAATGGAGTAGTTCCTGCTGTACCAACTGCACGAGATGCACCTTGATAAGCCGCTGTTGCTAGGTCTGACTCAATAGCATTAGAGAGAGTACGCATAGCCTGTGCAATCTGGTCGCCATAAACAGTTTCATAACCTGAACCATTGTTTAGATGTTTAACATCTTCGCCAGTCATTGGAATCTGAACTGCTTTAGCAGAACTCAAAGTCATTGTTGAGCTAGTGATAGTCTGATCGTCACCCTGTGGGATAGTCATTGATTCAGTAATATCATTTGCTGTTGCTGATGCTGTTACGAATGAGCGAATAGTGTCGCCTTTAGCCGCACGCTCTGAACCTGCATTGATTGTTACTGACGGAATGAATCCTACAAGCTCACGACCTACTGTATCAGCCGCCTTATAGATATCACCAGCGAGGTTTGTTAATGTATTTGCCATTTTATTAGTCCTTAAAAAATTAAAAAATTTGTGAGGACTATAAAAAGTGCCTCATAACCTGTAAAAAATATACTTAGCTCTGCTAAATAAGGTTATGTAACACTGTTACATAATACATTTATACCACATCTTAAAATAATGTCAAGTTCTTTTACTCAATTACTTTTCCACCGCTTTTCGCAAAGTCTGATCTCTGCGATTGACCCATATTATCAAACTGCTCTCTAGTAACAGTCTTATCACCACCTCCACCGCCTCTATTGCCGTGCTGTGATCCACTACCGTTAGATGGGGTAAACAAGTGTGGAGCTGAACCTGTCAATCCTTTAACCCAGCTCTCTACACTCATCGGCTCTGTTGCGCCAGCTTCGTAGATTACATTTCCATCACCGTCCATAGGTGTAGCTTGACCATCTTTCAGTTTAAATACTGTTTTAGCTCGCAAAATAATATCATCCATTGCGGTTGGTGCTACTCCTTGCTTAGATGAATGATCTCTGACTGTAGCATCAATCATAAGCCCCTCTAACTGCCTCTGATAAGTATTGTTTTGCTCTTGTAGTGATTGGTATGCCTTTGCATTGTCTGCCTGTATGCGCTTTGTACGCTCCTCTACCAATTCATCTATTTTCCCATCATCAATTAGTTTCTTATCTTTTTGATCTAACTGTTTCTGCATCATATCTGCATATTGATCTAGATCAACATTTTTAAACTTATTAGTAAGATCGTCCATATCTTTCATTAGGGTAACATTGTTACCTCTAAACTCGTCTAGCTTACCTTTTAGCTCGTTATACTGCTCTGCTGTATATGTATTCTCATCGCTCATTTTTGATCTCCGATCAGGTTAAAAAATTAAGTTCCCAGCTAAAAAATCAGTCCTTTCTTTTCTTGTCAACATTTCCAGCTCGTCATAAGGTGCAACGCCTCTAGCAATCGCATCTTTTACCCCTTTATCTATCACATCTGGTCTATCCCAATTTATCCCAATAACTCTTGGCTCAACGCCAAAAACTTCCGAATGCTTCTTATTTAAGTTTTCCATCTCGCACCTCCTTCATTATCAATTCAAACTCCTTTGTAAGTGATGGGAATGTTGATTTGGTATCTACCCACATATCACCACCTTCAGCCCACAAATTAAATAAATTTGCAAAGTTCTCCGTCTCCTTCATGCCCTCTCTTGCGTAGTACGCAGTTCCATGACCAGTCATTCTTAAAAGTGTTTGGAATTCCCCATCTGTGATGCTATCCATTATGTCAGACTGCACTTTCACGGGGTTTCTTTGATTTACCTTAAACTTCAATCTAGATTCTTTAGCGTTTAGAAGATCTTTTTGTTTCTGCATATTTTTATTCTTAGCCTCAACAGCATCAAAAGACTTCGTTGAATACCCACTCTTCTCCAAATCGACTGGAGTTATCCCTAATCTATCACTATCACTTATAGCCGCTTTTTTAAGTCTCTTTCTTGATATGCCTACACCAGAACCCAATTTATAATCAATATAATGCCCGTACTCATGGAGTGAAGTAGCACTATTATCTGTTACTACTATCTTATTATCTTCTGGGTAAAACATCCCACTTGTACCCTTTTCTATATAAGGAACATCTAACGACCCCATAACCTCATTCGCTTCATCTGTAGCAGAATCTGCTATATATTGATATTTACCCCTATGTTTAAGATTAACTCGCTTTACGACCTTCTGTTTTACGACCTTCTCCCCGAACTTCCTTCTTAAAACTTCCAAACTAATCTCATTGCCTGTTTGATCTACCATATCAGTAAACCCTAGCTTGCCTTTCTGCCACAAATCCCACTTACCTTTGCCCAATACATCTTTTTGGAACGCTGTAGGTTTTTCCTTTAGCCATTCCTCATAATTCTTTTTAGCTGATACTTGCCCATCCATTGATGCTCTTGTGCTTTTTGGTATCTCTTTGAACTTGCCTTTAGCTCCCAGCTCCTCCCAACTTTTAAGCACGGGTACTTGTGTTGATCTGCAATTCCAATGGGCTGTAGCTCCCACGAACTGTATTGAATGTCCTACAGGCTTTCGCTCGTTATCCCACTCTTTACCGTCAAGAGTTCGGCATATTGATGATGTTCTGTTATCAAGCGTAGATACCCATTCAATACCTTTTACTATGTCGTCATTATTCTTATAGGTTTGCAGTCTAGCCTCATTAGCTATTACTTGTACGCTTGTCCTTACTAAAGCCTCTGCGCCTCTGCGCTTGCCGTGCATAAAGCCATCTTTATACTTATTAGCTCTCGTTCCTCTAATATTGCGTACTATTTGAGCGGTTGTTTCACCCCTTAACATCCCTTGCCTTATCGTGTCTTTGAACTTTATCTCCATATCGCCAGCCTGTCTACTCCACCATTCAGAGCTAGGCGCACCCTCAATTAGTGCGTTCTTTGCTATAGATTCCAGCATCTCTTTACTTATACCTGTAGATAATGTGCTGGCTTTGATAGCCGTATTAATGCTGGAGACTGCTTGCCGCTCTGCAATACCTGCTAATTTTGCTAGGTTATTATCTTCTGCCTTGTCGATATTCTCATAGGCTGTTCTTATCGTGCCTTTAGTTTGCTTTAATAGCGCACCTAATCGTCTTCTTTGGGTTGATGTTCTAGTGATCTCATCAAGAGATACAGCTTCAAGTTCCTTTATCAGGGACTTCTCCAGCTTCCATAGCTCTCGCAATACCTCTTTACGCAATCCAGCATCAACTCTTAATAGGTCTACGCTATGACCTGTTATTTCATCAAGTATCTTGTCGTTTACGCTACTCACCTGTAGTCTGTAACTCTATCATTGCCTTTTCATCCTCAATAGATACACCCTCTGGCAGAACTTCCCCACGCTTCATATTGTAGAGGAATGTATCGTGAGATATTGAGCCTGTTTGCCAAGCTTGCATTAGCGCAGTCATATCTTGATTATTGATTTTAGTGTCTGCAAAATCAGTATTTAATTTAATGCTGATCTCTCCCTCTCCGTTCCACTCGCTCATCTGATTAACCGCATTATTAATCCCAGCCTCAACAACTTTAACTGCTGACATTAATACGCTCATTTCAGAGTTTTGGCGTAGTCTCAAAGTATCGCTGGCTTCTACTCCATTCTTTTGGCCCTCAATCAACTGCGCTCCAAGAGATGCCATCATTGACCGCTTCTCCTCCATTGCTTTTTCAAGAGAGGCTAATCCTGTACCGCTAAACTCTAAGAAACCAACCTGCGCTGATTCGTTAGGTATTGCCCACGCTGTTTCTGCGCCTAAAGGTATTTCTGCACTTGCCTCAACTCCGATAATGTAAGGCGTTGGTAATGCAGTGAAGTGTCTGCCGTGTTCTAAATCTGCGCTTGTTCTATAGTGAGAGAGGTTCATATCTGCCAATGCTAACAGAGGTGGTGTCTCTGGTGATAAATTAGCTCCATCAACACTAACGCCCACAAACGGAATATTTAGTAGTCCATCGCCTCGCATTGTAGGTTTGATCTCTTCTGTAATAGCCCATTTCTTGCCGTCATTTTCCCAAACTCTGACTATATAACTGCCGTCCTCTACTAGCAATTCTCTGTATCTCGTCTGATATTCTGACCTGTAAATATCTTTAGCATCTGTAACTCTATGCTCTTCTCGCAAGATTACCCGACCATCGAACCAGTTTGTTATCTGTTCTGTAGTGTAGCCTGTCAGGTATGGTCTATCGCTATAATCGACCAATACGCCCTGCCGCCCCATCAATAGTTGCTCACTCAACATATAACTTATAAAGCTCTTTAGTGATACGCCTGTGCCTGTAATATCATTCAGCCATTCATCACTTAATCCATCTACTACAGGATCCACTCTCATTACAGCACCGACCAAGCCATCCGCTGTTCTCTTTACTGCGTTAAAAAATGATGCTCGCTGTCTGTAGCCGTTGTAACTCTTCTCGCTCTGACTATTTAATTCTGGCAGATATGCTTTGCCAGCCGCTTTGACCGCATCTTCTCCGTCAGAAGTTACTCTGCATCTATTCCATTGTGGAAGTCTCTCTGCGTATTTCGGGTGTTGTTCATCAATCATTTTAGAATCCTTTAATTTTTACCGTTCCCATTTTGTGTGAAATAATAGGATATGTACGCACTGCGTAATACCCGAAGCCATCAATAATATGATCCAATCCACCGTCCTTATCTGGCACGCCATTTTTATCATAAACTTGCTGTTCTAACGATAACGCTAATTGTGGGCATTTGTCAATATTAACATAAATTAACCTATTATTATTATTATCACATAATGCTCTATTAGTTGCCGCTACTCTGTCTTTTATTAATCCATTTGAAGAGAGTGCATTAATAGCAAACCCAGCCTCTCTCAATAGCGTTATATCGCTTGTTGATGCGTTTGTAGTTTTTCTTGCTTTGCCGCTTGCATCTGGATATACAGTTATATTTCTGTCAGGGTACTTACCTTTAATTATTGAGATCATTGCTGGTGTATCTCTACCGTCTATTACTTCATCTGCCGCATAACTTTTACCGTCTCTTTTGACTATTATTACAGCCGCCATATTGTTTATATTAAAATCCATTCCAATATGCAAAGGCTCGCATTCTTTTATCTCTACATCTGTTCCATTGAGTTTTCTGTCGTAATAAGGGTAAACACTACCGCTGGTTAGATTAACAAACTCCCCCTCTATATACGCCTCTAGTAGTTGAGGCGGGTATGTCTCTCGCAATAGATCAATGTAATTTTCAGGCAGATGCGGATTAGAATATGTTGGAGCTTTAATTATTTGATAACTTTCAGTTGGGTTCTTGCCCCACTGCTCGTATACAAATCTAAACCCCTCTGGTGTAGTTCCAACTGCTACCGTGTTCTGACCAGCTTTCTTTTGTCTATTTCTCGCTATGATTTTAACCCAGCACTCACGAGCTTTATTGATTGGCAGGGTATCTAGCTCGTCAACCATTGAGTCAGTTACCTCGTACCCTACTATGCGATCTGGATTATCTAAAGTTCTAAATATAATCTGCTTATTATTAACTTCTAAAATATGGTCTGACTTATTCAATTTATACACTACTTTCAGATTGTCTAGCACTTCGATAAAGCGAGGATATGCGATTGTTTTAATCAGGTCATAAGTTGGCAAGTAATAAGCAATGTTTCCACCGTT
>ENA-OREN01005065-OREN01005065.1-marine-metagenome-genome-assembly--contig:-NODE-5065-length-11123-cov-7.130636_pt1 | contig 11123 bp, 13 predicted proteins | sample MGYA00248624_ERZ508555 | MGnify/ENA primary metagenome ERZ508555 (study PRJEB26222, sample SAMN06267773) | marine metagenome | isolation source: Saanich Inlet, British Columbia, Canada | place...
ACGGATAAAATGAACTTACAAGAACCCACTTTATAGTGGGTTTTTTATTGGCTTAAAATCCACTGCACTAAATAAACGTTATGCCCGGTTAGCATAACGTTTAATGCAACGCACTTGTAATGCGTCGACTGTCAGTTAGAATCCGACACTGGGCACCACATTTAAACACCTTTAGCGGGTATCGTATCAATTACATAGGCAATGAAACAATTACACAATAGAAATACATATATTGTAGTTTTTCCTCCTGGCGCAGGAGGAAATCACTTAGCCAATTTGATATTATCTGCTATACAACCTAATAATACAGTAGTCGATACACTACGCGATTATTATGCAAGAATCAACGAATATAAAACAGCACACGCGCCAAGTTTAACAGCGACTGGAATAAGACTTTCAAACTGTTTGGTCGAGGATCCTGCAAAATTACAGAAATATATTTTACGTAATTACACTTCTGTAATAGCAGGACACATCGAAGAAGTTGATTTTATTCTCTCGCACGTACAATCAATTTCCAATGTTCATATTGTTCTTATACATTTAGATAATATATCGCCTAACGGAAAAAATGGAATGGATTTTCTATTGGATAGGAATTTGAAAAATTCCTATAATATACCCGGCATGCAAGATAATTTATTACCGTGGGTGTACAAAGAGCAACAACTTTCAAAAATATTTGGTTCTCTGAATAATTCAATTATAAACATACCAATAAACGACTTATTCGCAAACGATGTATCCCCGATCTTATATAGATTGACTAAAGAGTCAAACAATAAATTAATATTTGATTATGATTTGTGCCAATACCTCCATAGCCAATGGTACAACGAATTAATTCGATAAAAAAATTAACGTGAGTTAACAAACTGTTAAATACTTTACAAAATTAATAATAATAACCCCCAAAGGAGTAAACATGAAAGACGACGTAAATAAAGAAGAAACTCAAGAAGCACCAATATCAAACGAAGCACAAGAAGTACCAGGCTTAGGTATTGTTGATTTAAGAGTTATTAAAGAAGTTATTGATGTAGCAAGTGCGCGCGGAGCATTTAAGGCAGATGAATTTGCTACAATTGGTGATACATACGGACGCTTAGCATCATTCTTACAAACTATCGATGCGGCAAATGCACCTGCGGATGACGATGCAACAGACGAAACTGATGCAACAGACGAAGAAAATACTACAGAGGAATAAATTATGCGTAATATGAAACACATTGGTAGACACGGCGATCGCAAGGTTGCAATTGTCTACAAAACAGTACCAAACGAAGATCATATGGCGTTAGTTGTTTACACAGAAACTATGCAATCGGGTATGCACGATGCATTAATGAAGGTTCTTGAGAGCTTACCAGCACAAAACGAGAATGAGTTTGCTGACGTATTATTTAGAAATGTGTTCAGTGACGGTAGACCAATGTTGCAAACACTGCACGCAGAAGGAATGCTTAAAAAAGTTGAAGCACGTCAGATTCTTGTTACACCAAATGCTAAGAGCAGTGTTAACTTGCATGAGTTAAACACTATTCTTAAAGAAATGGCATCGGGCAAAGACGCATCTGACCGTCTTGCAGAATTAGATAAAAATGCTGGCTTGATTGATCCAAGAGAGAAGAAAGTAGAATCGTCATCAAGTACTGGTGTACTAGATGATTCTACACTAGCGCAACAACAACTAGCACAAGCTAATCGCATGGAAACAGAGTCTAAGGCAATGTTAGCTGAAAGTAAACGCTTAGTTAAGGAAGCACACAAACTTGACCCAAGTTTAAAGCCTAAGGTAAAAAAGACCGCTACTGCCAAAAAAGCAGTTAAAGCAAAGAAAACGCCCATTGCTAAGAAGACTTCTACAAAAACTAAAGCGTAACTAATGTGGGTATTAAATTAAGCACGGAGTTTCTCGATAAGTGGAAACATATCATCAGCGACGTTGAAAAAACTGACATACCTACCCACCTAATCGACAAGATTACTATTCGTTTACTTAGTACAGCTGAGCTAGACGATCATACACAAGTAATTAATATATCCGCGTTGAAAGAACAAGGATACGAAGCAGAGGAAATTGAAGATGTTATTAATGAAACATTGTACGAATTAAATGAATTTATTGATAGTGTTGATTTTTTCTTAGATATCGACGCAGTTGCGCAAGAAGTACAGCCGGAAACAGATAAAATACTAAACAACCTAAATTAACAATTAGGCTATTGGCAGGTACATTATTTCGTAGTTTTAACTTATAATAAACCTATGAAACAATACTTACAAGCACTTAGCGATGTTCTTAATAATGGAACAGTTAGAGACGATAGAACTGGAACAGGTACTATTGGCATTTTCGGCACACAACAACGTTATGATTTAAGCAAATCATTTCCAGCAGTCACTACTAAAAAATTAGCATGGAAGTCTGTGTTAAGTGAATTGCTGTGGTTTTTGGAAGGTAGTACTGATGAACGTAGACTAGCAGAGATACTGCATGGCACACGCGACATTAGCAAACGTACTATATGGACAGACAATGCCAACGCACAAGGTGTAGCACTTGGTTACAAGAATACAGACACAGTTAAAGAACTAGGTCCTATTTACGGTAAGCAATGGCGTTCGTGGGTTGGTGCAGACGGCGAGTACGACCAACTTCAAGCTACAATTGATAATCTTAAAAGCGACCCGTTTAGTCGCAGACATATTATTAGTGCGTGGAATGTAGCACAAATTAAAGATATGGCATTACCGCCATGTCATATTATGATGCAGTTCTACGTAACACCCAACGGTAAATTAGACTTAATTATGTATCAGCGCAGTGCCGATATGTTCCTAGGCGTTCCGTTTAATATTGCTTCTTATAGTGTTCTATTACATATGGTTGCGCAAGTAACTAACTTAGAAGTAGGTGAGTTCATTCATAACATTGGCGATGCGCATATCTACTTAAACCACAAAGACCAAGTCAAAGAACAACTTGCACGTGTTCCATTGGAATTACCACAGTTAAAAATTAATCCATTGGTAACTGAAATTAACGACTTTGTTATGAATGACTTTGAATTAGTAGGGTATGAATCTTACGCAACAATCAAAGCGCCAATGGCAGTATAAGGAGATATATGAAATCAAAAGAAGGACCATTTTTATCAGAATTCGACAAAGATTTAGAAGGAGTTGTGCGTCGTGAAATGACAACGTACAGGTACAGAGACGGCATGTTTATCAAAGAGAAAGTAATCCGCTGTTTTAAAGAAAATGGCGATTACCATGACACAACATCTGTTAGCCCAATGCCAGAATTAAAAAAATGTTAACTGCAGATATAATACACGCTAGTAGAAAACTTATTAAACGTTTAGTTAATAACAGTACATGGTTAGACTTGTTGCATGATTTTAGAAGCGAAGAAGGAATTGCAAAACACTTTAATCTAACATTAAAGCAACTACAACAAGTTAAAGAATTTTGGGAGATTAAGTGAGCAAAATCCTTTTAACAGGTGGACTAGGCTTTATCGGGCATACTATTGTACGTAAATTAGAAGATACAGAACACACACCTATCATCGTAGACAACAAGTCTGACTACGATGGTGCTATTGACCGTGTAGAGTTAGAAGCACTAACGAAAGAACGACAGTTATTATTCAAGACTGATGTTACTACTTATTTTGAAGATATTGTAAATGCAGAAGCACTAGACAAAATCATAGAAATACAGAAGCCCGATACTATAATACACTTGGCGGCGTTTCCTAGAGCAAAAGTAGTAATACAAAATCCACAACTTGGGTGCGATGTTATTTTAAAAGGTTTACTTAACTTGTTAGAATCGTGTAAGAAGCATAACGTAAAACGGTTTGTGTTTATATCGTCTAGTATGATTTACGGTGACTTTGACCAAGACAATAATCCGGAAACAGCAAGTACCAATCCAATTGAACCGTACGGTATTATGAAGTTATGTGCCGAGAACTTAGTACGTAACTACAATAGATTGTACGGCTTAGAGTACAGTATTGTACGACCTAGCGCAGTTTATGGACCGTATGATGTAGTGGACAGAGTACTAAGTAAGTTTATTGTTAAAGCAAAAGCAGACGAGACGATGAGCATTAACGGCGAAGGTCTAGCATTAGACTTTTCGTACGTCGACGATGTTGCAGATGGTATGATATTATGTGCTACACATCCAAAAGCCGCTAATGAAACGTTTAACATTACTCGTAGCATTGCACGTACGTTAGTAGACGCAGGAAACATTATTATCAAAGAAACAAACAGTAATTCAGAACTTATTGTTTCTGAGAATGACGGAAAGTATCCCAAACGCGGTGCATTAGATATCAGTAAAGCAAGAGACTTACTTGGGTTTAATCCTACTGTTAATATCGAAGAAGGATTAAAACAGTACATTGATTCTTTATGAAAGTACCATTCTTTGGATTAGACAGACAATACAGTAATCTAAAAAGCGAGTTATTAGAAGCAACTAACGGTGTGCTTTCTTCTGGTAGATTAATGGCAGGAAAAAATACTGAAATATTTGAAGATTGGTTAGCAAAAAAGAATCACAGTAAACACGCAATCGTTTGTCATAGTGGTACAAATGCATTAGAAATAATCGCCAAGTACTGGTGGAATAACTTCTTAGTAACTGCACAAACACCAATTGCCTGTATACCAACACTAACTTTTCCAGCAACAGCTAATGCGTTTATTAACAATGGATGGGATGTTGAATTTGTTGATTCGAATAGGTACGGACAAGCAGTTCACCAGCATGATTTTAAGACAGGTAAGAGGTTTCATGTATATGTAGGACTGTACGGTGCTCCTATTGTTCCGCACTCACTAGCATCCGATATAATCATCGAAGATGGCGCACAACATTGGCTAAGTAATAATTGTACTAGATACGGGCATTCAACTGCTATTAGTTTTGACCCGACTAAGAACTTACCGAGTTCGGGCAATGGCGGAGCAATTATCACAGACGACGATAGTTTTAACACTTGGGCACGTGAATATCAAAATCATGGCAAACCTTCTCATAAGTCAATTGGAACTAATTCTAGAATGAGTGAGTTAGATTGTTCACACTTACTAGTAAGAACAAAATACTTAGACCAATGGCAAGAACGCAGAAAGGAAATCGTTAGAATGTACAATACTGCGTTCGATGGAACGAATGTAGAGTCATTAATTCATGCCACTGTAGTAAATGACCACGCATGTCACAAGTACGTAATCGTAGTTGATGATAGAGATGAATTACAAACTAACTTAACGGATGATGGTGTTGATTGTAGAATTCACTACGATAAACCACTGCATGAAGTAAATTGCTTTCGTAATAGAGGTAAGTTAGACATGTTAAGCAAAGCAAGTATTCTAAGTAGAAAGGTTCTTAGTTTACCGCTATTTCCTGAATTATCAAATGACGAAGTTGAGTACGTTATAGAGCGTGTTCTTTATCATACTTCGCATTAAAGTAATCATTTAACCACTTCCATTCATAAGATAATCTTAACTTACTGAACTCACCGTTAACATTGTTGTAGTACTCGACTGCATCCTCTGCTCCGCGTTGACTCCATATGCCCAATTCAGTATCGCTTGAATCTAGCCACTTTTGTAGTCTGTACTCGTTATCAATTGTACTACTGTCTCTAAGTTTAATAACTTCGCGGAACGCACTTCTCCATGCAGTCCCAATGTTATCTGCATAATATGCAGTACCACTTAAAATTGGAACAACTTCGTGTTCTTGGTCTAATGTAAAGTCTAACCCAATCGCATCGTTATTAAGAACTAATTCTTTATTATAAGCAATCATTGCCATGTGTCCGTATTCTAGTCCTGTAATAGGATTTTTAGCATGAAATATGTAGTGTTTTGACTGTTGTAGTCTATCAGGTTGCCAATTCCAATCAAAGTTTTCATTAACTTGTAACTTAGCAAACACAGCAAAGAACCACGCTGTGTCGCTTAATTTGGCAGCCTCTTGATATGCTTGTACACGCCCGTCGATGGCATCTACACGCTTAGCATTGCGTGTTAGGCTACATAAATGCTCCCAATTCTCTTCTGCATTTGATTCGCCGTTGCTAATAAACACAATGTCTAACGGCTTGTCACTGTAAGTCACATGTTTTTTAGAAATATAAGGGTAATCATACACTTGATCAATTATATGATTCTTTGCATCTCTCGGCACCAAAGTAGTATTTGCTCCATTGCTTAATGGTGTAACTGTTCTAGTCTTTTCACGCCACAGGTTAGTAGTCGGTATTTGATACTCTTTACTGACATCATTTGTGAACAGTACTACAGGTTCTACAAAGTTATGCTGTTTAACATCTTGTACAACGCTATCATCGTTTACTTCAATATACGGTATATTCCAACGTGGTACTTGTATATCTTTAACAAAATGTATTGTGTCGTACCACTCTAATAACTCTATGTTATTAACTTGTTCTTTAAAAGTAGGTACATGTATATAAAATGTGTCGCCGAACTTCTGTTCGTTGCTAGGAAATACGTGCAACATTTCAGATTGCCATTCGCTAGGATGCCAAGTAAAATCAAAGTTAGTATAGTCGCACACCGATGAAGTAACCCATACATACTCGCTATCTACCTTGCTGATTATTCTCGATAACGTACCATGATAACTACTAATGAATCGTGTTTTCATCACACTATCTGTTGTGGTCTTTATTGAATTGAATGATGCACTAGAGTCAACATTATTAAAATCCAAAAACACAACTGAAGCACTTGAGGATATCCGCGTAACAATATCGTTCTTGTAATTTATACCACTTGATGATTTCTTTGGAACTAAGTACGTACTGCCATTCTCCTGCCATTGGCTAGCCCATACATGTGTTTGGTCACTTTCCCATGGAACAGGCTCTGCAGTAAAATCAAACGTAGAATAATCATTACAACCATCAGCCACCCATAAATATCGTGTACGTGACATATCTCGTGCGTTATTAACTGATAATGCTTGCACAGCATTACTGACATTGGGTTTATTATTAATATAAAAAATATCAAACATAGTAGTAATTATATATGATTAGAATTGACGAAATTTATAATAATGTCTTTTCTCCAATTGTGTTGTCAAAGCCCAAACAATCAATGCATTACTTTGACCCATTTGGTAGTACTGATTACCAAGCATTGAGTGCAGTTCCGTTAATTACCGTACGTAGCACAGCATATCTATTTTGGGACCAAGAACCATTTTTCCCCGAAGTACACAGTGATACAATTGATTGGTTCTATGAAGTATTCATCAACGGTGGACAAAAAAAGGTTGATGTTGTGTTCGTGACATCTGAAAAGAATAGTAGCAATATCAATGCCCTTGTTGATAATTATGGAGTTAAACTAAATTATTACTTCTTTCATGGGTGGGCTGCGTTAGATTGGTTCAGAGGTTACAACCGTACATCATTAATGCAAGACTTCAGGCACAGAAATATCACTAACACATTTTTATGCACCAATCGCATTGTAAGTGGCAAACGAGAACACCGAATTGAATTATTTAAGGAACTTGTGTCAAACGATTTAATATCAGGTAATAAAATAAGTTTCCCAGCGGTATGTCCTTATAGTAACGAGAAAATAGAAATTGATAATGTTACACTACCACTATCAATCGATTCGCATTCAGGACCAATAGAGAACGAAAGTTATAAAATTAGTTTATGGGACGATGCCAAAGAGAGTTTATTATATGTTGTTACAGAAACAGTGTTTAAAGAACAAACGTTGCACCTGACTGAAAAAATATTCAAACCCATTGTCATGCAAATGCCTTTTATATTAGTAGGTGCAAAACACAATTTGGAATATTTAAGAAGTTACGGATTCAAAACATTTAATGATTTTTGGAGTGAGGATTATGACTTTGCTGACAATGATACTAGAATACGAACAATTGCCAATTTACTGTCGGACATCAATGCCATGTCAATAAAGGAAAAAACTCAGTTGCAGAAACATCTATCACCTATTGTTGAACATAATTTTAATTGGTTTTATAGCAATGAATTTGAAAATATTTTATGGAAGGAACTGAATACAATGACAGACACATGGAAATGAAATTTGTCATTGACAAAATAACCAATGACGAAGCATATCCGAATCTAGCAAACGGGAATGCTGTTCCATTATCTGATGAATGGCAACAATTTAGTACCGTCACCCCGTACAGCGAACCCGTGATGTTATTCAAATACCTAAGTGAATGCAACGTACCTTACTCTTTTGTTGATTATGACTGTGAGGGGGCATTTTACCCAATTGCATTAAGTTATTTTGATTTCAGTATCGATTGGTTCGAGTTAATGAGTGCAACATTGATTTCTAAATTAAAAGATGGTGTTATAACTGTGCTATTTTATTATAGCGAGGGTGATAACCCACATGACATCGATGCGCATTTATCGAAACAGTGCAATGAACACGATATACCTAGAGCACAAGTCAAATTCATCAGTGCAAATAGCGTAGCAAACGATATTGATTATTTTTATCATATAGTAGATGATGAATTGTTATTCCAATACCGTAACAAGAAACATCCACCAGGGTTCTACCACGAAGAAACTCGTCAGAAAAAGTTCACTGCATTGGTTAGAATGCACAAATTTTGGCGGGCAAATACAATGGCATCATTGTGGAGGGGGAGATTTGATGCAGACGGGTACTTTGCATATGGCGACGAGGTTACTGCAGGCGAAGTTGAAACTGACAACCCAATTGAAGTCGATAACTACGTAGGACTACGGAAACTAACTGATATATTTCTATCTTGTGTTCCATTTTCTGCTGATTCAATGACATCCATCGAGCATAATGACCACGTATTACAAGTTCGCAAGCATTACGAAGATGCGTACGTAAATATAGTTCTTGAAAGCCACATGGATGTTGACCAAAGCAATGGGGTGTTTTTAACTGAGAAGACATTCAAGCCTATAAAAAATTCACAATTATTCATCATATTTGGTGCGGTTGGAAGTATCCAACACTTACGAGACATTGGGTATAAAACATTCGACACTGTAATCAACCATAAATATGATAAGATTCAAAACACTACAAAGAGATGGAAATCGGCAATGGATACAACCACGGCGTTACTATCACATAGTAATAATGACATTAAGCAAATGTACATTGCATGCAAAGACGACATAATACACAACCAATCTTTATTTCACGAAAGCAAAAAAAATAGATTAACCAAATTAATTAAGGATATTCATAATGATTAGTTCATACACTAGTTGGCAACCTCTAGAAGAAGTTATCGTAGGGAGTTCGTTCCCAGGTCATTACTTTGATTTTATAAAAGATAAAAATGTAAGCGACCAATTAGAATTAATTCTCGATGAGTCTGAGGAAGATTTGAATAACTTACAAAAAACAATTGAAAAATTCGGAGCAACTGTCCGAAGACCATCGATTATCGATAAGGAACAATTCCAATACCACCAATTAAATGATGGTGGTGCGAGTTTGCCCCCATTAACCCCACGTGATTGGCAAATATCATTAGGAGAGAAGTTATTGATTTGTGCTCCATTAGATGAGATGCACGACATTATCAATGAATACGAAAATGAAGTTCCAGGGTCAGTTATTGACCCATTCGATAGAGTATGGAAACCAGGAGTTACATTGGATGGTGGGAATGCTAGTTGTATTGTGAGAGTTGGCACAGATATTTTTGTTGATAATAGTGAATATTGGACAAAAGAACAAACGGATTGGGTTAAAGAAAATGTACTCGACGATAGATACACTGTACACGAAGCAATCACAGAGGGACACGGCGATGCAGTATTTGCTATATTAAAACCGGGTGTGTTGTTGTCGACGTACCACGCAGATGATTTAAATTTAGAAGATGAATTTAAAGGTTGGGATGTACTTAAACTCGAAGACCCAAGTATTAAGTTAGCAATGGAAATTGGAAAGTTCAGACATGAAAATTACAACGGTAGATGGTACGTACATGGACAGAATCCAACTAGTGAGTTTGCTTACTACGTAGATACTTACTTAAAAGATTGGACTGGCGAATCTGCCGAAACTGTGTTTAATGTTAATTGCTTGGTACTAGATGAACACCATGTTATCTTTAGTGGATACAATAAGGAAGTTTGGGATTTTTGTGCTAAACACCACATAGAACCAATCATTTGTGAATTACGTCACAAGTATTTTTGGGACGGTGGTATTAGTTGTTGTACACAGGATATAAGACGTACAGGTGGGTTAGAGTCTTACCTTTAAGAACACACCTTAACTCCATATTCTTTCTCAAAGCGTTTAGCATCATTTAAATCGTTAACCATTGGTTCGCCACGTATGTTTAACGATGTGTTAAGCAACATTGGACAACCAGTGAGCGTTAACCATTCTTCTAATAACTTTCTAATACCACTGCCGTCATTTGGTACAGTTTGTACTCTACTTGTTCCATCTTTATGTATGGTAGCAGGGAACTCTTCTGGCTTCTTACAGCGTGCTACTGCTTGCATATAAGGACTTTTCTCGAATCCTTTAGGCATAGAGAAGTACTCATTTACAAACTCCTCTAATATAACAGGAGCAAATGGTCTAAAGTGTTGCCTACGTTTAATATCGTTTACTTTATCTTTAATTTCTGCACCTCTTGGGTCTGCAAGTAAACTTCTATTACCAAATGCTCTTGGTCCAAACTCTGCACGTCCACTAGCAACACCCACAATCTTATTAGTTTGTAGTTCATCTAATATTTCTCGTACAGGGTATGCACCAGGAATGTCGTATCCCAAGAATGCATCGTTCCAATTAATCTGCTTGCCGTATGCTAGTGCCGCAGTACCTAAACTACTACCCGCATCGCCCGGGTTTGGCATAATCCATATGTTTTTAAAGTAGTTGCCTAAATTTCTATTTGCTAAGCAGTTTAGTGCTACACCGCCACAATATACTAAGTTTTTATTAGGGTAGTTATGTCGTGCATAATCCATTACACTGTATATTAATCCTTCTACAACTTCTTGCGAACTATTAGCAATG
>ENA-OREN01005066-OREN01005066.1-marine-metagenome-genome-assembly--contig:-NODE-5066-length-11121-cov-2.114361_pt1 | contig 11121 bp, 9 predicted proteins | sample MGYA00248624_ERZ508555 | MGnify/ENA primary metagenome ERZ508555 (study PRJEB26222, sample SAMN06267773) | marine metagenome | isolation source: Saanich Inlet, British Columbia, Canada | place...
CCACCGCCCGAAGCCAGGAACAGCTCGCGGAAGGCCGCGGCGACCTGGGCCTGGTCGTTGCGCTGGACATCGGTGACGACGAGGACGCGGGTGAGTTCGGCATAGTCGAAGGGCGAGGCGACGGCCGCTTGCGTCGGGGCCAGGGGAAGATGGCGCAGACCGGTGCGCAGGGTCGCCGCGGCCCAGCCGTCGCGCGAATCGGCATCGGGATCGCCCGGCGGGAACGGCATGGCATCGCGCAGGGTTGCCGAGGTCACGACGACGCCGTGGGCCTTAGCGATCACGTTTTCGGCAAAGGGCAGGCCGGGATCAGTCCAGTGGCGGTGCATCCCGACATCGATCTCGCGCCCGGCGAAGCGTTCCAGTGAGAACCAATCGACAAACTCGTCTGGTGTGTCGAACTGGAGCTGGGCCAGCATGCTGCGCCAGGCCTTAGCGATCTGGATGCCGCGCCGGTCGACGCCGCGAATGATGGATTCGATGCGCAGCCTGGTAGGTGTGTCGAGATCATCGGCAAGCTCGTCGAGCTGTGTTGCCAGATGACGGTTGAGCGCCACAAGGGGGCGTTCCAGATCGCCCAGGGCTTCGTGCAGCACACTTGCCTTGTCGGCGAGGCCATCGACCAGGGGCTCGACCGGGCATTCCATCCCGTAATTGCTCTGGTTATCGCCCGAGCGGGCAAGAACCTGCTGGCGGACCTGCCAGAGGAAACGTTCGACCGGTCCACGCGGCTGGTCATCGACGAGACGCTGACGCCAGCCTTCCGAGGGCAGGATGCGTGCGTATTTCTGGATCTCGTCGAGCGGTTCCTCGCCGCCGTCGCCGATCAGGTCGCCGGCACGTTTGGCGAGGCCGCGCGCGCGGCTGCGTCCACCTTCGGCGCCGAGTAGCCAGCGGCGCAGGTCTTCGCCTTCGCGCCCTGTGATGTGGGAGGAAAAGACGCTGTCGGCGGCATCAAACAGGTGATGGCCCTCGTCGAAGATGTAACGGGTGGGGAGGTTGGGATCATCTTCGCCCGAAAGTGCTGCCTGGATCAGGACAAGCGCATGGTTGGCAACCACGAGGTCGGCCTGGCGCGCGCGGCGAATGGAACGCTCGATGAAACAGCGCTGGTAATGCGGGCAGGCGGAATAAACACATTCACCGCGCTGATCCGAAAGCCCCAGCGTACGGGCGTTACCGAGCAGTTCGACAAGCCAGCCTGGAAAATCTCCGCCGGTCATGTCGCCATCGCGGGTTGCCTGGGCCCAGCGGGCGACGAGTCCCAGGGGAATGGCCTCGTTGGCGCGTGCCGCGACAGCATTGGTCGCCTCGGCGAGATTCAGCAGGCAGAGATAGTTCTCGCGGCCCTTGCGCACCACGACTTTTCGCGCCTTGACCGCGGGGTCGGGGTAGAGCCGGTCGAGCTCGCGGTCGAGCTGGCGCTGCAGGTTGCGGGTGAAGGTGCTAATCCAGACCGCACCTTGGTTTTTCTCCGCCCACAGACTGGCCGGCGCCACGTAACCCAACGTCTTGCCAATACCAGTGCCGGCTTCGGCCAGCACTAGGTTGGGTTCGTCGCGCTGGTTTCGGGGTTGGAAAGCTTGGGTGCACGACGCCGCGTAATCGCGCTGGCCTTGGCGTTTTTCCGAGCCGTCACCCAACAGTTCTGCCAATCGCGCTAGGCTTTCGGCAGGGGCCACCGGTTGATTGTCAGCCGGCGGTTCGGGCGGCACTTCGTGCCAGTCGGGTAGGCGTGACCAAACCCTGAGGCCTTGCCGCGCCGATTGAGAATGCCCGCCGTCGGGGGTGCCGAGCGCAGCCAGCACCGCCGGTCCCCAGGGCCAGCTGGCGGCGGCCATGGTGGAGGCGATATCCGATGCGGCGGTGTCGCCTTTCGAGGCCTCGGCGCCCAAATCCGCTAGCAGGGCGCGGGTGACTGCTAGCAGAGTTTCCGCCGACCGCTCGGGCGTCGAGGGCAAGGGCAGGCCTAGTGCTTCGGCCAAACCCAGCGGCGTCGGCAATGCAAACCGCGCCGGGTGGGTGAAGGCAAAAAGTTCCAGGACATCAAAGGCTGGAAACGGCGAGGTGCCGATGCGGCGCGCGGTGGACCTGGCATGACAAACGATCGGGGTCGTATCAGCGGCCAAGCGCCGGCGCACTTCAGCGCCGTCCAATAATTCGATTTCACCTTCTGGGCTCAGCCATGCCGTTGAGATGACCCCGGCAACAACAGCCGGCTGGCTAGGCAGCAGAATACGCAGCTGAGTGACGGACATATTGTCGAGTACCGCCTGGGCGCAAATCCGTCAAGAACCGGCGTTCCTGATATAGGACTGTTTGATCCAACTCGGAGGCTGTTCCTACTGATTTCCTCTGCGAATTGTGATACACTTAGCTATTAAGCTGATGGAGATTGATTTGTTCCGAGTTCGGTCCCTGCCTTGCCGGGACGGGAGGGAATAACTTAGTGAGGCTCCAACAGAAGGAGGTTAGAAAGATGATCCCACCGAACCAGCCAACGGACATATTGAATCTGTGAAAACTGGACTCGGTCCTATGTGATCGAGTGGTGCCGAGAGCATCGATAAACCCCGCCGCTTCGCCGGCGGGGTTTTGTATTGGGGCAGTTGCCAGATCGACCATTGGGTTGATCATGAGATTGATCGTTGGAGGCGCATAGCCTTGACGCTCTGCCCGGGCTTTGGATACCGTATACATGGATTGCGGACGATCGCGACGCTGGGTAAATGGGTAAATGGGGGAAGGGATGGCAGACGGGCCACAAGATAGACCGAAAATTGCGCCGGAAGACAATCGACGTGACCGCACGGACCAAGGCGATCGGCGTGACGAAGATGGCCGCCGCGACGACGACCGCCGCGCCGAGGAGCGCCGGGGTACCGGTAAAGCCATCGACTGGAACGGCTTGGAACAACGCGCCAATGAGCGGCGCGATACGGAACGCCGGTCGCGCGAACGGCGCCAGTTGGAGCGGCGGTATGCCGAACGTCGTAATATTGACGATATCATTGATGCGGGATGGCCGGCACTCAACAAGGATTGACGGCATGACGAGAATGAATGCCGGTATCCCAAGGCATACTTTTTTCACAAATTTGCCCAATTTTTCGGCAATTTGCGGCCTCAACAGGCGGATTGTGTGAATTGAGGTTTCTAACGTCTTGCGGTCTCCGGGGAATCGTCATAATTCCTTAAGCCAAGCGCATCAAATTGTCTCCCGGAGGACGGCGTCCCGTGTTCAAGAAGAATAAAACCAAAATCGATATCGGCGACAAGTTCGTAAAGGCCGACGACCCGACGACCGTTTGGATCGTTGCCGGCAGCGGCAGCCCGGTAGCGTCCATGCCGCATTTTCAGGTTGTCCGTGAAGATTACGCCAGCCGGGTTCGCACCCTGTCACAGCAAGTGCTGTTGGATACGGATTTCTATCGGCGGGTTTCTTAAAGCGCCCTTCATTAAGGCCCCTTACGGCGCACCGAGCATCGATATTTTCTTGATGATATAGTCCCCACCTACATTTATCAGCGCGATGCCGCTAAAGGGATCGCGGAATCCGCGGTCAGTTGTGTCCATTACCGATTTGTCGTCGATGGTGACGGTCATTCGGCCGTCGACGTGACGGGACCACACCAAGCGATGAACTTTCTTGTCCTCAAGTGCATAAGGCGCGTCGGCGCGGTCCACGACGCTGGTGCCGCCCCTCGATACCCTGAGCAGTTCAAGCTTGCCACCGGGCGAATATCCAAGCCGGTACCCCGGTGACGCGGCGCCGCGAAAATTTCCCTGATAGACGGCGAACTGTAGGCGTCCTGCCTTTGACCACGAACTGAAATCGGTTTCCATGGAGAACGCATTGGAAACTTTCGCGCCGGCGTGAATGACAGCGGCCTTCGGTTCGGCGCTGCGGGTATCGCCCGATCCATCTTTTTTGCGGGTCAGGACCTGGTTAAGAATTTGACCGAAAATTTGCGCGGCCTTGTCTTCGTTGGACGTGGCAGTGTTCTCGTTGGCGGTGTTCGTGTTCGAGGCAGGATCAATGGCGCTTCTCAATCCCCAACCACGTTCAATCCAATATTTACCCGAGACCACCGTCCAGACCGGGTCCTTGGCGTAATCGCCATCCAGAAATTCGTCATCGAACACACGTTCGTGCCAAGGTCGGTCAAAGCCCCGTGCCAGGTCGCGCAGATCGCGAAGAAAGGTCGGGTCGGCAGCGCGAGCTCTCTCCGCCCGGTCAACCAAAGCGTTCAACTTATCGATGAATGCTTGGGTCTGTTTGCCGTCGCCGGCACTGGAATCTGGGTTGTTCCATTGCGAATAGGTCGATTGTTGGGCCTGGGCCGGAACCGCAACGGCCATCGTGATGGCCAGCAAAACACCAATAAGACGCGCCATATGAAACCCTCCCCGTTAGGAGAAAACCGTATCACAGGGGGCGAAGGGTCGCCAAGGGACGGCATGCTGGACGGCGATGTTGGTGAGCTTCTAGGCGGCTTGTTCCAATGCCGGTGGCCGCACGCCCAACATGTGGCATATGGCGAAGCACAGTTCGGCCCGGTTCATCGTGTAGAAATGAAATTGTTCGACACCGTGAGCATGTAGCGCACGGCATTGTTCGGCGGCGACGCTGGCGGCGACCAGACGCCGAGTTTCCGGGTCTTGATCAAGCCCATCGAATAATTCGGCCAACCAGGGCGGTATGGAGGCGCCGCATTTGGCGCTGAATTTGGCGACCTGATGAAAATTGGTAACCGGCAGAATGCCAGGGATCACCGGCACCGATATGCCGGCGGCCAGGACCCGGTCCATGAACCTGAGGTAAATGTCGGCGTCGAAAAAATACTGAGTGATGACGGCGTCCGCGCCGGCATCGACTTTGCGTTTAAGATTGTCCTGATCGGCCTGGGCGTTGGGCGCATCGGGATGAATTTCCGGGTAGGCGGCGACGCTGACTTTGAAATCTCCGACGCGTTTTAACCCGGCGACCAAGTCGCTAGCGTAGGCGTAGCCATCGGGATGCGGTTCATAGGGTCCCGCAGCTTTCCCCTGGCCGCCCGGTTGATCGCCGCGTAGTGCGATAATATGGCTGACGCCGGCGTCCACGAATTGCCGAGCGACATCATCGATACGCCCGCGGCTGGCACCGACGCAGGTCAGGTGCGCGGCTGGCCTCAAAGCTGTTGAGTTGAGGATTCTGGAAATTGTCTGCAATGATCGCTCGCTGGTCGATCCACCGGCGCCGTAGGTGACGGATACATATGCCGGATCAAGCGGAGCCAAGCGGGCGAGGCAGGCCCAGAAGCGCTGCTCCGAATCGGGGCCTGATGGCGGGAACAATTCGAAACTTACATCGACGTTGTCCGGCAACGGCGCGGCAATCGCCAAGTCCGGGCCGGCAATTTGTTTAGTTTCGATGAGGGCGCGGGCGTGGAAAAAGGATTGTTCAGGCATGGTCTTGGCTTTCTTTGCTTCTGATTGATTTGATGACGAAGTTTGCGCTCAATGCACGGCGTCTTGGATCTCCGACATCCAGACCCAATGGTCACCGGCCCCGTCGACGCTGTCCAATTCGGGCTTGATACCGACCCACAATGTCACGGTCAGTGGCGTGCCGGGGAGATGCGCGATGCGGCGGACTTCAAGCTCGGCATCGGCAAACCAGCCACCAACCTCAGCATCGGCGAAGCCCAACCGGCGGTGTTCGTGTTCATCGCGCAGGCTTTCTTGGCCGTGCGGCGCGAAATCTACGGCCAGCAGCATGCCGCCGGGTTTCAGGACGCGTGCCGTCTCGGCAATGGCGCGTGCCGGGTCATCGGCGAAGTGCAGAACCTGATGAATGATCGCCGCATCGAAGGACCGACTGGGCAAGGCCATCTGATACATATCGCTTTGACGGACCTGACAGTGGCCGATGTCGGCGCGATCCAGGTTGGTGCGCGCCACGGCCAGCATATCTCGCGACATATCGATGCCGACACCGGCACCGATTTGGGGCGCCACCAATTCCAGCATGCGTCCGGTGCCGGTACCGACATCGAGGAAATCATCAATGCCGTCCTCGGGCAGGAACGAAAGCACCGCATTCTCGACTTCCGCCTCATCGACATGAAGCGCACGCAGTTGATCCCAGCTCGCGGCGTTGGTGCCGAAGTACGCGCTGGCCGCATCGGCGCGTTCCTGTTTGACCTCGGCCAGGCGCGCGCCGTCGCCGGCAATTACCGGGTCTTCCGCCGGCATCAAATCGCCAAGGCTGAGTAGCACGCGCGCGCCCAGGCCGTCGCGCGCGGCGCGGTGGAACACCCAGCTACCTTCTTGAAATCTTTCCAGCAAGCCGGCCTCGACAAGTAGCTTCAGGTGGCGCGAAACGCGCGGCTGGCTTTGGCCCAAAATGCGCGTCAGTTCGCTCACCGTGAGCTCGGTTCTGGCGCAAAGAACAAGAATCCGGAGGCGAGTCGGTTCGGCGGTGGCCCGAAGTTTGTTGAGAAGTTGGTCCATGAGATCGCGGACTGTCCATTTGGTTGGGGCGGCAAATTCAATGTTATTGAGCAGCACATGGCCGCCTCTTGATAAGACGTTATTGCACAATGAAAAAAAGATATCAACATATCTATATATCATTGTTTATACTTATTAACGAAAACTCACGAAAACCGGGCAGTTTGGATGAATTTTCATCCTTTGAGCACCCGTGCGGCGGCGTTTCCTTTCACGAGGCACGCCTATTCTTCAGGCTGGTGTCACGGAGATGAAACAGGGTGGGTATTAACGAGCTGGTAACCATGATGGTGCAGACTACTTTTATGAATAGGGACGTTGCGCCGATGATGTTCTCTCGGCTGTTTGCATTATTGATCTGTGCGCTGGTGATGACCGGCTGCGCCACTGCGCCGGCCCCCGGTGATCGCGACGCCGTGGCTGACTTCGAAGAGATCAATGATCCCTTCGAGCCGACCAACAGGGGGGTGTTTACCGTTAACCGTGCCCTCGACCGGCTGGCACTGAAGCCGGCAGCGACTGTTTACCGCAAAGGCCTGCCCGAATTCGTGCAAGACCGTATCGGTGACATCCTCGCCAATCTGCGCAGCCCGGTGATCTTTCTAAACGATGTGTTGCAAGGCGAAGGCGTGCGCGCCGCACATACCCTGATGCGGTTCGTCATCAATTCAACCCTCGGGTTGGGTGGGTTCATGGACATGGCCACGGCCATGGACATCGAAGGCCACGATGAGGATTTCGGCCAGACCTTGGCCGTTTGGGGCGTACCCGAAGGGCCGTTTATGATGCTGCCGGTTTTCGGGCCTTCAAATCCACGCGATACGGTTGGTCTGGTGGTCGATTTTCTGACCGATCCGTTGAGTATTTGGGCGGTCAATACAGACCGCGAATACGCGAGCTTTGCACGCGCCGGTGTGCAGGCCGTCGATGCGCGTTCCGATACGCTTGATCTTCTTGATGATGTTGAAAAGTCTTCACTTGATTTCTATGCGGCGATCCGTAGCTTGTACCGGCAGCGCCGCGCTGACGCGATTTCCAATGGCGAGGGGTCGGCCAATTTCCCGGCCCCCGGCCTCAGCCAATCGCCCCTTGGCCCGGTGTTGGACGACAACGAGGAACTCTCGCGGAGCGCTTTCAGGTAATGATCTTGAATTTGTCTAGCTACCGGTCCCTGACGGGATATTTTCTTGGGGCGTTCTTGGCGTTCGCCACCTTGCCCGCATTGGCCGGCGTCGAGGAAGGATCCGAAAAATTCGTCCGCTCCTTGGCCGACAAAGCGGTCCATTCGCTGACTACCGCCGACACACCCAGGCTCGAGCGGATCAAGCGGTTTCGTGAGTTGTTCCGTGAAAGTTTTGCGGTCACCTCAGTTGGCAAGTTCGTACTCGGCCGCAATTGGCGCCGCGCCAGCGACGACGAGAAAAAAGAATACCTGACGCTGTTCGAGGACCTGATGGTGGTCACCTATGTCGACCGCTTCCAGCGTTATGCCGGCGAGGCTTTGAAAGTCACCAAAAGCCGCGCGGAAAATGACAATATTGCTACCGTGTTCTCCGAGATCCAACGCCCCGGCGGGATCAAGCCGATCCGCGTTGATTGGCGGATCGGCACCAATGGCACGATTTATAAAATTCTCGACGTCATCGTCGAAGGGACTTCCATGTCGAACACGCTGCGTTCGGATTTCGGCTCAATCGTCCGGCGCCAGGGCGGCAAGGTCGCCGGCCTGATCACCGCGCTGCGCGAAAAGACCGAGGCCTTAAAGGCGGAAGCGCAGTAGGCGCCGAGGCGCCTCAGCGTAAATTCAATTTATCCCCCAGTACGTCCGGATTGACCACGTTGATCGAATTGCCCTTCGTGTACGCGACAATTTGCTCGAAGATATCCGTGAACTGAAGCTGATATTCCTCTTGCGAAACATAACCGATATGCGGCGTGCAAATCACATTCGGCATGTTCAACAATGGATGCGCTGTATCGCGCATCGGCTCGTCTTCATAGACGTCCACGGCCGCCATGCCGGGCCGCCCGGCTTCCAGTGCCGCGACCAGTGCGCCGGGCTCAATCAACGGCGCGCGCGAGGTGTTGACGAGCAAGGCGCCCGGTTTCATGAGGCCCAAGTCGGCGGCTGTGATAATGCCCCGCGTCGCCGGATAAAGCCTAAGCTGCAGGGATATGACGTCGCATTCAGTGAAGAAGGTTTCGCGCGAAGCTGCCACGGCCACGCCGTCGGCCCGGGCACGTGCTTGCCCTTCATCGCTCGCCCAAAAGATCACGTCCATGCCGAAGGCCCGGCCGTACTCGGCAATAGCCCGGCCGATCCGCCCATAGCCGTATCGAAGTAGTCGTCGAGGATGGTGATGTTCATGATGCGCTCATTGTCAGTTAGGCCTCGGGGCTTCGGTGATTGACTGTCGCCCCCCGATATCTAACGCTTCCGAATATGCATGACCACGCTATTGATTTAATCGCGGCGCAAGATGCCGGCACCGAAGCGGCATTGCTGGCGCTCAACAACGCCCACGCCGAAGAAACATCGTTCCTGACGATCGACGCGTGGCGGACGTTGATTGAGGCGGCATATGCAGCGACGTGCATTGGTGGCGCTGCGGCGCTGCTGATCGCCTTTGACGATCAGGCGGTCTATGACGGTGTGAATTTTCAGTGGTTCCGGTCACGCTGGAAAAACTTCGCCTATGTGGATCGGGTCATCGTCGCCGATAGCCATCGCGGCCGTGGCGTCGCCCGCGCGCTCTACGATGAATTGTTCCGGCGCATGGTTGCGTCGGGTCACACCACTTTGACCTGCGAGGTGAACATCAACCCACCAAACCCCGGCTCCGACGTCTTTCATGCCCGCCTAGGCTTCAATGAGGTCGGCCGCGCAGAGCTTCCCGATCGAGGTAAGGAAGTCAGATATCTCGTGAAAGATTTGACGTAAGACGTGACCCGACGCCAGTGGCGTCAATCCCGCGTCAGCGGCTTATACTTGATCCGGTGGGGTTGATCCGCGTCGTCGCCGAGGCGGCGTTTTTTGTCGGCTTCGTAGTCTTCGTAGTTGCCTTCGAACCAGACCACTTCGCTGTCGCCCTCGAACGCGATGATGTGGGTCGCCAGGCGGTCGAGGAACCAGCGGTCGTGGCTGATGACCACGGCGCAGCCGGCGAAGTCGGCGAGGCTGTCTTCCAGGGCGCGCAGCGTTTCCACGTCCAGGTCGTTGGTCGGCTCATCCAATAAGAGCACGTTGTTGCCGGCCTTCAGCATTTTCGCCAGGTGCACGCGGTTGCGTTCACCGCCCGAGAGCTTGCCGACCTTCTTTTGTTGGTCGGCACTCTTAAAGTTAAACTGAGCGACGTAGGCGCGGCTTTGCATGGTGCGTTTGCCGAGATCAATCTCATCCAAACCGCCGGAGATTTCTTCCCAGACGGTCTTCGCGTCATCCAATGAATCGCGCGATTGGTCGATATAGCCGAGCTGCGCCGTGTCGCCAATGCGGATTTCGCCGCCGTCGGGAGTTTCCTGACCGGTGATCATCCGAAACAGCGTGGTCTTGCCGGCGCCGTTCGGGCCGACGATGCCGACGATGCCGCCGGGCGGCAGCTTGAAGGATAAACCGTCCATGAGCAGGTGGTTGCCGAAACCCTTGCGGACGTCGGTGGCCTCGATCACCAGATCGCCCAGGCGCGGTGCGGGCGGGATAACAATCTGCGCTTCGCCGGCCTTAGCGTTGCGGGATTTATCAACCAAATCATCGTAAGCGGTGATCCGGGCTTTTGATTTCGCCTGACGGGCGCGGGGGCTTGCGCGGATCCAGTCCAGTTCGTGTGCCAGGGTGCGCTGGCGTGCGGTTTCTTCGCGCTCTTCCTGTTTTAGGCGTTTTTGTTTCTGTTCCAGCCAGGCCGAATAGTTGCCTTCATAGGGGATGCCGTTGCCGCGATCCAATTCCAAAATCCAACCCGTCACGTTGTCCAAGAAATAGCGATCGTGTGTGACCATCAAAACGGTGCCGTCGTAATCACGCAGATGGCGTTCCAGCCAGGCCACGGACTCGGCGTCCAGATGGTTGGTGGGTTCATCCAACAAAAGCACTTCGGGCTTTTGCAAAAGCAATCGGCAAAGTGCTACTCGGCGCCTCTCACCGCCGGACAACTTCTCGACGCCCGAGTCGGCCGGCGGGCAGCGCAAAGCATCCATGGCAATCTCGATGGTGCGTTCCAATTCCCAGCCGTCAACGGCATCGATTTCAAGATCAAAGAGGGCGAAACGTTCTCGCTGGTCGGCGAGAGCGGCTGTGGCAAAACCACGGTGCTGCGCATTCTTGCCGGATTGACCGAGGCCAGCGCCGGCAAGGTCGAGATTCGAGGCAAGCAGGTCACCGGCCCCCAGGACGATTTCGGCGTGGTCTTTCAGTCGCCGACGCTCATGCCATGGCGGACGGTGATCGATAACGTGCTGTTCCCTATGGAAGTCAAAGGCCGGAAGAATGCCGAGGCGAGGGCACGCGCCGTCGAGTTGTTGGAGCTTGTCGGTCTCGGCGGATTCGAGACCGTTCTGCCGAAACAGCTTTCCGGCGGTATGCAGCAGCGCGCGGCGCTGTGCAGGGCCTTGATCCACAAGCCGTCG
>ENA-OREN01005071-OREN01005071.1-marine-metagenome-genome-assembly--contig:-NODE-5071-length-11113-cov-2.822399_pt1 | contig 11113 bp, 23 predicted proteins | sample MGYA00248624_ERZ508555 | MGnify/ENA primary metagenome ERZ508555 (study PRJEB26222, sample SAMN06267773) | marine metagenome | isolation source: Saanich Inlet, British Columbia, Canada | place...
GCAACACCACGTCAATGCCCAACAGTTTGACCTAGTAGTAGACCTACTCACACAAGCCCGTCACAACCCTGCCTATGCCAAGTGCAAAGTAAATTGGGACAGCCTCATCGCCAACCACAGTCAATACATATAACAGTCCATGATACCCGTCCTCATAGCCAGGCGGTGGTGCTTGGTAAAGCATATACCCGGCCGGCTCAAACCCAGAATGGATCAGGCTTACCAACGCTTACCAACCCCGCTGACCATACCAAAAGCACCATGTCACAGGGAGGTTCAGACCCCTACCAAATGTTACCAGGATCTGTGCTCGCGGTGCGAAACCCATTGGTGATTCTGGATTGGTCTACCAACTGTTACCACGGTACCGATCTGGCTCGCCCACCATTCTATTGTGCTATTACCAAACATTACCAGCCGCGGTGTTAAATACACACATGATATCAACTGTGTTACTCTACATCATCATAGTGGGCCTGCTCGCATACGCCTCGTACCTCAGGAACACACTCAATAGAAAGTAGTCGGAGACCCACCGACCCCAAGGCATAGTGTTGCAGGGCGACATGCCGTTGCTACCTTGATCCACGGTGGCCGATCTGGCCCTCCTCACCCCAACCACATCATAGAAAGCGTACGGTGTAATATCGTAGACCAAAGCAATCTTTTTGGTAAGAAAAATCCTAAGGATGGCAGGCATAGTCCAAATGCTCCACCGCCTACAGTAGCCATACGATAACTATTATCATATGCCCACAGAACGAGAACACTCACAACACAACCCAGAACACAAGCGGGATCACCATCCAGCCAGACGCCTACGGTTCCTGGACCACGAAGTGCCTACCACGGGTAGTGCCCTCATCATTAAGACTGTCATTGGTGTGTTGGCCCTGTATGGCTTATACAGTCTATTCTCGTAATCGTATAAGTTCCGTCAATAACTGCATAGTCATTCAAGTAGGGTATCAACAGTGGATAGGGTAAGTCGCGATCAATAGAAACATTAGTATAGGATAAGGGAAGGTCTCAAAAATATCGTACGCAAGTTCCTGCGGAACTTAGTTGGCATATCGCCCGTTTACCAAGCAAGTGTGTGCCGTGAAAATTTGAGCGGACGCATCGAGTTCTACTCGCGGGCCGATTGTCGCTTTACCAGATCTATGATTGTTTGAGTAGATACCTTTGCTTTACTGATGCTGATATCTTGGCACGATGTTCTGCTGATTGTGGACCTCTACGCCCATTCTTCCTTAACTGCTTTGATCTATACACTGGATCCGCCCACAGTCGTTTGATGGCATCTGCTTGACGCTGTCTGTGTGTTGTAGAGCCAAATGTTCTAGGTCTCTTCTTCGCTATGGGTCGCAATCCTTCTGCTTGTTTCCTACGCCAGACTTCCTGATGTATAAGACTTACCCTTCTCTTCCAAGCAGGATCACTGTATCTCTTTTTCATATGCTCTGCCTGTTCTGTTCTGATCTTGTCGTACTGTCTGCTGGATATCTTGTAGAAATGCTTCTGTGATCCATTGGCCATCCTGTGTAAAGCATAGACCATCTTGCTCTTGTTCTCGCCCTCATAACACTTGGCCAATATTAAATGGGCAATGAAATGTTCTCTGCTGGTGAGAGCAATACGATTATCTACTGTGTCTGTTCCGCCTATACTCGTAGGAATGATGTGATGTAATTCATATCCTTTAGGCTTCTTCTTGCTTCTTGATCGTTTGCCTCTGCTTGATATGAATCGATTGTATAACGATAGGTATCTGTTCATTATAAGTGTATTTATCAATCGTATAAAAAGATACCAACTACCAATTACCAAAGAGAAACCCCCACTAAACAATCAAGTCTAATGAGGGTCCTATTCTTTCGGTAGAGGGAGGTCCACCTAAGAAACTTATAAGCCTGGTACGATGGCCTGTATGGTCCACCATGCTATCACTCCGATAGCGAATATCTCTAGTCCTGACATTCCTATATCCTTCCTGTTAGTAGTACGATCAATGTGAATATGGTCGCGAACACCACGAGTTCTATGATCATAACAATATGATGATCAATAGTGCGGTTATCACGACGCCGGCGAGTACATAACCCGCCCATTCAAGTAGATCGTGGAATTTGTTTCTTTTCATGTTAGGCTCCCGGCCTCATGCAGGTCTGTTCCGCCAGGTGCTGATATCTGTCCGGAGCCATCTTCCAGAGATCCGCTATCTTCAGCACCATCCTCAACGATATCTCTCTCAACTTGTGCTTGTTCTCGTAGATGAAATTGACCAATTCCGCTTCCGCTTCCTTGCCCATGGCATACTTCTCCAACATTCCCGTGCCCACTATCTGTCTGATCCTCAGCATACGATCCCTCATGCTGTCAATGGTCAGATCCAGGTAATGGCATCTGCTCTGTAGGGCCTGTAAGTGGTCCTGCAACTTCTTGGATTTCACGTTGTCGAACTTCACGTTCGTTATGAACACCACACCACCGTTGAACTCGAAACTGTTGGGCATTCCCTCTGCCATCAAAGTCCTAGACTCTGTGTTCCAGTGTAGGGTTCTCTTCTTGCCCGTGTCCAGTGCGGCCTTGAGCAGGTTAAGTGCTAGGTCATCGTACAGTATCGCATCACAGTCATCGAAGCATACCACGTGGCCTTTCGCCGAGTGTTCATATAATTTCTTGTAGAGGCCTATGGGGCTCATTGCACCTTTGACCACTTCAAACTTCCGGGCATTGTTGGCTATGTCGTCGAACATACTTCTCTTCTCCAGTGCCCGTTCAACACCGTATGACTTGCCTATGCCTGGGGGTCCACTCACTATCATTGCTCTCACCTTGCTGGTGGATACTGCCTCCGCCATCTCGTCCAGGATCTCGAATCTCGCCGCGATACGATCTATGGCCTGTTCATCTGTCTCTGTGCCCTCGGCAGGCGTGTCAGTGACTGTGTCCTTCTTCAACTCATCTCGTTGCATCTGGAAAGCACCTTCTGTCGTGATTGTTAGATCTGTTATGGCAGGAACATTTATCCTCGCCTTGTCCTTCTCAGTGAAGCCGTCCAGCTCTGAGCAATCAACAGTGACGAAGCCACCTGGCTTGCCCGCGAATCTCTGGTAGTCCTTCAGTATTGGAAATATCCTACCGCTCATGTCCTGATTACGATAAGATCCTTGCTCTATCTTTATGTATTTGTTGATCATCTTTCCTCCCTTAATTGATTAATGACTCTTGTATATTATAACACGTCTTTGAATGCTGTCTACTCCATTTGGTAAAATAAGATTGGGCGGGGGGAGTTGAAGTCCCCACCCAAACTGATCCTGGATTATTCATCCTCGGATTTGGTCTTGTTCACACCCGATCCCAGGGTGTCCCAAAATTTGTCTAGCGCCATCAGTGGTGGATTCACTTTCTTGCCCGCCACCGTGCAACCCATCAGCATCACTGCAACTGCAACGACCATCATGATTGAAAGCAACTTGATCCTTCTCCTCCACATCATCTTCATGATGTCTCTGGGTGTGTTTCCGTATATCAGCATCAGTCTAACAATACCCCGTATTCCTTTGGATAGTGTTCTATGAACCAGTCCATGCCCTTCTGCATCATGTCATAGTCTTCCAACATCTCCGCCCCCTTGATGCAATCATACACCGCGACCGCGATTGGTTCCAACATCACCTTCTGCTTGGAGAATGGGTTCATCACCTCGACCGGTGCCTTGTCCATTATCTCCACCTCGAATGGTGGGTTGGGTACCTTGTGTAATATATCACTCGCCATATTTGTCCTCCCTTTTCTTGTAGTTGATAACATATAATAATATCGCTCCAATGATTGCTATGACCAGGATGCCCACGCCTAACATTCCCAATCCTGTTGACCAAGTAAAGGTTCCCATTAAAATGGTACCTCCATGTCATCCTTCTTGTCTTCCTTGTTTGGATTCACATAGTCCTCGTCCAACCATTCAAATTCGTTTGATGTCCAATTTGGATCGGAATAATCAACTGTAGAATTGTCCTCGTATGGAACACATTCCGCCACCTTCTCAACCGGTTGGTCAATATCAACATCATGGTCCAGATTGTGATCACTCGCATATACTTCAACAGGCTCACCTTTGTGGTAGCCATCTGCCCATTCAATCTTTTCAATCCCACAATGTTCCATCACAGCCGACTCTGCCTCGTCCTTGCTGTCTGCGATCACATCGTATTCTACCCAGGCTGTGTAGGCCTTTCGAACTCGATATTTCTTCTTGCCGATGTCCTTGTGTGGATTATCTCTGTCTATTATTTCTTTTTGCATATTCAACTCCTTTTTTTATTCTATATTTTAACACGGATCTGTCTAGCGTCAACCTACAGTTCCTCCGCTATTCCCAACACTTCCGCCAGTCCTAGCAATACTCCAACGGCCTGCAGGGTCATATCTCCCGTGATCCATAACCCATAACAGGCACCAAATCTCAATATGCTCTTCATTATCGAGAACATGAAATGCCTGCTAGATTTTGATTCCTTTGGTTGCAACTAGAATCCCTCCGCGAACACGATTCTTGCACCTGGAAATCTTGCTTCAACGATCTGCTTGGCCTCACTTGCCGTTCTACCATCTTCTGCAACTTTCATCGGGCCTTTGCCTTCTAGTGTCACCCAAAATGTGTAAGTCTTCATATTAGTTTTCTCCCTTCATTGTTAGTTTCATTATACTATAGATTACCATACTGTCAACCTCCTATGATTGGCCTTATTTTATTGGCAAAAATTTGGTTATGATCAGGCCCAGGATGTTGATTATCCGAAGCCAATCTAAATTCGCTAGACAACTCGTAGAAAGGTAAAATCTTGCAGAAGCCGTTCATGGTTTGATCCAACATATCGTAGGTATCTGATTGATATGATGTGATGTATAGATCAACCTTTTTGCTTATCTCTGCCAACAGTTCTTTCATCCTATTGGAATAACCGGAAAAAAGCAACGACGGCTCACCAAACATGACGATGTCTTTAACCATTTCTTTTGCTTCTCTGTCGATCTTGTCGCTCTTGAATGGTATGAATGTCCACGATCCTTTGTGTTGGTCGTGGAGTTGGAGTCTGCAGACGTGAGGCAATAACATCACGAGTCAGTCACATTTAAAATTCTGGACATACCAATGGGCCGTGCCCACTATTGCAGAAATACTGTTGCCTCCCACTCCAAAATTCTTCGCATCACCTAGGTGATAAGGCCAAGTCTGGTTGTCATCCAACAATTCTCCATAGGTGAAACTGCAACCAAAACAGGCTGTACCAATGTCTGTGAACTGATCCCTCTGTATCTGGCCAAGCTCGGGAACGAACTCCTGTCGGAATATAGGAACATCTAATGACCATAAACCGTTCAAAGCCATCTCATTACCTTGTATGGTTTGGTCTTTGACATAAGAATTGTTTTTTTGATTGAATATCCCAAATTTGTCAGGATGTTGATTCAATCCATTTAGTAGAACTTCATCCACCAACACCTTCTGTGGTTCTTTACTATCAACCACATCCTTGGTCTTGCCTGTCTTGTGAATCGTTATGTTGAGTCTGTCTTGCAACTCCGTTTCATGCCTAATCAACTTTGGTTGATCAATCACGCCGTCGAACATTTGAGTTCCGTTGATCGCAATCCTAAGTCGCGGAGGCACCAAACCTGTCGTTGGTTTTAGGTTTATGACAACCTTGTCTAACAAATTTCCAACCTGGCCTCTCCCAATGCCCTGTCTATGGCTATCCTTCTGCCTGCTTCTGTCTGCCCTTGTCCTGGTGTGTATCTGTAGGTCCAGTCTGGTCCATCATCACCCCAATTGCCTCTAGGATACTTCTTGCCATTGATCCGTACAAGCCAACCCGCCACATTGATGCAGGTTAAGTCGTCAGTGTCTGGGTGTCTCCGTTCCCAATAGTCATTGTCTGTCCACTCCACTTGTATCTTCAAGGGCAGACCGTTTGTGGCGATCGCCCTCGAAGTTCTGCTGGAGTAATTTATTCTTTCATCTGACACTAGGCCATCTCCTCATCGTGGTACTTGTCTGTGAAGTTCAAAGGCAATCCGTTTGGATCATTCTGTTCTTCCTTGTCGAAACCAAGTTCACATAACTTGTCATAGATCCATTCATCTGGCATACCTGTTCTGGCCTTCATGACACCGTATGGTATCTCGCCTTGGTCTGAATAGTATTTGATCAAATCATCAAAACATTCTCCACCGTACTCTATGTCTTCGATGTCTGTGATATGATTTGAATCCAATATCGCCTTCACTTCATCGTATTCTGAATCGTACATTATTTTCCTCCCTTTAGTTTTTTCATGTATCTCTTAGACGCTCTGTCGTAAGCCTTGTCGTCCTTCTTCCAATCGTACTTCATCGAGTACCATTTGTAGACCGCTACCAGGATGAATGCTATCCACATCACTGGAAACAAGATCTCCTTGGGTACATTGAAGAACGTCAGCAACTTGATCCCTGCTATGAAACCACCGGCCAACAGCACGACCTTGAACAACCAACCTAGGTTCTCCTTGGCATCTGTGTAGACCTGTTTCACTATCCAACTATTTCTTGTCATGTTATCTGCCCTCCTTCGCATCGTTTTCTAGGTCGATCATTGTGTCCACATTCGCCAACATCTCTTCTTCTGCGAACTCTGACCAAACACCATTGATCTGCTCATCGATGTCACTTGGCATCATGTCTTCTTTGCCTGAATAATCTTCATCGCAGAACACAGGTGCTTCTCTGTCTTCTGGTACGAAGTCAAAAGCGAACTCATCGCCTACGGCATACATATTCACGCCACCTTCTGGATTTACGAACTCTCTGTAGAACTTTCTAATTTCTGTATGGATGAAGTCACAATCTCTGTCATTGTCCAACTTCAAATATAAAGTACCATGAACCATTTCTTGTCTATTGATACCACCTATTCCATCTATGAATAATAGGATTTTTCTTGTGTTTTTATTGTCCATTTTCAACTCCTTTTGTTAAATGGTTTATAATTCAGTATAACACGGATGGTAATAGCGTCAACCGGCTAAAACCTTCCATTTTATGGAAGTAATTTACGGATAGTGTCCTCTATCTCGTAGATTTCCTCCTCGATTTGGTGCATTTTTACCAAATTACCCGAGTATCCCAACATCTCTAACCTGTTTTCTAGGTCGATCTTCTGTCGCTCCATCTCTGCTATCCTGTCCTTTGTGTCTTGTGTCATTGTCTCAATCATGTACCGCTCCTTCCTGTTTTAGGTGTTTGATTAATTTTAGAACCTGTTCCTTCTGATGATGTATCGTGGCCTTGCCGTGGTCGTCTAATGGATATCGTAAGGTATCGGCTTCGTCCCATGGGATATAATTTTTCTTTTCATCCTCGGTCAACTGTTCATACATCCATACATTTGAACAGAAAGAAAGTAATCTGTAGATTCCTGTGGAATTTTCTATTAGGTCTCTTTTCTTCATGCCAGGCTGATAACCTGAATTGTTCTCATCATCTATAGAAAGATACTGCATCCATAATTTCTCATAATAGTTTCCTGTATCGAAGATAAGGTGTTTGATCTTGTTGAGTTCTAGGTATGCTTGGAATGTTATTAACTTCACGAAGAGCTTGTCGTGTTCTGTGTGTTCAACTGTATGAACTATCGCTCCCGACTTCATATAAGTTTCTAAAGTTTCTAACGAAACGATATCTGTATTAATCTTATCATGATCTGCTATACTATGCCAGTTTGATTTATGATGTAAATTGTGTAATGGATCAAACTTATTGGCGATAGGTAAGTCAAACCGGTTGTAATGACTAACAGGCATTATCACCATGTCTGGTTTGCCATTCTGTGCAATCCACTCGATGGCGACTCTGATCTGCCTATCTGGAGATGCTCCAGACTGTGATAAATTGACCACTTCGTCAACACCAAATAAGTCTTTTAATTCCTTTTCAATTTCAGAATAAACCATTCCATAACTGCAACCAGATATTAATAAAGTTTTAGGCATTGATCTCCTTTGTGGCTACCATATCTCCTCGACCTCTGATTCGATGTCCTCGTCTTCCCAACCGGTCATCTCCTCGTCGGCGTACTGGCTGTTCTTCGCTCCACACCTGTCACACTTGTCGTCCTTCTCGTCCATCGGACCGTGTTCACAATCCATGCACCACCATTCGTCGGCATAGTTCTCTTTCACTTCGGCCTTCTCCTCTTCGAGGTCGATGTTTGATAAGATGTTATCTAGTTCATCCATATTACTTCTCCTGCTGGTTAATTGCTTCTTCTAAGATGTTATTCAAAAGGGTTTGGATGTTATACTTCATCTCCACCGTTTGATCATATCCCATCGCCGGTTGCATGATGTTGGGATCAGGAAACACCTTGTCCTGTATCTGTTTCACTGCCACCGATAGGTAAATCAACAGAGCCAAAATGCTCAGGTTGATAACCAAGTTTATCTTGTTTGTCATTATAGTTTTTCTCCTGGTTCGAAGCCTCTGAATCTTAAGAACCGTGGAAACCTGAGGCTCCATTCGTTTGTGGTGTCCTGGTTCTGTGTTATGGCATCTGCCCTAACTTCTACTATCTGACCAATCAACTTCGCCTTGGCCTCCCAAAATGTCTCCCTGTCTGCGTCTGTAAGACCTGATCCAACATTCGTTTTAATAAACTTGCCATCATCTTTACCTTCTACTATCAAGGCACCCAGTTTGCCTACATTTCTTCCTGTGCCTTCTTCTGTGTCTACGACTTTCAACGACACTTCTATGAAAGGTTTGACCTTCAACCAAAGAGTAGACCTTTTACATTCATAAATTCCTGATATTGGTTTGACCATTATACCTTCAAAGCCTCTGTCTATACACATCTTGTTATAATCTGCGAATTGCTTCTGTCCATCTTCATCACTCAAATTGATCTTCACAGACTCCACCACATTGATATTTGGTCCGAACTCATAATTGTCTAACCATTTCTTTCTTTCTGTGATTGGTTCTACACAACTGCCGTCCATGAAGTTATAGAGTGGCATACAATCAAATAGATTAAGTTTGGCATCTTTTGTCTTTGCTCCACCCTTTCTGTGTATCTCTCTCATAAGAGTTTGGAAGTCATCACTCATAACCTCACCATCAAACACCATGGACTCACCCATCTGGTCTAACATATCATCAAACTGCTTATTGATTTCAGGAAAGTTAGACAACTCTTTTCCGTTCCTACTGAATAAATTCACTTCATCTTTGTCTACATCACATATCACGATCACCCTGACTCCATCTAACTTTGGTTCTACCAATACTTCACCTACCATCTTCTTCTCGTGCTTCGCTGAATCTGTGGCCAACATACAATCAAAAACAGGAACCTTCATTGTCGTGTTCTTATTGATAGTCTTGTGGGTCACACCACATCTCAAATCCTTTATCAGTATTCTACGATACCAATCATCCCACTCTTCCATTTTAGACCTATCACACAGGTTTTGGATCTTATCTCGCATTTCATTACCTGTTAGACTCCTATCTTCTAACTTCCTAATGATGTCTAGGAATTCTGCTTCAGGTATGCCAGGCCCATCTTTTTTAGCAACTGGAACCTTCTGAACACCGAATGTTCTAAATCCATCTAGTGCCATACAGGCGCCATCAAAGAATCTGATATTGTCTGCATCATTTTCTCTTTTAATGATCGCTTCTTTCTTCAATCGGCTGTTATCCGATTCTAGTTCTTGTATAATTTTCCAAGGTTTTATCATTATATCACTTTCATTAAGATTATAACTTGTAGAACTACAATCACAACCGGTAGGATTGTTCTAACCAATTCCATGGTATGATTATATTCATCAAGTTTTCTTTCTAGTTTGTTTCTTTTCTTTTTCATATTATTTGTCCTTCATAAATCTATGATTGCCTATCATAGCGGTTTCGTTGTAAATCTTACCCCAATTTGGATTCGCGATGTGTGGGTTGTAGTAGAACACCGCTCCATCTGTTGGATCCATCCTATAGTCACCATTCATTATGAATAGAGCGACATGGATGCTGTCTCTCCAGGCCGTCATGTTTGATTCTATCACTTCACCGTTCATGTATGTCGCCCAAATGATATCCTTCTGTCCATCACACCACCAACTGAATTGGCATCTGTTCTTGATCGGGTAATAAATTCTGTCTTCCTTTGGCAGGTCTTTGTGCTGTCGTGTCTTCCAACTTTCCCTAACTGGTCCTTGATGCACCACATCACATACAGTACCTGGAAATCTTTCATCTTTGATCCTGTTCATGACCACATGGCCTATCGCAATCTTGCCCATCATGGGTTCTGCTCTACCTTCGAAGTAGATGTTCTCTGCCATACATTTCAATTCTGTTTCGTTTACACTCACTCCTGTCTCAACCTCATAAGACATAGCCAGCGAGGCCATAACGGCCCTCGCTGATTGTAAAACGAATTCTAATGTCCCTTGCATTAGTCGGCTCTGCTTTCTGCATATACTGTCAAACCGTATTTTCTTAATTCATCTCTGAAAGCCTCTGTGGCAATTTCTTTGATGTCTAAAGATTGAGTTCTGGCATATTGGTGATCCTGTGGCATGATATCATAATAAGATATTCTGTATCCTCCTCTGAATCCATTGTCTCCAATGCTCGCCTTCTTCATGAAAGCGACAAATCTACCCCTCGCCGGGTGGATTGAAACATTGGCGAAACCACAATACATTGGCTCCTCTTTGTCTTTCATGTAATCATCAACGGCTTTGATCGCTACCTTTCTAGCATTTAAAAACATATCTGCTGGATGTACGCCTTCTGCATTAAATTTAAGCAGGTCTTGATTTTCTTCTATTGTTTTTTGCATTTCAACTCCTTTGTTCATAATTCAGTATAACATGGCAACGGATAGCGTCAACCTCAGAATGGCACTATATCTAGTATCTTTTCTTTTTTCTGGCACTATATCTTGTGGTTTTTCGTGGAGCCCTGTCATAATCTATGTATAATTCACGAAGTTTCACCCGTATTTCCTCAGGTGGTCCGCCATTCTGGTCTATCCACTCCCTCAATATCTTGA
>ENA-OREN01005074-OREN01005074.1-marine-metagenome-genome-assembly--contig:-NODE-5074-length-11109-cov-3.216189_pt1 | contig 11109 bp, 12 predicted proteins | sample MGYA00248624_ERZ508555 | MGnify/ENA primary metagenome ERZ508555 (study PRJEB26222, sample SAMN06267773) | marine metagenome | isolation source: Saanich Inlet, British Columbia, Canada | place...
GCGTCAGCAATCTTAGTTTTTTGCCGCTCATTTAGGGAGGTATTTCTCAAAACACGGTTCGTGTAAAGCAAGCGAGCATTAGAAAGGTTCACGTGTTGTGTAGCTTCCTTCAACTCTGTTACTGCTTGCTTGTGTTGTTTAAGGGACTCTTTCAGTTGGTTATTTTCGAAAACCAATTCTTCTTGAGCCTGCTTTAAATTCTCTAATTCTTCTTCCATCTCGGTGCTACGACGATGGGCAATCTCTTTCTCCATCTCGTACTTCTTGCTGTCGGCGCTTCTTCCAGCCCAGCCAGAAAGGTCTGCACCCATGTCTACTGTTAACTCTTCAACGATTGAGTTAATGAGTTCTTCGGAAAGCTCTAGAGTATCTGACTCTGCTTCCTCGAGATAGTTAGGATCTTCTTCTTCTTCTTGAGCGACGGGTGCAGTGTCCGGTGGCTCTTCTTCATCGTCCTCTGTCAATGTTTCTTCGAGTGATGCTTCATCAAACTCGTATTCTTGTTCGCTCTGCATGTTCTGGATTGCTTCTTGCAATGCACTGAGGTTTATTTCTACTTCAACCTCGTCTCCTTCTGCTTGGAGATTTGAGAGGTGTTCTCCCTCATTCTCTGCTAACCCGTCGGTTGCTGCCAGAGGAATGTCTTCTGCAACTTCTTCTGGCTCTTCTCCTTCGGCGAAGGACTCTTCTGCCGGTAGTTCTTGCTCAGGCTCTGTTCCTAACTCACCGAGTCCCAGATCGTCCTGCTCTAATAATTGGCTCAACGTTTCCCTGACCTCTTGTGCATATTTGTCAATCACAGTTGTTTCTGCAGTCTTAAGTGCTGCTTCTCTGAGTGCTTTTGCATCGACAATGGCGTCCTTCAATAAACTTGACATTAATGTGCTCCTAGAAATTACAATAAATCAAAATAAATAGTGTTCTCTACAACAAAAGGCATTTTAGGAGACAGGTTATGTGTTAGTAAAGTCATATTCCCACACACATGTTACGTTAACATTGTCTGACGCAGCAAGCGGGTCAATTCTTATTCCCACAATGTCGCCCTCTGTGAAATGTTGTGACCCGGAGGTTGCAAATGTATAAGTTGTATTTGCGTGATTTATTGTAACTGTAACTCTTTCTTTGTTATCTGAGCCTTGAATTGTTTCCTGCGCTGCGGAAGTTGCATGTACATCAACTATTACGGATCCCGACTGATCACCACTAAGCCTAGCGAAGGCTTTAACCAAGCGCCCGTTTGCAGGTGCTATCATGTGGTCCAAGTATGTTGGCGTAGTAGCTTCAACTGTGGACATGAAAGGGATGTAGTATGCGGCTAAACCAGCATTGGCAAAGTTATGAACAGTTGTAAAGAGACTCTTTGCGCGGAGAGAGCCTGAGATAGTAGCAGAGCCACTGACCCCTAAAGATGTTGCGTTCAGTCCACCCGAAGATGATACGTTGGTTGCCGAAACTGTTCCCGGCACACTTAGAGTAGGGGGCGCCCAAGTTAGTCCGCTGAAGGCGTCAAGGGTGTTTGTAGCTGCTCCGCAAAAAACCAGACGATTTGCGGTGTAATTGCCAATAGGTAAGTCAGTCAACTCTTGGCCGCTGCCATAGAAGTTGCTAGCCGAAATATTCAAAGAAGCCGATACATTGCCGTACGAGATGACGTCTCTCATAACCGTGGTGTCTCGCCCAAAGAGAGAGTCTCTCCCAACTGCGAAGTCGTTTGAAGCGCTTAAATCGCCAGTAACTTGCAAGACAGGAGTGGCTGCAGCGTAATTAAAGTTAAGATTGCTGCTTCCGCTGAAAGTGGAGCCACTGTTGAACTGTACGTTCATGTTGACTCCTGCCGGCACAAGGGCTGCGTTTACATTAGTTAAGCCCGACCCATCTCCCATAAAGAAACTTGAGGAAACATGCCCAGATGCAGTAATGTTAACAGTAGTGAGGGTGTTGGTTCCATCAAATGTAAGACTGGAGTTGCCCGCAAAGTTGCCGGATGACCGGTATTGTATTTGGTTATCTAGTCCGCCCGGGGATGCAAATGTCAGACCATTTTGCATGTAGGTGGCTAGCGTGCTTAGCGTTGCCTTTTTAGTGACATTGGAAGAGTCAGAATCCGAAATAATGAATGTATCTGCGTTCGACAAACTTGCCTTGCCTGTGCCGCTGTAAGGGTTAACTCTGATCTCTGTACCGGTGAAGGATAGTCCCCCGTCAGATAATAGGTCGACTCCAACACCAGAAGCTCCGACTGTGATCCCATCGGCTGCAGTAATAGACAGTTTCTCTGAATCACTACGCATACCATCACCGAGGTATAAATGTGACGCTGATAGTTCACCATTTACATTATTTCCTCCTATCTCCAAGCCGGTGAGACCGACTGCAGAACCGGAGAAATACGATGATGTGAGGGATGTGCTGCTAAATGTTAGGGCAGCGTTTCCATATAATGTTCCGTCGCCATTAGAGATCAATACTCTACCTGCAGAATCTCCTGCGATACTTGTGACTGCCGGCGGTGTTATCGCTCCTGCGTCTGTACTTATGCTGCTTGCTGACAGTACGCTTGAGAATGTTTTTTGTCCACTTATAGTCTGGTTACTATAATTGTCAACCATACTCTCAATAGAGCCACTATCGTCACAGAAGTTAACTGTTCCACATAAAGTATTATAAGCCATATTTAAACCCTCTCCTATAAATAGATTATTATTTGGTAAGTCGCAATTAAAAAGGACGCCCTTTCTTTCGAAAGGGCGCCCAGTACGTAGAAGAACAATCTTCCTAAGAATAAATCCTTAGTCTAGAAGATGCCCCATGTGTTAGTGGTGAGATAGATCAAAGCGATCGCTGCGCCGGGAGATTCAAGATCAACCGTTGCTTGTCCATCGATCGTCTTACCAGCAGAAGGAGTTACAACAATTCTGTTGCCACCCATGGCCGCCGGAGCCTTAATTCTAACAACATCACCTTCAGTTGGTGAGCCTGGAAGAGTCCATACTCGATCAGCTGTAAGTGTGGTTGTGCCGTAGTTAACACCCTCTACCATAGTAGCGGCAGCATCACCAAAGCCAGTTGGAGTACCAGCACTGTCCAAAGACAATACACCGTTGGTAGCAGTAAGACCAGCACCAGCTTGGAAACTAGAGAGAACAGAAATATCCATTCTCTTAAGCGTTCCAGCGTCTGATACCATAAGCTCATCAGTTCCAGCAAGACCAGATGCCAACTCGGTTTGAGCCGAGATAACGTCATTGTTAAGCATAGAGCCTTCAACAGCGTTAGCAGCGATGGTAAGAACACCACCAGCAGCAACAGTAGCATCACCTGAAACGTTTCCAAAGATTGAATCCTCAAAGTTTGAGAATGTAACCTTCTTAACGGCACCGGGACCATCATCAAGCATCAATAAATCAGCTTGAGCGACAGAAGCACCACCGAGAGCACCTTGACCCGAGATAATGTTGTCATTAAGCATGTCAGACTCAACAGCACCAGCACCAATAGTAGCTACACCAGCAGCCAAAGTAACATCACCCGACATGGAAACCCATGCAGCGTCTGTACCGTCTGACTGGAAGAACTGATGTGCAGATCCAACAGCGAGAGCAGATGGATCGCCAGAAGAGTCACCAATGATAATCTTACCGCGAGCAATACCAGCCATCTTAGCAAGGCTAACAGCGTTGTCTGCAATCATTGCTTGCACAACAGCGCTACCTGAAATTGTCAAAGCACCGTCAGCACCCAAAGTAGCATCGCCACTCAAAGAACGATAGACGATATCATCACCATCAGAAACTGCAAATTGTCCAGCAGTACCTTTAGCAAGAGCACTTGGATTTCCAGAACCATCACCAACGATGATAGAGCCTCTAGCAATACCAGCCATCTTAGCAAGAGTAACACCATTATCAGAAACGGTGAGAACACCAGAAGTTGCTGTGATACTAGTTCCAGCAAGTGCTGAAGCGTAATCGGAAAAAGATTCCTTTTTCATCAATCCATCGCCATCTAGAATGTAAAGACTGTCAGCGCCGACGTCGACGGCAGCAGCTGCCACACCCGCTAATTTTACAGTTCCGGCTACTACCAGATTACCACCAGCGTTCAGATTAGCAGAAGACGAAAGTTCAGAACCTGCGACTTTACCATCTACTGCTAATGATGCACCAGCAAGTGTTGTAGAACCAGAAATTGACGACTCAACAACGAGTGCCCCTTCCTGTGTTAAAGCACCACCCATCTCGGCAGCACCTATTTGAAATTTATAAGCCATTTATAAAACCCTCCTATAAGTTTTTTTTGACAGGTAAAGCAAAACAATTCCGCCTTACCTAGCGATAAATTAATTAGACTTATCGCTCGTTGTAAGTAGAAGCGCACCCTCTCAAAAAACTTAGCAGATGTAAAACTTATTGGAGCCGTTACAATAAAGCGAGATAGCTGCATGAGGTGACTGCAAAACTATTGAATTCTGTCCATCAATTAATTGGGATCCACTAGCTATAATCGTGATGTTATTCGTTGAACTGAGCCCCCCTTCATCCTTTACAACGAAAGTTTGTCCACTAGAAAGAACTGCGGCATCCAAAAGCTTAACCTCCACAGGGGCGTTTGTAGAGTCTACTCCAATGTAATAATCTGTAAGCGATGCTGTTGTGTGAGCGGTTACCGCTCTTCTACTCAGTGTTAATCCGCTTGTTATTTTTAATGTACTGTTCTGGAACAATAAACTGCTAGAGCCTGACAGATCCCCGTCGGAGTTGTGGAACTGTAGGGAGTATGTTGGACCGCTAGCTGTGGCGCTACCGGCAGGGATGTTGGTGAGTCTACTACCATCACCATAAAAGAATGAGGAGGAGACACCTGCGGAGGCTGTCAGCTGCCCTGTCAGGGTTAAGGCGGTCCCATCAAAGGTTAGGTTTGGTTCGCCAACCATGCTATTGGCATTGGCGCCAACAGTCAGTAAATTATCTGTCGACGCATTGGAGGTAATCCTCGGAATGTTATAGATGTCTTGCCCGTCACCCTGAAAGATGCTGGCTGAGACCTGTCCTTCCGAAAGAAGTTCGCCCGGGAGAGCAATAGTACCTGAGAGTACGTCATATGCCATAGTGTATAACCTCCCCTATTATTAGAATACGAACCAGTCAGCGCCGTTTGAATAAAGGCTGATTGCAGGATAGCTTCCTGACAATTGGTAAGTGGCTCCTCCGTCGATGGTGTCAGAACCCGATGCATGAATAAGAATTACGCCGGTTCTAGTTGTAGTTAGCTCATCTTTTACCACGTAGACGGCGCCTGATAGGTTAACACCTACCGCGCTATGGAGCCTGATGTCTACATTGCCGGCAACCGATACACCATAGATAAATGAACCTGCGGAGCTAGTCATACCGCTACTTGTTATAGCGGTGTAGCCTCCACGGAAGCCTCTAACTGACACCTGTTGAGTTGCGGGGCTAACTTCAAACACTGACGCAGCTGAGCCGGCGGCTCCAACATAGAAACTTCCTGTTCTGACATGTTCGTCGTCATCAGTGTTTCCGAAATAGGTTGAACCACTAGCATCTATTATTGCGACGTCTTCAATGTGATAGTGGCTAGCACTTATTGTTCCGCTTACTATAAGGGTGCCGGTCAATTGTAGGACGGCGTTATCATATGTAAACGATTCTGAGCCGGACGTGCCGGTCGAAGAGGTTAAGAACTGAACTGATTTTAAGGGACCACTATGACCGCCGCCGCCGGAGCCGGAGTCTTCACAGTTTATGTAAGCCCAACCGAAGCCGGCCATGCTATCCTACCCCTGCAGACCCACTCCAAGAGGTTCCAGCACTACCTGAACAACTCCGTGGGGCAATTTTTGTAATTCCAGCGACAATAGAGATATTTGGTGTATTGGCAGTTGAGGTAAACCAAATTTCACTAACTTTTACCTCCATAACTGGGGTTTGTGTTCCTGGTCCTAGCATGAAATAGTTTGTGCCTACGCCGTTCTTTACTCCATTGCTAGAGAAACCAACTTTAACTGAGTCAACTGCATCAAGGTTTCGAACAACAACCCACCGAGTTACCCCTGGAAGCGTTACATTCCCGGGAGATGTTGAGGTTGCTAATGTTTCTGCCCAAGGTGCACCACTAACTTGGTATGAGCCGACGTTATTTAGTCCGGGCTGAGTAGCCCAATAATTATCTGCCATTTTAAACTCCTAATGTGTCAATACAATGTAAATAGTCGCTAGCCACTTCTATTGCTTTTTCTTTCTATGGCCTTAGACCTTTTTCTTTCCTCGCGCCTTCGCATGCGCTCGGCTCTTTCGCGCTTTTCTCTTTTCTTAATAGAAGGCTTCTTATAATATCGGTTTTCGCGCGCCAACTCGATGAGTCCCTCTTTTTTGACCTTCTTTGTAAATATGCGGATCAATTTATCTGATTGGTCGCGACTATCTTTCGCCTTAACAATCACTCTTGCTGCTTTTGCCATTTATAACTCTACTTCATTTTTTGCCAAATCTGAGCGGATTGCCCCATGAGAGAGCTGATATCAACTCCTGAGTCTCCGGGGCTTCCTAGATCAGCTTGGCCAGTTTGTTGTGTTTCTGCTATGGGTGCGGTTCCCTCAAACAGATTGACTCCGTTGTAGGCATCTTTGTCGATGGCTCCCATCATTCTCTTTCTATGCTCTTGCATCTTCTGCTTGGTTTCGTTTGATCTTGCTGTCAAGTCTGGTTCGCGTGTTCTTGCTTGTTTGGTAGTATTCTCTACTAAGGTACCTTGCATACCCTTTACTACTTCTGAAACTACGTTGGACAAAAGACCTTCTTCTAGAAGGACCTCTTGAATGCATTCCTTTACAACCGGTTTTATCAGTTGCTTGAGATCACTCTTCTTCATTTTTCCTCACTTTCGGTGATGATACCTGCCAAGGTTTTCCAGCGGTCTAGTGTTTCTGCGACTTGTTGCTGTGGGGTATCCCACTGAGTGTCCTTGTCTGCAGGTATTACCTTCTTCTCAGCACCTTCGGGTGGCTTAACGGAATCAGGTGTTGGTTGTTCTGTGGAATCTTGCGCGGAATTCTGGATTTTGCTAACTAGCTTCAGTAGTTCTTTTTGGCGCGCTTTTGCGAGTTCATTGGCTTTTTCTTTATCGTACAGAGCTTTTCCTTTTTTCTTGCCGCCGGGTACTTTGTATCTAACTGCAGAGAACATCGCGCCGGCCATTCTCAATACAGCGTAATACGCGTTTTGATCTTCTTCTTTGAGTTCGTCCAGCGCCTTGACCATGGCACCTGCGTGATTTTTGAACGGGGTTTGCCATGTGCCGCTTACGCCCGGGGCGGTGCCGAGGACCATCATTGTAAAGAATGGTGGTTTATTTATGTTTCCTAAATTTTTTATTGTTTCGGGACCAGGGACTATACTCTCTTCTTCGTTAATAGTTTGTTTGTTAGACGCAAAAGGCTCTATAAACCTGGCGAAGGCATTAGCATCGTTTTTAAATATCGCGCTTGGGTGTGCAAAGAACTTCGTGTAAGCTGGTGGCTTTGACTTTTTACCTCTAGGTTTGTCTGCTTTTCTTCTGGCGCCAGCTACCAACATCTCCCACACCTTCATGGAGTGAGGTAGAAGGGATACAGCGTTAGCTAAATCAAAGGGAGCTTCCTCACTTGTTTTTTCTTCGGCTTCTTCTTCAGCTTCTTCTTCGGCTTCTTCTTCAGCTTCTTCCTCGCCGGCGCCGTATTCGGATCCTTCGAAAAATTCATCCCAAGCTAATTTTATGAATCGTTGTGCAGCTGCTCTGTTAACCTCCTGATCTTCTATTCCTAATTGCAATATAACTTTTGCTAATTCTTCTAGGTTTTCAGTTGCTTCTGCCTCGGTTCTGGCTTTTTCTTTTATCTCGTTTAGTCCAGCAAGGATTCTTTCCCAGGGTTCGGATGCATCTTCTTTTTCTAGAGTTTTTCTTAGTTGCTCCCAGATCGCTCCCCAGTCTTCTAAAGTTCCAGCTTGCACTAACTCAGCAAGCAGCCTTTTGAGCAAATCATTCTCAGGAGCTTCTTCTTGTGCGGGGGTAAGTGCTTTCACTTGCTCGAGGAATTCTCTAACATCTCCAAAGCCAAAATCTTTCATAGCTATCGTAATGTCTTTAATGTACTTCGATTGACAAGCCCGACGCATGGATGGTCCAAATAGTTCATAATTCTTTTCCATCTCCTTTAAATCACCCAACATTGGGCGCTGTGATTTGCCGTCAGCGCCGGAAGCATATTCCATGGAGCCATAAGCCTGTCGCTCAGCCATGTCTGCGTATTTGCCTGGGTCAACGTCCATTCCCTCAACTACAAACCCTTGTGCTCGAAGGAAAGCCTGGAATTCGTTCATCAAGTGCTCATCATTTACCGGGGCGTCTTCTGGCGCCGTTCTCTCGTTAATTTGTGTTAGTGTACGCATAAACTCAGCAAAAGCTGTAGTTGTTACTTCTCCTTTAACTGGAACTGCTTCCTCGGACTGTCCTTTCCCAACTCTCAGGCTTGACACTGCATGACCGGCTCCCTCGTTCAATGGCGCTGGATCGGCGCTAGCGAAGCTTCTCCAAGAATTAAAATGCTGTTGCAGTTCTGGGTAGCTACTGTAGCCTTTGTCGTCTTTAGACATCTTCTAACACCTCGCTAAGCAAACGGTTAATCCGGTCTGCTTTTGTAAACACATTTGAAATGGTTAAATCTTTTGCTTCTTTCATCATGAAGGCGCCCGGGGTGGAGGGCTCTGATACAAAGTCGAAGCAGATTAGTTGGAAGTCATCTTCCACAATCGTTTTGCCCATTGATTCTGTGACTGAACCCATTCCTCTCGATGAAATACCGAGTTGAGCACCAGACTCCACTAGTCCTCTAAGGATCCTTCCGGAAGGCGTATCGAGTACCTTAACTTTGCCCATAACATTTTTGTTTTCCATCCACACGGATGTTACCATATGAGAGGCATTCTTAAGGTTGATCACATTGTCATCTGGGTGGTCTAATTCTCCGAGTGCTCTGTTTTCTTTCACTAATTTTGAATAAGTCTCTATCTCTCGTATCATGACCTTATGGGGATAAATGCGACCATTACCGTTTTCAACATCAGACTCTTGAAGCTTGCCCGAGAGGATCATACCTCCATCAGACACGAACTTCTTCTCGGCTTCGGTTAAAAGGTCCTTGCAGACCCCTCCTTCACAAAGAGGATAAAACTCTCTTAATAATACTTTCGACATAGCTAACTACCCTTGCAGCATCGGCGAACGGGTTGGAGCTTCCACTTTCTAGTCCAGGTTTCTTGTAATGTGTTCATGTTTTATTCCTTCGTCGCTGAAAATCATGTTAAGGATGTATGAAGTCCCTGAAGAGAGTGACCCTAAAATTAGATAATTTATAGGTGTGACATCAAAATTAAATAGTTCCGTGTAGGGAGAAAGCAACATTAAAATCCAACCTACATGGAAGCCCATACACATTGGGCAACTAAATAATTTTCCAAGCCAGCCTTTCGTTGGCCGTACCTCATCAAATATTGAGCCGTAAACAAGCAGCTGTGTCATACCGTATGCTGCTAGAATAAAAGTTAATAGCTCCACGCTATCCTCCGGAGTTGGACGCGTTCATGTTCGCGTATGGTGATCTCTGATAGCCTGGGCGGATTGATCCCTGTTCGTCTCTGTGGGGGACCTCGCCTAATTCAGTGGCGTGTTCATCGTCTGGGTGAATGTATTCATCCTCTGCCATCGAAATAATTGCCTCTGTCGATTCAAAGTATGGGCGCTCTTCATCAATAAAATTTGAAATGTTTATTAGCGACAGTTTCGGGGTGCTAAGATCTGGATTGGAAGTGTCTTCCATCAGTCCTTCGATCGAGCCAAAAAAGGAGCCGGCTTGTACCGAGTCTGGTTTAATCAGTCCCTTCTTTCTCAAAAAAGTGAATAGGCGGTTTTGCGCTCCGTATACTAGGTCATTAATTGATTCTTTTGGAAAAGCAGTAATTTTATTATTTCTCTGCGATAAAACAATGTCTATATCACCGTGATCAAAGATCATTAGATCTCCATTCAGGCTCTTTCTTAAATCTAGTTCAAGGCGCACAACTGCATCATCTGCAGCTGATCCCATTCTAATCAGTACTGCCATCTTTGAAGATCTCCTTGACTAGTCCCTGAGTCCTAAGAACTGTTAGTAGTGTTTGCTCGTCAACAGTTGCGCTTGTAAACTGCCCCAGCTTGTCTATTACCTGATTAGTTCTCTCAATCATGACCTGATCGGCTGCGATCTCTGGTGCTGAGAGTGATTGCTCGAGCTTATTTTTAAGTCGGCTGATTTCTTCATTTAGATAAATCTTTAACTCCAAAGCGTTATCTTCAAATGACGAAATGTAATAAGTCAATAAGTCTTTTTGTTCTTTTAATAAAGTGTCGTTATACTTGCTGTTAAACTTCTCAATGAATGTTTTAACAACTACGCCATCGATTTCGCCGGTTTCGGTGATTGTTACTGCCGGTGCTGACATGGCTCGGGTAATTTCGTTTTCAAGAATCACTTGCTCCTTTGGTCCAGTTTTATCAGAAAAGATTTGTGCAATCGTGGCTAACGCACGGTAGTTCGGAACGAAATTATTAAAGACTGTCGAGTCTAATTCTGTATTAATCTGCTTAATTAAGGCGCTCTGTTCTTTAAATAATCCTGTGGGGTCTATTAAACGCTTGGAAGATTTAGCCTCCTTGAGGATCCTTTCGGATAGGTTGAAGCTGTTCCCCTGATTCTCATAAAGAGAGCGGTGACACTCAAGATCTCTCCGGAGCAGGGAGCCCTCTACAAAATGCTTTCGAATAATCTCTATCGCCTTGTTGCGACGTTGGACATTTTTTTTAAGAACTGCGACGGTTGCTTCGCGGATTAAGGCTTCATAAACAAATGCGCTGTTTCTCTTCTTATTATGTCTAATCTTCATCTCGGGTCTCCAGATTTTTATCAATAAAAGTATCTAATCCTTCAAGCATTATCTCGATTGATTTGTCAACTTTAAATAGGTGTTCCTCTTCTACAAGTTCCCCTGTCTTATAAGTAGGCTCTTGTCTTTC
>ENA-OREN01005076-OREN01005076.1-marine-metagenome-genome-assembly--contig:-NODE-5076-length-11101-cov-6.496281_pt1 | contig 11101 bp, 10 predicted proteins | sample MGYA00248624_ERZ508555 | MGnify/ENA primary metagenome ERZ508555 (study PRJEB26222, sample SAMN06267773) | marine metagenome | isolation source: Saanich Inlet, British Columbia, Canada | place...
TAGCGTGGTTGTCGTGGAGGTCAACGGCCGGAGGATCGGACGGTTCGAGAGCCCAATCGGCCACCGAGACTTGGTAGTTCAATCGGAGCAACTAGTACCACTGGTCCCAATCCTCGTCGTCGTCGAGTCGCGACCGAAGGTCGACTCCGTCGAGATAAAGAGGTTCACCTTCGAGGTGGTATGCGATCCCTCTGATGTAACTCTCGTCGTCCTGCCCGGTCGGGAGATCGCCGGCTCGATCGGAAACGCGGCCCTGTTTCCCTGACTGCCCTCGACGCCCGGCCTTACAAGAGGCATTGCGGACGTGGTCGATAGTTGTAATCCTCTTGCAATAACCGCACTTGACGGGCACGTGCCTACGGTAGGAGCGAGAGACGAGGATTACCAGTAGGGCCTCGTCCCTTCTGGTTCAGACCGTCCCCTTAGTTGCTCCTAGAATGGCGGCGTGAGGGTGGCGTCTTGGAACCTAAATGGCCGATCTGGCTGATTCGTTCGACTGACCACCCGCTTAGAGCGTCTGTTGTCACACCTCTCTGCGACGATGTCGGTGGATCGACGCGATCCAAGAGACAAGGGAAGAGGTGACTATGAGCGACTTCTTTGACGAGCCCGGTGTTGGCATGGGCGGCACGGCCGACGTGCCGTCTCGCAGCGGGGTGCACTGCGACGCATGCAACGAGTGGATGGACGTGGACGACGCCAACTGTCCGAACTGCGGCAGCGAGCGTTAGCCGCCGGAGCGGTCTTCAAGTAGGAAGCCACGCAGGCAGCCCGGTTCCCCGGGCACGTGTAATAGAGATGCGCGACCATTGAGGTGCGGTCTCGAACGACGAGAGGGCCCCGGCCATGAGAATCCTTCACACCAGCGACTGGCACCTGGGACGGTCGTTCAAGCGCGTCCCCCTTCTCGAGGAGCAGTCCCGGTTCACTGACCAAGTGGTCGATCTGGTCGGCAGCGAGGGGATCGACCTCGTCGTCGTGGCTGGCGACGTGTTCGACCGGGCGCTGCCTCCGGTCGAGGCCGTCGAGATGTGGTACGGGGCACTCGAGCAGATTGTCGATGCGGGGGCGCAGGTGGTCGGCATCGCCGGCAACCACGACCAGGGAGAACGCATCGAGATTCCGCCGCGCCTGTTGCGCGAGGGCGTCGTGATTCGTGGGAGCCGGGAGCCCGGTGCCGTGATGCTGGAGTTCGACGACGGCCCCCTTCTTGTCGCGCCCATCCCCTTTCTCGATCCGTTCCTTGCACGAGGGCTTTCGGACGGTGAGGGTGCGGCGACCCACCAGTCCGTTCTCGAGGGGTGGCTTGCCCGCGTCCAGAAAGATGTGGACCGCAGCCCTCGATCCCTCGCCGTGTCACACGCTTTCGTGCGTGGCGGACTGGAAAGCGAGTCCGAACGGTCCCTGCTCCAGGTCGGGGGAGCCGAACTCGTCGATGCCAGCGTGTACAAGGGGATTTCGTACGTGGCGCTCGGGCACCTGCACCGTCCTCAGGTCGTGGGCGACAACGAGCGGGTTGCCTACTGCGGCTCACCGATCCCGTACTCGTTCTCGGAGACAGACCCCAAGTCGCTCCGGCTCGTCGACCTGAGCGCCGATGGCACGGACCTCACCGTGGAGTTGATCCCGGTCGAGGCCGGCTGGCCGGTGGTGACGATCGAGGATTCCTTTGAGAACCTTGTTTCCGACAAGCGTTACGTCGAGTACGAAAAGCGCTTCTTCGTGCGTGCGATGCTCACGGACCCTGTGGTGCAGCCGGGTGCAATGGACCGACTCCGGACCCGCTACGACGGCATCATCCAGCTCGGGTACGCGTTCCTCGACGAAGTCGCGGGCACCCGCCGTGTCGACCTCGACGTCGATGGTGGTGCTGATCCTCGGAAGTTGGCCGACGAGTTCTGGGAGGACGTCACGGGGCGGTCTCCGACGAAGCCCGAGGGGTTGCTTCTCGACGAGGCGATCCGGGTTGGCTTCCGCGACCAGGAGGTGCCGGCATGAGGCCGCTGAAGCTCGAGTTGGAGGCCTTCGGACCGTTTGCCGCCAAGGAGGAGGTCGATTTCTCGGCGCTCACGGAACTCGGTCTCTACCTGGTCGCTGGAGACACCGGCGCCGGCAAGACCTCGCTGTTCGACGCCATGGTCTACGCCCTCTACGGGAAGGTGCCAGGGGCCCGCGGGGATGGGATCGCGAGGCTCCGGTCTGACTTTGCGAAGGACGCTGCAACGACCTCGGTGAGCCTCGAGTTCGAGGTCAACGACGCCAGGTGGCGGGTGCATCGCACGCCGACACAACAGCGGGACAAGCAGCGAGGTGAGGGCACGACTGAGGTCCCAGCCAAGGCCACGCTCGAGCGCTACGACGGACTGGCGTGGCAGGAGGAGGCCGCAGGGAAGCGTCCCGTCGATGGTCGGATCCTCGACCTCCTGGGCCTCGACCACGAGCAGTTCTCGCAGGTGGTCCTGCTCCCTCAGGGGAAGTTCGACCAGGTCCTCCGGGCGGATTCCGGTGATCGCGAGAAGTTGCTCCGAACGCTGTTCTCCACCGAGGGTTTCATGCTGGCGGCCGAGCACCTCAGGCGCCTTGCGGCGACGCGGCGCGCCGAGGCGAACGAGGCCGAGACTTTGTCGAACGCGGCGGTGGGCCAGGCGGTCGAAGCGTGGGATGAAGCACTCGGCGGTCTCACGGAGGTCACCGAGGGCACCGGGGTCACTGTCGCCGCATGGAAAGACGATGACCAGAACGTGGTGGTCGGTAGGGCCGATCGTCTCACCTACCTCGATCGCTGGAAGAAGGCGGTCGAGAAAGCACGTGCTGTTGCGGACAAGGGTGTCACTGAGGCGCAGGACCGACTCCGACAGGTAGAGGGGGAGGCCGACCGGTTCGACGAGGCGAAGGAACTTCGAGAGGCACTCAACGAAATCGAGAAGACGAAGTCGCAGGCCAAGAAGGATGCCAAAGTCCTGGAGGACGGGCGAAGGGCCGCACCGGTGGTCGAGGCCCTCGACGAGTTGGGCACGCGGGTCGACGTGCTCACCGAGGCGCAGTCGCAACACTCGTCGGCCATCAAGGTGCTCGTTGATGCCGGCCTGCCGGCCAACGAGGTGCCGACCACGGTCGTGGAGGCGAATGGCCTCAGCACGAAATGGTCGAAGCGGGAGGAGAAGTGCACGGGATACGCCGCCGACCTGAAGGCTGCTGGAGTGCACGCCGGTTTGGCGCTCGACCTCCGGGAGCAGGTCGACGACGCTAGGGAGCAGGCGGCGGGCTTCGCAGAGGCGGTGACCGAGCAAGGCAGCGACCTCGAGGATCTCGAGGCCGACCACACGGAGGCCGCCGGGGCGCAGGCCGAACTTCCGGGTGCACTGAAGTTGGAACAGGATGCGATGACCGCCCATGAGGTGGCCACCGACCTCAGTGGGGCACGCAAGGACCTCACGGCCGCCGAGAAGGCGGCGGGCATGGCGAAGAGGGCCCGCCAGACAGCCAAGTCGGAGGTCGAGGCGCAGCGCCGCCGCGACCTGGAGAACGTCGCCGCCCATCTGGCCCGAGATGGTCTCGTCGACGGCGAGCCCTGCCCGGTGTGCGGATCGCTCGAGCATCCGAGTCCTGCGTCACCAGCGAAGGGCTCAGGCGGATCGCGTCTCGAGGCCGCTGAGGCTGCCCTGACCGGCGCTGTAGCGGCGGAGGCGTCAGCAGAGGAGATCCTCCGCCGGGCGACGAAGGATCTCGACAAGTCGGAAAGGGCATTCATCAAGGCAGGCATCGGAAAACCGGTGAGTGACCTCCGTCCGATCATCACCAAGGCGAAGGAGGCGCTCACGAAGGCGGGGGCCGAGGTCAAGCGGTTGCAGAAGTTTGCCGGGCGCGCCGCGGCACTGGGGACCGATGTCAAGAAGGCCCGGATGGATCTCCAGGTGTCGAAGGACGAGGGGGCGAAGCAGCAGGCTGAGGCCAAGCGCCTGGATGGTCTGGCAGGGGTCGACGAAGGGGAGGCCGAGCGACTGACGGCGAAGGTCGAACGGGCGTTGGGCAAGGGAGTCGACCCCTCTGTCCTGGCCGAGGAGGCGGGTCGGATCGTCGCGGCGCTGGAGTCAGTCGTAGCGATCCTGGGCGTCGTCGTCGAGGCTTTCGCCCATCACGATGCACAGCAGGGCCTCGTCGTAAAGATGCTGAAGTCGACTGGCTTCGCCGAGGAGGCCGCTGCGCGCGCAGCCGAACGCCCCTCGAGGGAACTCGACGAGATCGACGAACGCCTCGAGAAGCGCCAGCAGGCCGAGAAGGGGGCGAAGGCACGCCTCGGCGTGCTCACGAAGGAAGGCGTTCCCAAGGCTCGCCCGGCCGTGGAGGTGGCGGCGACCGCTGTGGCTGACGCGGTGGAGCGTGTCGGGTCACTGCGCGAGGCCACCCGCCTGCTGAGCGAACGGCACAAGGCGTTCAAGGGCGCTGCCGATTCGGCGGACCAGAAGCACTCAGCGGCGGCTAAGGCCAGGGCAGGGGCGGACCTAGCCGAGCAGGTTGACAAGACGTGTCGGGGTAAGGGTCCCGGGTCGAAGCAGTCGCTCGAGCAGTGGGTGTTGGCGCACTTCCTCCGCGAGGTCTCCGCCGAGGCGACGGTCAGGCTTCGTTCAATGTCGGACGGTCGCTTTGGCTTCGTGGTAAGCGACCAGGACGAGAAGGACCGGGCGGTCGGCCTTCGCCTCGACATCGAGGACAGCTACACCGGGAAGAAGAGGCCGACCAACTCGTTGTCCGGGGGCGAGACCTTCCTGGCGTCGCTCTCCTTGGCGCTCGGCCTCGCCGACACGGTCCAGCGCCGCAACGGGGGTGTCCGGATTGACTGCCTGTTCGTGGACGAGGGCTTTGGCGCCCTTGACACCGATGCGCTCGACCTCGCCATCGACACGCTCGCCGAGCTGCGTGCCGGCGGTCGGACCGTCGGTGTCATCAGCCATGTCGAGGGCGTCAAGCAGCGCCTCGACCTCGGCCTCCGCGTCGTCAAGACCGACCGCGGCTCCCACATCGTCCCGGGGCGCGAGTGAGAAGTTGAATTCAGTCGTTCCGCCACGGGGGGTGACACACCCTGACAGAAGCCTGGAGGCCGTTCTGGTAGGGCTGCTGGTCGGCCCGGTAGATAGCCCCAGTGATGAGTGGCGTCGATCAGAGACAAGTGGTCGCCTCTGCTGCGGCGTGAATCCAGCGGACGCCGTTACCAAGTTGCGGCTGCTGGCCATGCTTGAGGATGTAGCCGGTTCCCTCGACGAGCATTGCTCCGCTTCGCTCGAACCCGAACCGTTCCAGCACCTCAATGTCGTGGTGCCACCACCTCTCGGACCAGTCCCGACTCGAGATCGTGAACCAACCCTCTTCGTCGAGGTCATAGACGAGCACCCGTACACGAGGGGTATTCGGATGCGTCTTCAGTACTGGCCCCCAGTGGGTGCCGTGGCCAGGCAGGAACTTCTTGCACCTGCTGGGATTGACGACAAATTGCTTTGCCATTCTCCTCCTCATCGTTCAGGCGTTACCACCGACTGTTACGCCGGTTGGTGACCGTCACGGGGCCTGTCCCTCGGGTCGTCTTGATGAAGTGACCACCGCAACCGGTGGCCTATGTGCACTTCGCACTATATGGAGTACCGGAGCGTCATTATCGGCACCCTCCTCAAATACCAGTTTTGATGAATGGCACCATCTGGCCGGAGGGGTTCGATCCGGTAGCCGCCGGAGTGACCTTCGACTAGGGCGTGACCTGAGGTAGTTGCTATTGGCCTGCGTGCGGGGTCTGGTTCCTGGGGTTGTGAGCGTCTTATGGCCTGGTAGGGCCAATAGCCCCAGACGGATCCTGCACCGGTAGTTGCTATCTGCCCAAAACTGCTAGTTGGCGAAAACCGGCACGGCAGTGGGAACTATTGGTATCGGCCTTCTTCATCCATGTAGAGGTCCGGTATGTCCTTGAAGGCGTTGTAGATGCCGCCAGGCTTCAGTAGCCGGGCCCGGGGGTGGCCTTCGTAGAAGGTGAGGAGGGAGTCCAAGGCGTAGGCGATCCGCAGTTCCGAGTCCCGGCCGAGGAAGAGGGCGCCCATTTCATTTTCGACCTTGTCCCTGATATCGCCAACGTGGACCAGGTTCGGGCAGAACCTCTGGAGGAGTTCCATGAAGACCGACGAGCGGTCCTGGTCCAGGCAGGCCTCTTTGATCAGTGCGGCCAGGCTCCGAACCCTGGGCGGGACATTCCCATATGCATTAGAAGAAAGAATCCCATCCCCTGGAACATTTGAAGAGACCTCTTGTTTCAAATGTTTCTCCTTCTGGGTACCTCTTTCTTCTTTAATGGTTTGTTGGACATGGGTGTCCACGTTGCTGTCTGAAATGTCCACCCTCCTGTCCCTGTTGGCCACCTTCTTGTCATCGATGTCCATGTTCGGGCCTTCAATGTCCGGCCCCCTGTTCTCGATGTCCACCCTGTCCGGCAGGACCAGTTGGTAGGTGTTGGGGAAGCCTCGAGGTTGGTCGTGGATGGACCGGCGGCTGCGCATCCCGCCCCCACGGCGCAGGTAGTTGATCCAACCCAGCTCTTCGAGGTCACCGAGGATGCGTTGCACGGTGCGGACAGACAGATGGGAGCACTTGGCGATCGTCTCGAGTGACGGCCAAGCAACACAGGTCGCCATGTCGGCGTGGTCGGTCAGAACTGCGGCGACTGCGATCGTCGACGCCCGGATGCGATCGTCGGTGGAGTCCCACAGGCTGTGCTGCCAGGTGAACTTCGTGTAGCCGGGTTCGATCTGGCCTTCGAAGACCGGCCGGCCGTCGTTGTAGGCGATTGGTTCCTTACCCATATCGCTTGTCCTCGCCGGCCAGGAACTCCTCGATCGCCGAGGCCGGAATCAACCGGCAGCGCCCTGCCCGGACGCTTCGGATGGTTCCCGCTTCCAATAACCCATAAAGGGTTGTCCGCCCTATACCAAGCAGGACAGCGGCCTCACCGGGCCGATACGCAGCCCGCTTGACAGGCCCTTCGCTGTGATTCGACATTGCTTCTTCCAGCAGCCCGACCGTGAGAATGGTCCGGGTACCAGAAGAAGGTCAGGCTGCTCTTGGGAGGGAAGCTCTCTGTGACCCGGTCGAAGCCGGGTCAGGTGGTGGGGCCGTAGAGGCGGCGGTCAGAGACAGGACGCTCCGCTCGGTGACAGGGTCCGACAGGAGGTCGGAGCGGAGCCTCACTGCCCGCGTAAGGACAACCTCCGGGTCGGAGACCGTTGGTTCCGAGACGATCATTCGGACAGCTGCAAGGAGGCCCCTGAGGGCGCCCACGGCCGACCTGAGGCCCGTATTCATCTGATGACCCAGGAGCCGCACGGCGGCCCTCAGGGCGCTTCTCAGGGCCTTCTCGTCGTCCATAGAGACAGCATCCCGAAGAGTCTGTGCGCAACGCTTGAGGTCGCTCGAGCGGTCCGGGTTGGATTCCTTGGAGAGGAACGACTGCCACCCAAGTTCGGTGGCCACGAACCAGGTGGCGTCAGTCTGCGCCGACCGGACCGCCGCTCTATTGCTCTCGTTCCCGACGCACTGCATGGCCCCACATTACATCGTGAGAACGCAACGGATGGCCCAAAGAAAGCCTATTGTCGGAGAAATACCGTAGTAAACAATGCCAGTACTATTATTAATGTAGTTGATCACTTATTGAGGACGAATGGACCTCCGCCGGCTGATTATCGGTCTTACAGCGGTCTGCACGTCTTGCAAGGATCACGTCCTTCGAGAATCTCAGACCCAGGCCTCACGTTGATGATCTCGGAAACCTCGCCGTGACGCTGTTCGACTTCGTGTTGCCCGGCGACCAGTGAGGGGCACGTGGGACTTGCGTGGTACTGGCTACCGCCCCATGACATGAAGACGCTGGGACGACCGTCGTTCTTGCAGAAGGTGCACGTCTCGAGCGTCAGGTCATGTCTGCAGGGCACGTCGCTAGACAGTTCCGCCGAGCCGCTTTCCTGTGGCCTGGCCGGCGTCGGGTGCTGTTTGGCCTGCGGAGTGACCACAGGTGGTCGCTTCGTGGTCTCCTCCTTGACTAGCGGAGCCTCTGGGCCACGGAGACCGAGCTTCACCAGCCGGGACGTGATACCTCCTTTACGCCTCCTGTGAGACTCGGCAAGTTGTTTGACCGTCCAGCCATCAGCGTGATGGGTCGCTAGAAGTTCGTCCTCCGAAGAGGTCCACTTCTCGTAGGCCATCGGGGACTTCAGAGCGATCTCTCTTCTCCATTCCTTGGTTCCCGGAGAGTGCCGTTGCGATGCTTCAGGTGATCGCGACGGTGGCTGGTTAACGGTTGGTGGGGGTCCTGCCAGCCACTCAACTGAATCGATCAGGTCGGTGGGCCATCTGGCGACTACCTCGCCGTGGTCGTTGACGAAGACCGATTCGTGCGAGTCCTGATGCATCCAGGTGGCAGCCACGACGTGACGGTCACTCAGGTTCGGATTATCAGGCCTCGGGTCGAATCCCTCCACAACGGTTGTGAATGTGACCTTGGCCAGTATTAGGTGAGAGGGATCCAGTTGAGTCGGCGTCTCTAGTGGAGTGGTTTCGGCTTTGACCGTCCGCTGCGCCTCGGGCAGGGCTTTGAACCATTGGCTAAATGCGTTCTGGGAGTCCATGTCGAAGGCGGCTTGCGACAAGAGAATGCGACACGTCGGGCAAAGGATCGCCCAGTACCTGAACCTGTCCCTGCGCGATTTGGACGGCTTCCTCCAGACCTTGAGGACTTCTCCAACGCAGGAGGGTCGAGCACACGTTGTGGTCCTGCAATCACCAAGAAACGTCCAGTCACCCGAGTTGAAATGCGGATCGTGGTAACTGGGCGTGTATCCGAATTGTGCTTCGATTTCTCCCAGGAGGGTCGAATCGGCATGTACCGGGGTGGCTCGGGCTGGGTCAGGAGGTTCCGATGGCCCAGTGGTCGAATGTTTCGCCGGTGGCTTCTCGGCCATCTGAGACCAAGAATGAAGACGCATCTTTGACGTGGAATCAAACTGTGCCTTAGTGAAAATGTCCCTGCATTCCGTGCAGACAACCGCAAGGTCAAGCCAACTGGGCCTTTCTGCATTCCATGGCCTACCCCAGATTCCAAACTCCGATCCACGACAGATGGGGCAGCGCGCCGCATTGCTTAACCCCTGGTAGTCCCAGCCAGTCTCATTGAAACGCTGCTCCCTGAACCCGGGCGTAAACCCCAGTGTTCTGAAGACCAACGCAGGCAATCGGTCATCGATCTCAGGCTTTTCTGTCATAGCGGCGATTCTGGCGGTCGCTTTCGGAGCGGGGGACGACCACGGTAGGTCAGATAAGCAGGTCGAAGGCGTCGCGGTAGTTGGTGAGCAGGAATCGTGGGTCAGGGTCTCGGACGTACCAAACGCCGCCCTGGCATTCGATGTGGATGAGCCTGTCGTTGCCCCGGAGTGGGAACTCGCTGGGCTCTGGGAGGGCTCCGACAGGGACGACGAACAGGGCTATCTCGCCGCCACAGGCCAGCACGAAGTACTCGTGCGGTTTCCAGCATCGCTCGTTAATCCCGAAGAACCGGGCGCTCTCGGGGTCATAGGTTCGGAGGTGGAAGCGCTTGCCGTTGCGGGCGATGTAGGTCTTTCGGTTCATGTCGGGTTGTTTGGGCCAGGCGCCGGTCACCGCTGCCACGGCTGCCAGTGCCAATGCATCAAGTGGTCCGTCGTTAGTCATGGGAGGTTGATCGGTATCGCCGCCTGAATGGCTTCCCGCAACTCGACTTTGGGTCGCAGCACGTGCGAGTACACGTTGGCCACTGTGGCTTCGCTGTCGCCTAGCAACTCGGCAACATGGGCCGTGGGCTTTCCGTCCTCGAGGAGGGCGGTGGCAAAGGTGTGGCGCAGGCCGTGTGGTGTGGCCTCGATGTTGCACTTTCTGGCGGGGTGGCCGAACGCCTGGGTGAACGTGTCACGTCGAAGGGGCCGGCCCTCGACGGTGATCACGAAGGGGGAGATTCCGATCTCGGCTTGGGTCTTACGCCAGTCCTGGAGGACGTACTCGAGGTCGGCGGCTATGGGGACCATCCGGCGGGAGCACTCGGTCTTGGGTGGGCGGAGCTCGACTCCGCCCCCGCGGATCGAGTGTGAAGAATGGTTCACCGACAGGTATCCCGACTTGAAGTTGATGTCGCTCCACTGGAGGGCGGCGACCTCGCCCGGTCGGAGGCCCGTCTTGACTCCGACGATGATCGCCACCCGGAGCCATCCGCTCGAGGCATCGATCAGGGCGTTGACCTGTTCGGTGGTCAGGGCCCTGCACTTGTACTCGGACTTGCGGGGCCCCTTTGCCAGAGCGACCGGGTTACGAGAAATGAGGCCGTGAGCGGTAGCGGCGGTCAGGACCTTGGACAGCGAGATGCGTGCGTGGCGGACAGTGTTTGGTGAAAGACCGTTCCGTTCTTCTCCGCCCGAGGCCAGAAGGTCGGCCTGCCACTTCTCGATGATCTGGGGGGAGAGGTCGGTGAGCCGGTACCGGCCCAGATAGGGCAGGACGTACTTGTCGAGTTGCCACAGGTAGTCGTCCTTGGTGTTCTGGCGGATGTCTTCAACCGCCAGGGTCTCGGCTGCCCACCGCTCGACGTACTCGGCCAGAGTCGTCGTCGAGTCGACCAACCGCCCCCAGTCGACTTGTTGGCGGAGCTCCTCGACCTTGCGGCGGACCTCACTGATCGTGCGGCCACGAACCTTCTTGCGCTTCTGGTTGCCGTTCGGGTGGTAACCGATGGTGACCCGGGACTCGAACAGGTTGGGCCCCAGTTTGGTGACCTTGATCTCTCGGTGAACCCGACGCATCAACAATCCCCAGCTAGCGAGGAGCGGCCAACCCCAAGGTTAGGGGCCTGAGTGGGGGCCTGAAACGCTGAGATTGTCCGAACGAGGATGAACGCCATTCTCAGAGACTAGCAGGTCAACGGGTGGTTTCTGAACCTACCTGAATGCTGATAATAGTATTACCTTCTATCTGGGGGACCGAAGGTCGGAGGTTCAAATCCTCTCAGCCCGACAACAAGAACCGCAGGTTAGGTGTGGTCCTTGGG
>ENA-OREN01005078-OREN01005078.1-marine-metagenome-genome-assembly--contig:-NODE-5078-length-11097-cov-7.683485_pt1 | contig 11097 bp, 9 predicted proteins | sample MGYA00248624_ERZ508555 | MGnify/ENA primary metagenome ERZ508555 (study PRJEB26222, sample SAMN06267773) | marine metagenome | isolation source: Saanich Inlet, British Columbia, Canada | place...
GAATTGGGGCAGGTTGTCGCCGGTGAAATCCCGGCCCGGGAATCAGAAAATGAAATTACTTTATTTAAATCGGTGGGAAATGCTATCCAGGATCTTGCCATGGTAAATTTGATACTGAAAAAATTGAATGATGATTGAGATAAAAAAACTGAAATATTGGCAAGCGCCAGAAGATTGGTTTGAGATTCAAACCATCGATGCCCATACGGGTGGGGAACCACTTCGAATTATCATTTCCGGGTTTCCGAAACTAAAGGGAGCAACTCTTTTAGAAAAACGCGCTAGTGCTAAAAATGATTTTGATCAAATTAGAAAAGCACTCATGTGGGAACCGCGGGGACACGCGGATATGTACGGAGCACTCATCGTGGATCCTGATACGCCCGGCGCAGATTTTGGAGTCATCTTTATTCATAATGAAGGATATTCCACGGGTTGTGGCCATGCAGTCATTGCATTAACAAAAGTGTTTGTGGAAACTGGATTAATCGAAAAAACTGAACCTGTCACGGAAGTGAAAATGGATGTCCCTTCAGGGTTTATTCGCTCCTTTGCAGAAGTAAGACATGGAGAAATCACAAGCATAGGATTTCACAATGTTCCTTCATTTGTACAGCAAATGAATTCAATTGTGAATGTACCGGGATTGGGAAATATTAGGTATGATTTGGCATTCGGTGGTGCATATTACGCATTTGTTGATGTAGCCCAAGTTGATTTGGATTGTACAGAAGAATACCACGATGAACTCATCGAAAAGGGAGTGTTGATCAAACAGGCAATTATGACATCTGTTAAAATGGATCACCCAATCGAACCAGAAATGAATTTTTTATATGGTACAATCTTTACCGGACCTCCGAAAAATTCAAAAAACCATAGTCGGAATGTTTGTATTTTTGCGGAAGGTGAAGTCGATAGAAGTCCAACAGGAACTGGTGTCAGTGCCCGTGCTGCAATTCACTATGCCCGTGGTGAAATTGGTATTGGTGAATCCATCACCATCGAAAGTATTATTGGCTCTACTTTTTCGGTTAAGGTTGATGAAATAACAACTTTTGGAAAATATGAAGCAGTCATCCCTGAAGTAAGAGGGACGGCATTTCTTACTGGGAAGAACACCTTTTGGATTAATCCCAATGACCCCTTGAAGGATGGTTTTATTTTGAGATGAAACGATTTGGAATCTTCATTATATTTTTGTCATTGTTATTTGGTTCTGATTCGATGCCATTTACCATTCCAACCATTGAATTAAACAGGAGAACAGATCTTCAAACGATTGTGGATCAGGAAGATGGTATTTATTTAGGGCATCCAAGCACGGTTCTTTTAGAAGATGGGAATACGATTCTTATTGTTTATCCAAAAGGACACGGTAAGGGAGAGATCATTTATAAACGCAGTGAAGATGGCGGAAAAACTTGGTCGGATCGCCTTATGGTCCCTCATAATTGGTCTTCAAGCAAAGAGGTACCAACGATCCACCGAGTTATTGATGAGAAGGGTTTAAAACGCATCATCTTGTGGTCTGGGCTCTACCCGGCAAGGCTTGCTGTGTCAGAAGACGATGGAGTAACTTGGTCTGTATTACGCCCAGCAGGAGACTGGGGCGGAATTGTTGTCATGGGTGCGGTGGTAGATTTAAAAACACCGGGACATTATTTGGCCATGTTTCATGATGATGGTCGGTTTTTCACAAAAGATGGAAAGTGGACCGGTATTTTCACGTTGTATCAAACCAATTCCACCGATGGCGGACTTACCTGGTCTCATCCGTTTCCTATATACCAAAATAATGAGATCCATCTTTGTGAACCGGGAATCATTCGGTCACCGGATGGGCATCAACTGGCAGCATTGTTACGGGAAAACAGCAGAACAAAAAATTCCCATGTGATTTTTTCCAATGACGAAGGGTTATCTTGGAGCACCCCAGTGGAACTACCACGGGAACTTACGGGCGATCGCCACACCGGGAAATATCTAAAAGATGGACGACTCTTTTTATCATTTCGGGATACAGCGCCCAACAGTCCAACGCAGGGAGATTGGGTTGCCTGGGTTGGAACTTATGAAGACATTGTGAGTGGCAAACCTGGCGAATTTCGAATCCGCATTAAGGATAATAAACATCAATGGGATTGTGCTTATCCCGGTGTGGAAATATTACCCAATGGTGAAATAGTGACCACCACTTACGGACATTGGGATGAAGGGCTAAGTCCTTATATTATGTCGGTCCGAATAAATATAAATGATTTGAAATAACTGGAGAAAACCATGTCTAAAAAAATAAACAGACGAGATTTTATTAAAACAACTGCAACTGCCAGTGCGGCTGCCACAGTTATGCCCACATCTCTTTTTTCATCTCAAGCAAACAAACGGGTTAAAATGGGATTCATGGGAACAGGCATGCGTGGACAATGGGTTCTGTCTTTGGCATCAAAATACCCGGAAGTGGACATTCCTGCTATTTGCGACATTGATGATGGCATGATTGAAAGTGCATTAAGGATTCTGAAAGATGCCGGGAAACCGGAGCCTCATGTTTATAAAAATGGGCCCGAAGATTTCCTGAATATGGTTCAAAATGAAACTTTAGATGGCGTGTATATTGCCACACCTTGGGAGTGGCATCATCCCATGGCCATAGCCGCCATGAAAAATGGAATGCACGTGGGCACGGAAGTTCCTGCAGCGCTCACAGTTGGCGATTGTTGGGATTTGATAAATGTTTCCGAACGGACTGGCAAACTCTGTATGATTATGGAAAATGTCTGTTATCGCCGCGATGTGATGGCAGTCTTAAATATGGTTCAGAAAGGGATGTTTGGTGAACTGCTCCATTGCCAAGGTGGGTACCAGCATGACCTTCGTCATGTAAAATTCAATGATGGAAAAAATCCTTATGGCGGCGGCGTGGAATTTGGCGAAAAAGGATTTTCCGAAGCTAAATGGCGTACTCAACATTCTGTGGATCGAAATGGAGATCTTTATCCCACCCATGGATTAGGTCCCGTTAGTACCATGCTTGATATTAATCGCGGAAACCGAATGGTGTATCTTACATCCACAGCCACCCAAAGTCGCGGTCTTCATAAATATATTGTAGACAAAGGCGGTCCGGATCATTCAAATGCGGATGTGGAATTCAAGTGTGGTGATATTGTAACGACGGTGATTAAATGTGCTAATGGTCAAACCATCATGTTAAGCCATGATACAAATAACCCACGGCCATACAGCTTGAATTTTCGTGTACAAGGGACAAATGGTATTTGGCAGAAAGATGCCCAATCCATCTATATCGAAGGAACAAGTCCTGAACCACACCGCTGGGAAAATGAAGATGAGTATTTGAATAAATATGATCATCCGCTTTGGAAACGATTTTCAGATGCGGAAAATACAATTAGCCATACAGGCCATGGCGGTATGGATTTCTTCATCGTCCGGACGTTTATAGAAACATTAAAAGGTGCGGATCCCGTAATTGATGTTTACGATGCAGTGAGTATGAGTGTTATTTGCCCACTATCCGAAAAATCTATTCGCTTAGGAAGTACAGCTGTAAAGATCCCAGATTTCACTCGCGGAAAATGGAAAGAGAATAAACCAATCTTTGGGTTAACAGCGGAGTATTAAATGCTGTTATCAACATTAGATTGGACCATCATTGGGGCCTATTTTATCCTTTCATTAGCTGTTGGACTTTGGGCGTCTAAGCAAGCTGGCAAGGATACAAAATCATTTTTCCTGGCTGGGCGCAATATGCCTTGGTGGCTTCTGGGAGTCAGTATGGTAGCCACAACTTTTTCTACAGATACACCAAATCTGGTGACGGATCTCGTTCGTCAGAATGGTGTCTCCGGGAATTGGGCATGGTGGGCATTTCTGCTTACAGGAATGCTGACCGTTTTTGTGTATGCCAGACTCTGGCGACGATCAGGAGTCCTGACAGATATTGAATTTTATGAGCTCAGATACAGTGGAAAAGCAGCCGCATTTTTGCGTGGATTCCGCGCTCTATATTTGGGATTGGTTTTTAATGTACTAGTCATGGGTGCTGTTAGTTTGGCCGCAGTAAAGTTCGGAGAAATTGTTTTGGGAATACCGGGATGGTTAACGCTGACCATTGCCGGGTCAATCACACTGGCTTATTCAATGTTAGGCGGGCTTAAAGCTGTAATTATAACAGACTTTGTTCAGTTTACTTTGGCGATGATCGGTTCGGTCTGGGCGATGTTTTATATTTTAGGCCTCCCCGAAATCGGAGGGCTTTCAAATTTAATTTCCCATGTAAATGTATCCGATAAATTGGCGTTATTTCCAGATTTTTCTGATCCGAATAATTGGGTACCAGTCTTATTGGTCCCTCTAGCTGTTCAATGGTGGGCAAGTTATTATCCCGGGGCGGAACCGGGCGGTGGCGGTTACATTGCCCAAAGAATGTTCTCTGCCAAGGATGAGAAAAATGCCGTTGGCGCCACTTTTATTTTCAATGTCGCCCATTATGCCCTGCGTCCCTGGCCCTGGATTTTGATCGCATTAGCATCTCTTATTGTATTCCCCGAATTGTCGGATATTGAAAAAGCATTCCCGAATTTACCGGCGGATAAATTGGGACACGATGTGGCTTATCCAGCTATGCTGACGTTGTTGCCTTCGGGGTTGTTAGGTCTCGTCGCTGCATCTCTCATTGCGGCATTCATGAGTACCATGAGCACTCAATTGAATTTGGGTGCCAGTTATTTAGTGAATGATTTTTATCACCGCTTTATCAAGCCCAATGCATCAGAAAAAGAATTGGTTTTGGCTGGGCGTTTGTTCACAGTTGTTTCAATTATTTTAGGCGGAGGGCTCGGACTCCTGCTTACTAGCGCCGGACAGGCATTTACACTTTTACTGATGATCGGTGCCGGCACAGGACTTATTTACATTCTACGCTGGTTTTGGTGGCGAATCAATGCATACACCGAAATTGTAGCTATGATTAGTTCAATTATTATTGCAGGCTATTTTAATTTTGGTGATTCAGCGCTGGAAGGTTGGCAAAAGATTGTCATTGGCGCATTGCTCACCACCATTGTTTGGATTGCCGCCACTTATTTCACACCACCTGATGATGAAGATACACTCCGAGCCTTTGTGAAAAAGGTGAATCCCGGTGGTCCAGGCTGGGCGAAATATTCAGATGGAGTATCCACGGAACCTTGGCCTGTCCCAAATGGTATTTTATGTATGGTATTAGGTTGCTTAGGCGTGTATGGATTCCTGCTCGGCGTGGGACAATTGATCTATGGTCATATTGAGTCTGGTTCATTATTTATTGTATTGGCTATAGTTTCTTCAATTGGGTTGTTCAAAATATGGAAATAAGTACACCCGGTAGAATTTGTTTATTCGGTGAGCACCAGGATTATCTTGGACTCCCTGTCATTGCCATGGCCATTTCACTCCGCGCCAAAATTATAGGAGAAAAAAGATCGGATAATCAAGTTATCATTCATAAACCTGATTTGGGTGAAACAGAAACTTTTTCCTTGGATGACCTGAGTTACACCAAGCCCCGGGATTATTTCAAAAGCGGTATTATAGTTTGCAAGAATGCGGGGCTCACATTTTCAACCGGATTTGAGTGCGAAGTCACCAGCAAAATCCCTATTCGCGCAGGGACCAGCAGTTCATCGGCAATATCTGTAAGTTGGATCCATTTTTTATCCCAAATTGCTGATGTGCGACCAAATTGGGATCAGCAAAAGATTGGTGAATTAGCTTATAAAACAGAGGTGGAAGAATTCAATGAACCAGGCGGTATGATGGATCAGTATTCTACGGCCATGGGGTTTTTGATTTATATACAGTCCGAGCCGGGCATTACTATTGAATCTATAAATCCAAACCTGGGGACTTTTGTTTTGGGAGATTCCTGTGAGCCCAAAGATACAATGGGGATTTTGAGCCGATGCCGTAATTCACGGCTGGAGATCACCCAAAAATTAAAAATGAAAAACCCAACATCTACAATTCACACGTTGGGTGAAGGTGCTGATATTTCAGACTTGAATGCAAGTGAAATTGAATTGTATAAAGGCACTCTTAAAAATAGGGAGTTGTTAAAAAGGGCACTCTCGGAATTAGAAAAGGAAGAACCGAACCATGAATCAATTGGTCAGTTATTATCAGATCATCACCAAGTTCTGCGTGATGTACTTCAAGTCAGCACACCGAAAATTGAAACCATGATGGATGCTGCATCAAATGCCGGTGCTTTGGGCGGAAAAATTAATGGTTCTGGTGGTGGTGGTTGTATGTTTGTTTATGCGCCCAACAATCCGGAACAGGTTGCAGAAGCTATTGAAAAAGCAGGTGGGAAAACTTATATCATTCAGCACGATGAAGGGACAAGGATCAATTAACCTGTAGGCAGTCCGCCAACATCTGGAACATTGTATCAAATTAAATTCGTCCAAAAAATCGTTTTATGTGAATGGCCTTTCTCCTTATACATTGCGTATGCCTTTCTCATCAATAACGCGCCTGCTTTGGGAGCAGGAGATCGGGAGTTCGAATCTCTCTACCCCGACACTCGAGAAACCACAGTTCTCTGTCAAGAAGCCCCATCAAACGGTGGGGCTTCTTATTTATCATATATTATCAATCAAAGTCAAATAAACCCAAATAAGGGACACGCTTTACATCCGTGGGGTTTTTTGTTATTGGGAGGATGTGAAGATTAGAATATTAATAATTATTATGCTTTCCGCACCAAAAACCAAGTGGAAAGGACAGAATTCTATGGCATCATATTATAAAGTTGAATCCATGATTCTTTGGATACTCCCCGTACTTTATCAAGCGCCTCTTGCTGCGGTACATTTATATCGAGTTCAATGCCAGTACATTTCCAGTTGGTTTTTGTAACAGGATTAACAGCCCTTCCCATTGGTTAGGTTAGAATAGTATAATCTTCATTATATTGGTATGTTATATCAAAATATTGAATTAAAATTATATACTATCGTAAAGCGGTGCTGCCCGCCACCACGGGTCTTATAATCCGGTTCTTTCACTTCTGGTTTAAAATTAATTGGGCTGTCATCGATTCTTTTTAAATAGGGTAAATACTGCCGAAATCGATAGCCAATGCTATATTGGTTTAATTTGTAGACGGTTTGCACTGCTAATTCACCGAGATATAAATGATACTGTAATGGTGCATCCACCGGAACGGAGGTTAAACCAAATTCTATTATAGCGTCACCTTTGATTGTATGGTCGTAATACGCATGGGAATAACCAAGATTGCCAGTGATAAATACATTTGCGTACTGCCAGATTTTTGACAGGCTAAGATGTTGCGTCTTCGCCTTGCCGGCCAGATCTGCTTGAACGCCATGGGCAATTGGCAATATCTCACGACCAAGTACCGGCGTAGAGATATTGGCTGCAGCGGACACTGTCATAAATCCAAAATTAATTTGATGATCCAAAATCCCGTTGGTAAAAGTATAGCCAATGTTAAAGCCACGACGTGTGCCAGTCAGCCAGCCCAGATCCGGGAGATCGAGCGTATTATCGACCGGTAATATATTTTTTACATCCAGATTTAGACTACTGTTGTGGATAACCAATCGAGGAGTAATGTGCCATTTGTTGTTCGTTAAAGTAATATCGGTGGAATTGGATATTATTGTTCCATCAAAATTTATTTTGCGGCTGCCGGTTAATTGAAGGATATTCGAATTATTAGAATATCTGAGTTGTTGGAACAGTGCGTGCCGCGATTGCGAAAATGAAAGGGCTAATAAAGTTGATTTATTTAGCGGGACTGAAGAAAAAAGAATTGGTTGTAGTAATTTAATATTTTCCTTAAATATAATATTTGTTCCAAAACTGGGCTCGAGATAATCGAGAAAATACTGGTTCATTACCTGATTTCTTGAAACCGGAAAAGAATTTATCTGAATCGGGATGTTGTTTTCAATGGATTGAAATTTGACACCTGCTCCCCAGAGTGCTATCCCATCACTGACGGCTATGGACAGCGCCCAATGGCGGGAAGTATAATTATTAATTCCAGTTAATGATGCTGTGGATTTTTGATTATTGAATTCGTTTTTAGCATTGCCCATGTTAACCGTGAAACCATATTGCCAGCTGTTTTTAGGCTTGATGTACGTATAGTTGACCTGGTTAAAAAAGCCTGAACTACTAATTAACTTTCGGTGCTTTTCAAACACGCGGATATAATCGTTGTAATCGCGGTCAAGTGTCAATGAATTTTGTGGTTTCAGCAATTCATTTTTTGTGAAATGATCAAAATCCGTTTTACCGAACTGAAATCGCATAAATTTGTAAATATTCTGTGCCGATATAGGCCTTAGTAATAAAGTTGTAATTAACACAAAGAGGAAGGAAATCAATTCCTTCCTCTTTGCTCGCTTATAAATCAAAAAAGGGGGGAGGTAGGGATTATTTGAGATACATCAATTTATTTGTAAATATCTGGCGGTCATAGCGGACCCGGTAGAAATATATTCCTGAGGGCAGATTACGGGCATTCCAGGGGATGCGTTTCCACCCGGCAGTCATTTTACCATCAACTAGGGTTGCCACTTTTTCACCCAGCAGATTGAAAATAGTCACATTGACATTGCCTGCCAAAGGAATGTCGAAGTTGATCATGGTTACCGGATTGAAGGGATTTGGATAAGCGTCGTGTATCTCGAAGGATCTGGGCAAAGTCGGGTTAGTACCAGAATCGACAACAAGGTAGTATCGATCGGGGAACATACCACCCATCGTACTGTCAATGCCAAAGACTAAATCTTTCCACATGATCAGGAAGCTGTTGGGTGGATTGTCAAACCAGGCGGACAGATTTACCCTTTCGCTATCGATAATTGTAACCGAATCATCAATGGCGAAATCTTGCCAGATTTTGAAAGTATGCTCTTCCATTTCCTCCATATCTATGATAAACTGGAGACCGTCCATATCAAAATCATCTTCGTAAGGTTGCATAGCATTGGCCAGATCCACCATCTGAGTAAAAAAAATATGCAGGCTGCCGAAACCCTCTTTCAGGGCATCACCTGCTGCAATGAATTCATCCACACCATAGGGGGTTAAAGAAAGAAAATCAGGGTTGGATTGTTCCAGTAATAAAACCAGATCGGAGTCGCTTTCTGTGTTGCTGAAGTCGAGAATCGTGGGATCAAGTTCAAGAATAAAAATATCACTTAATTCTGTATAAAGATCTGACGTTCCCTGAACAATCATGTCCATTCCATCACGTAGGAGATTCATGTTCACCTGGGTTATAGCGACCGTTGGAACTGATACATTCAATATTTCGAATTCACTGTCAGGGCCAATTATATAAGGACCATAGGCATCTTCAATGGTTTTGATCAAGATCACAAAATGGGTTGGTTCATCAGCATTCGTGTAAAAATCCAAATGATAATCGACACTATCGAGATCATCCATGAAATTGACACTTTCCCAGTCATACAGATAAGTCAGGCTGTCTACCCGTCCCTCGTCCAGCAGGTGAAAAATATCATCAAATATGGGTATGTGATCATTAATTAAATTGAATGACTGGACCATAGCAATTCCCAAATGAGCATCAGGGTCAGTGGGCTCCGGGACTAATTGTGCCTGCCACAGCAGTTCCAGTCCGGAAAGGCGGGTTTCAATGACATCAATGTCATCCCAGTCATTCATGACCATATCGTCCAAGATCAAATCCAGTGACTGGAGATCAAGTCCATAGGGAAAGATGCCACCGAAGGTGTAACCGGGACGATCGGGCGAGCGGTAAAAATCCTTATACAGGTTGATTAACCCATCGCCAGGCATATTCTGGATGATTACCAATGGTGTAATGGAGTAGCCTTCGTAATCACTATTATACTCATATTCTTTTCCATAAAGCAGAGAATCAAGTTCGTCGATCGCCATCTGGATTGAATCAATTGGCGATGGATCGATTTCGAAGGGCGCAAATGGTTGACTGGTAATCAAAACCCTGATCGTATCCAATAACTCGGTCAAGTCATATAGACCGTCTTGGAAATGGACAATGCCCGGCATCACATCTCCGCCGGTGATGGACATGACCGAGTCCATCCAACTGTCAAACTGGTCAAATTCAGTACTCATCGAATCGCCAATTGCTGAGATATCCTCCAGATGGTCAAAGAAAGTACGGGAGAAAATAAAAGTCGTATCGGCGAATTCACTCCCTATAACCTGGAGCGAAAAGTCAAAATCAGCTGAATTAGTGAATATAGAGTTCAGATGGTCGCTGAAATACTGATTGGCAAAATTGTCGCCCACGTCGCCGAAGAATTCTTCAACTGTCGTACCAAAATTATCGAAATTACTGCCAAGGCTATCGACTGTCTGATTCATGAAATCACGAAAAACCGCATAATCACCGGAATCAAAGAAATCCGTTAAATCGGTCAGGAAAGCATTCATTTGCATGGTCTCCAGAATTGGAATGATATCATTTCCAATCCGGCGGCCCATTGTATCCAGATTTGCTTCGATTGATTTCATAATTGGATCAAGTTCGGTAATCATCGTATCACCATCAATATGGCTCCAGGCAAATGCCGTAATTGCCAGACCCATGTGGGCCTGCATGGTGATGTTATCATCAATACCGGTGGCAACCTGGGTCAGCCAGCCGGCTTCTTTTCCGACTAAATAGGCAATGTAGGTCGGAGTAATTTCATCTTGCAAAATTAGATTCGGTGTTTGGGCGTTTAGACTAAATACAAGAACTGGTATAAGAAATACTGAATATTTGTTTTTTAAACTCATCTTTAAATCTCTTGTTTAATGTGATTCGATTACTTCCTGTAAATCATAATCCTTCCTATCATATGCATTAAGAATTGTCACTTTTGACCCTGAAATAATAATATAATATTAGTGAAAATTACTACTTTATTTGATTTAATATTGGTCAAGTCCAAAAAGTTCTGTAAAATGAATCAAAAGGTCACAGTTTTTCCGCCTGTGATTTTTATTTTTACAGCAGGCTGATTTACGATTTTGGTTTCTTTTCTT
>ENA-OREN01005081-OREN01005081.1-marine-metagenome-genome-assembly--contig:-NODE-5081-length-11094-cov-3.578470_pt1 | contig 11094 bp, 4 predicted proteins | sample MGYA00248624_ERZ508555 | MGnify/ENA primary metagenome ERZ508555 (study PRJEB26222, sample SAMN06267773) | marine metagenome | isolation source: Saanich Inlet, British Columbia, Canada | place...
CAGGGATTAATTGTAAGTGTGCTGACACACTCCGTTGATGTCAAGCACACGCTTGAACAACTGGATCGGGAATCTCAACGAAAGTCGACCCCACCAATAGTGGAACAAGGGGGGTAGGGTTAATGGTATATAGTGCACTCCCAATCTTATTATAATTCTGAGGCTTGATATTTGTGGGTTTTTTGTTATTGGGATAATAGGTAGATTATAATTAATGAAAATAGATGAATTAAAAGTTAATGACATAATTCGTGGAATTCTTCCCGGGCAAGACGTAACAGTTGTTTCAGTCCAAATAATTGGAAGTAATGTTGCTGATATTTCATACCGTGATCAATCAGGCAATACTGCCAGTCAGTTACTCTATGAATCTCAAGAAAATGATTTAGAATTAGTTAGTGACTACAGACCATTTAGCTTTGATGGCGATGGCTCAGATTTTAGACTTGCTGCAGAAGCCTATAGGATTAGTCTTGCACATCTATTTGACCCATTATTAGCTGTATCTACTTCATTAATCATACCACTTCCACATCAAATTTCTGCAGTATATGAACATATGTTGCCTAGACAGCCACTTAGATATCTTTTGGCAGATGACCCTGGAGCGGGTAAAACGATTATGGCCGGTCTTTTAATGAAAGAACTTATGTACCGCGGGGATTTACAAAGATGTATGATTGTTGCCCCAGGAAATTTATCTGAGCAGTGGCAGGATGAACTTTATGAAAAATTTGGAATGCACTTTGATCTTGTAGATCGCCACACTGTTGAGAGAAGCCCGTCGGGTAACCCATTTCTTGATATGGATAAAATTATATGCAGGTTAGACCATTTAAGTAGAAACGAACAGATTCAAGATAAGATAAACCCCACTGACTGGGACTTAATTGTGGTAGATGAAGCTCATAAAATGTCGGCAAGTTATTTTGGCAATAAGCTAGAAATGACCAAGCGATTTAAACTTGGGAAATTTCTTAGCACTAAAACCAGGAATTTTCTATTAATGACAGCAACACCACATAAAGGAAAAAATGAGGACTTTCAGGCATTTCTCTCACTGATTGATGGGGATCGTTTTGCAGGAAAATATAGGGAAAATGTGCATTTAGTAGATACTTCTGATATTATGAGACGACTCATAAAAGAGGATTTGTTAAAATTTGATGGAAGAAAGCTTTTTCCAGAACGAAAAGCATATTCTCTAAAATATGATTTATCTGACGGTGAAGCTACTTTGTATACCCTAGTGACAACTTATGTTAGGGAAGAAATGAATCGTGCTGAACGTTTTGTTGATACCGATGGTAGAAGACGAAATCAAGTTGGTTTTGCGCTTACAGTACTTCAAAGAAGGCTCGCATCTTCTCCTGAAGCCATTTTCCAATCTTTGAAAAGAAGAAAACAGCGTCTTGAAGAGAGACTGACAGAAGAAGAATTGTTAAAAAGAGGTCATGAAATATCTATGGTATCGCAGAAGAGTTTAACTGCTTTTGATGATGATTTTATGAGTGATATTGACGACCTGCCAGATGATGAGCTGTTAGAACAGGAAGAGCAACTTGTCTCAGGTGTATCGGCTGCACAAACAATTAAAGAGCTAAAAATAGAGATACAAACACTGGATGGTCTTGTTAAAGAAGCGGAAGAAATTAGAAATAGTGGCATAGATAAAAAATGGGATGAACTACTTAAGCTGTTGGAGAGTGATATTCTCTTTGAGAATGGAAAATTAAGAAAGCTTATTATATTTACTGAGCACAAGGATACACTTAAATATTTGACAAATAGGCTTCGCTCCTTTTTTGGTACTGATGAATCTGTAGTGAATATTTATGGTGGTATGCATCGTGATGAAAGAAAGAAGAATCAGGATACGTTTAAAAATGATAAAAACGTATTGATTCTTGTTGCGACTGATGCTGCCAGTGAAGGTATTAACCTTCAGTTTACAAATATGATGATTAATTATGATCTGCCCTGGAATCCAAATCGGATTGAACAAAGATTTGGTCGTATCCATCGAATTGGTCAGGAACTTGTATGCCATTTGTGGAATCTAGTCGCCCATGAAACCAGAGAAGGCGCTGTCTTTGATCGCTTGTTTGAAAAATTAGAAGAGGCCAGAGAAGCCCTCGGGGGAAAAGTATTTGATGTATTAGGGTCCGCTTTTACTTCTATTCCTTTAAGAGATATTCTAAAAGATGCTATCAGATACACGGATGATCCCCAAAGAAAAATAGAATTTGAAACAGTAGTAGACCATGCGATGGATGTTGAGCATTTAACAAATTTGCTTGAGGTAAATGCATTAACCAATGAAGTGTTTGATCAGACCAAGGTCATTGCCATTAAAGAAGAAATGGAGAAGGTTGAAGCACGAAAGTTGCAGCCCCACTTTATTGAATCTTTCTTTATTGCAGCATTTAAAAAATTGGGTGGCAGTCTTCACCTACGTGAGAAGCGCCGCTATGAGATTATGAGAGTACCAGTCAGTATCATACGTAGGGATAGGCAGATTGGACATCATACTCCAGTACAACCGAAGTATCACAGAATTTGTTTTGATAGAAATTTTATTAAATCCGAAGGAGAGCCTGATGCCGAATTTGTAACACCGGGGCATCCATTAATGAATTCTATTCTTGATTTGATAAAAGAAAGCCATCTATCACTTTTAAAGCAAGGTGCTATTCTAATAAATGAAGATGACTACGGTGATGAAGTAAAAGTTTTATTCTTTGTTGAGCATGCAATTAAAGATGGAGTGGTTCTTCCGAACGGATCAAACAGAACGATTTCAAAACAGATAATGTTTTCAGAAATTGATAAGAATTTTAATGTAGAGAAGGTTGGGTATGCGCCTTATTTGGACTACAGACCTGCATCAGAGAATGAGATAGAGAAAGTCAGTGGATTAATTGATGAAGATTGGATAAAGAGAGATTTAGAAAGCCGAATTATAGGTTATGCTGCAGAAAAAATAGTTCCTGAGCATTTAGGTAGCGTGAAAGGAAGAAAGCTAAAATATATTAATAAGGCAAAAGAACAGGTACGGCATAGATTGACTAAAGAAATTCATTATTGGGATCATAGAGGTAACGAGTTAAAAGAAAAGGAACAAGCTGGAAAGAATGTTAGAATGAATTCAGGGCAAGCATTCAAAAGAGCAGAAGATTTATCAGCCAGACTTGAAAAACGTATGGGTGAGCTAGAGTTAGAAGCACATATTACACCATCTGTCCCATTTGTTATTGGTGGAGCTATTGTAATACCAAAAGGATTGGTGTTGGATTTAGAACAAACAGGCCCAGTTGTTGCCGATTCTCAAGCTAGAAAAATAATTGAAGATGCAGCTATGCAAAAAGTAATAGATACCGAGCGATCCTTAGGAAGAACCCCAGAAGATGTTTCAGCTCAACGTGGATTGGGTTATGATATAATGTCAGCATTTCCTGATGGAGGCAGATATTTGTTCCTGGAAGTAAAGGGAAAAGGAATGGATCAGGATATTGTTACGGTTACAAGAAATGAGATTATGGCATCTTTAAATAAGCCCGAAGATTTCAGACTTGCAATTGTAAAAGTCGATGATGGGAATGCACAAGAACCTGTCTATGTAAAAGAGCCATTTGATAGTGAACCTGGCTTTGCGCAAATAAGTGCAAACTTTAATCTTAAAAAATTAATAAATATGGGCAATAACCCAGAATAAGGATTGAACTATGCCGTATAAAAAGAAATTAATTGAAGTTGCATTACCACTGAAGGCAATAAACGATGCTTGTGTAAAAGAAAAATCCATAAAACATGGACATCCATCAACTATACATCCTTATTGGGCAAGAAGACCATTAGCAGCTGTACGAGCAATTATCTTTGCAAGTATTGTTGATTCGCCATTTGAAAATTCTGAATTAAGTCAACAACAAAAAGAAAAAGAGATGGATTATTTGTTTAGCTTAATTAAAGAAATGGTTAATTGGGAAACTTTTGATAACCCATTGTTACTTGAAAAAATAATTTCTGTGTATAAGAAAAAGGACAAAATAATCCCTCCATTATTAGATCCTTTTTGTGGTGGTGGGACAATACCATTAGAAGCACAAAAACTGGGCTTAGATGCCATTGGTACTGATTTAAATCCAATAGCTGTATTAATTACTAAGTCTTTAATCGAATTGCCAAAAGAATGTTTAAATCATGAACCTGTTAATCCAAATAAAACAAATTTTCATAGCGGCTTAACTGGCTTGATAGAAGATATTGATTATTATTCTAAAAGAGTGAATGATAATGTATTCAATAAGGTAAAAGATTTTTATCCAAAATCTATCAATAACGAAGTAGTTATTGCCTGGTTATGGACAAGAACCGTTAGTTGCCCAAACCCGACATGCAAAATTGATGCGCCATTAGCAAGGTCATTTGAAATTAAAAAAGAAAAGGATGGGAAATGGATTATAATACCTAGGGTGGTTGGCAGCTCTATTGAGTTTGATGTAAAAAAAGTTAAAGACAATCATCCAAGTGATGGGACTGTGAATAGAAATGGTGCAAAATGCATCTCGTGTAATTCTCCTATTCCATTTCATTATATTAGAAATGAAGGCAAGTGTAAAAACATCAAGTATAAAATGATGGCATATATAACAGAAAGTGGGAAAAGTCGCGGATATTACGCAGCAGATGATTTTCAAATAAAGGCTAGTGATGTGAAATTGGATTTTACTTTTCCAGAAACCAAATTACCTGATAAGGCTTTAGGATTTCGTGTTCAAGCGTATGGATATAATAGACATCATGAGTTATTTACTAAAAGACAGTTATTTACAATTAGTCTTTTTGCGTCAGAAATAAAAAATATAAAAAATATAATTATTAGAGATGGTGGCAATGAATCTTACGCAAATTCTATTATTACATATATAACTCTAGCTTATAGTAGTAGGATTAATTATTGGTCAACCTTTACTCCTTGGGGTGGTTCTTATATGGTAAATACCTTTAGTCGACAAGCATTACCAATGGTTTGGGATTTTGCTGAAGCTAATCCGTTTTCTAATTCATCAGGTAATTTTTTAGGAGGAGTTAAATTTTTGATAAGAGTTTTATCAAGACTCAATCCAAATGGTGATGGTAAATCAAGTCAAGTTGACGTATCTAGGTCTATTTTAGAATTAGATAATCCAATAATTATAACAGATCCACCTTATTATGATAATATAGGCTACGCAGATTTATCCGATTATTTTTTTATTTGGATTCGTACAGTGTTAGGCGATGTATATCCCGATTTTTTAAACACCATTTTAACACCTAAAAGCAATGAAATAATTGCAACCCCTTTTCGATTTAATGGCAGTAGAGAAAAGGCAAATGAACATTTTTTGAATGGATTATCAAATGCAGCAAAACTGATAAGTAAAAAGGCAAATGATGAATATCCTGTTGTTTATTTTTATTCATATAAGCAGACAGAATCCTCTGGTACTAAGGGAGAATCGTCTACTGGCTGGGAAATATTTTTAGAAGGCTTAATAAAAGCTGGTCATCAAATAACGGCAACATGGCCAGTAAGGACTGAACAGGTAGGTGGAATGAAGCATAAAGTAAATGCACTAGCAACTTCTGTTGTTATTGCATTACGTAAAAAGAATAAAAATGCACAAATTGCAACAAGAAAAGAATTTGTAGATACTTTAAGAAGTAACTTGGAAAATGCCATTCTAACAATGGTGGAATCTGATATAACACCTGTTGATTTACAGCAATCAGCGATCGGACCAGGAATGGCAGTATTTACGAAATATGCAAAAGTATTAGAAGCAGATGGGTCTGCTATGACAGTACGCACAGCCTTACAACTTATTAATGCAGAATTAGATCACATACAAGAAAACTCAGATATTGACATGGACTCAGATACTCGTTTCTGCATTCAATGGTTTGATACCTATGGATTTGATGATAAGCCTTATGGTGAAGCTGAAACATTAGCAAAGGCTAAAGATATTTCTGTCCAAGGGCTTGTAGACTCTGGTGTATTTATAGCTGATAGTGGAAAGGCTAAACTTAAACATTGGACTGAGATGCCTGCTGATTGGGATCCAAGAACAGATAAAAGACTGACTCTATGGGAATGCACACATTACATAATAAAAGAGCTTATTAATGGTGATGGACAATTAGGTGCTGCAAAGCTTGCAAAACTTATGGGACCCCAGAAAGCAGATGAAGCTAAAGAATTAGCTTACCTGCTATATCATATTTGTGATAAGCGAGGATGGGCAAAACACGCAGGGGATTATAATACATTAGTTTCTAATTGGGCAGATATTAAATCTGAAATACCAAACGTCAGTGAGGGGCAAGAAACTTTATTTTAAATAAGGAATTACATTATGGCACTCAATAATAGCGAAAGAATTGGCCGATCATTAGAGGCGCTTAGAGTAGGGCTATCTCCCTATTTCATAAGAGAAGTACGTACAAAGTTTAAAGACGAAGAATGGATGGCAGAATCCTGGCATGCATTAGAAAATAAACCACAATATAAAGAAGCTCAAATCCTTTTAGAGGCTGATGTAGATGAATTTGCTAAAAAGGTAGAGGTTAATGCCTTATTACAATTAGTCCGTAGGTACGATCGTGATGTTTTCTTTGAAAAACTAGGTCATGTGGGTAAAACATATTTAAGTGAAATCCAATCAGCTAGAAATAAGTGGGCACATCAAGAGACATTTTCCGTAATAGATGCACATCGGGTTGTTGATACAATTACCAGATTTCTTGAAATGATTTCATCTGAACAAGCAAAAGTGACCGAAGAGCATGCTAGAATTTTGCTTAGGACACGATATGATGAAGAAGCAAAACAATCACAACGCAGGGCAAAGACTCAACAAACTACTTTATTTACTGTTCCAGAAGGATTAAAGCCCTGGCGTGAAGTAATTCTGCCCCATACAGATGTTTCAGAAGGATCATATCAACAGGCTGAGTTTGCTGCAGATTTATCAAAAGTAGTAGACGGATCTGCAGATGAAGAATACAAGAACCCAAAAGAATTTTTCAAAAGGACTTATGTAACAAAGGGAATGCTTGAATTATTGGTTGCAGCCACCAAACGAATGAATAGCAAAGGCGGCGATCCTGTGATTCAGCTTAAGACAGCCTTTGGTGGTGGTAAAACCCACTCTATGCTTGCTCTTTATCATATGTTCAGTGGCGATATTTCTTTAGCTGACATACCTAATGGAAATGATATTAAATCTGCTTCAGGCATTGATTCTATTGGCAAAGTGAATCGTGCAGTTATCGTTGGTACAGCCATGAGTCCTGCGAGAACACATAAAAGAGAAGGTGCATCAATTAATACTCTTTGGGGTGAAATAGCTTACCAGCTTGGTGGAAAAGACGGGTATAATATGGTTGCAGATGAAGACAAAAACAGTACTGCTGCTACTAGTGATATATTAACACCACTTCTTGAAAAATATGCTCCTTGTATTATCGTTATTGATGAATTGGTTGCTTATGCTAGAAATGTATATGGCCATGATCAATTACCAGCAGGTTCATTTGATTCAATTATGACGTTTATACAAGCTTTAACAGAGTCAATAAAAGTAGTACCAAATGCCCAGTTAGTAATATCAATCCCAGAATCAGAAATGGAAATCGGTGGAAGTGCAGGACAAAAAGTTTTAAATAGTTTAGAACATACAGTCGGAAGGATTGAAAGTGTATGGGCACCAGTGGGAGCTGGAGAAGGTTTTGAAATTGTCCGCAGAAGGCTATTTAGCAGTGATATTGATTTTGCAGCTCGAGATGCAGTCGTTAATATGTTTATGAAAATGTATCAGGAAGATACTGGTCAGTTTCCAAATCAAGTTCAGACATCTGAATACAAAGATAAGATGACATCCTGTTATCCGATACATCCAGAACTATTTGACAGACTCTATGAAGACTGGTCTACCTTAGAACGTTTCCAAAAGACACGTGGAGTTTTAAGGTTAATGGCTGCTGTAATTCATGAGTTATGGATTCAAGGAGATAATAATCTTCTAATTATGCCAGGCACAATTCCACTTATATCACCAAATGTTAGAAATGAAATATTAAAGTATTTACCTGAGCAGTGGCCTGCTGTTGTTGATTTGGATATTGATGGTGAAAATTCTAACACAAAAGCCATTGATAAACAATTTACTAACTTGGGGAAATATCAAGCATCAAGGAAAGTGGGCCGCTCAATATTTTTAGGTAGCGCACCATCTGTGCATCAAGCAACAGCCCGAGGAATAGAAGAAGTACATATTCGACTCGCATCTATACAACCAGGAGATAATTTTGCAGCGTTTTCGGATGCTTTGAGAAGAATGTCCAGTCAACTCACATATTTGTATAATGAAGATACAAGATATTGGTATGACACCAGACCTTCCATAAACCGTACTGCCTCTGAACGTGCGGCAGGCTTTGAAAATCATAAGATTATTTCAGAAGTGGAGAATAGAGTTCGTTCCTTAAGCACTCATAGATTATTCAAAGGAGTACACCGTTTACCAGCTACATCTACCGATGTTCCTGACGACCAGAATACAAGAATTGTTGTTATTAGTCCAAAATTTTTACATCGTAGAAATGGTGATGGAAGTAAGGCAATAGAGTTTTTAAGTGATTTACTTGATTCACGTGGTACAGCTCCAAGATATTACAAAAATGCACTGGTTTTTATTGCTCCAGATAAGTTGCAATGGGAATCATTAGAGGAAGGAGTAAGGGATTATTTAGCTTGGGATAGCATTCTGAATGATACCGAAGTGTTGAACCTTGATGCAGGATCAGTTAGACAGGCAACCAAGAAGAAAAATATAGCCGATAAAACTGTCAGTGATAGAATAGATGAGACATTTATTTGGGCTATATATCCTAATCAAGAAAATGGTACCAGTCAAATAGAGATGAAATCAGAAAAGATCAGATCTGGAGATGGTCACTTTATTCAAAGAGCTGTGAATCAGTTGTCCAGAGATACGACAGTCTACACACAATGGTCTCCTGATGGTCTTTTGCATGAATTAGAGAAATGGAATCTTTTTAAGGAAGAGTCCCATATTTCACTTAAACAGCTTTGGGAATATTTTGCATCTTATCCTTATTTGCCAAGACTTGAAAGCGACCAAATCCTAATTCAAGCCATTACTCAAGGACTTAAGAGTAAAGATTACTTTGGTTATGCTGGTAGTGTATCAGATAGTGGTGAATACAGAGGCCTTGTATTTGGAGATCCAATGCCACAAGTTCAATTAAATGATTCTAGTGTGTTAATTAAAAAAGAAAAAGCTGAAGAATTAGAAAAAGAATACTCAAAGCCAGAAGAAGAAACCGAGGAAACTGGAAGAGTCTCAGAAAGGGAAGATGATGAAGAAACCACTGGTGATAAACAAAAAGAAGAAGCAATTAAATCTAAGAAACGCTATTACGCTTCTACGGAATTAGATCCACTACGTTTTACTTCTCAAGCTGGACAAATAGGAGAAAATATTGTAGCACATCTTCAGGCTCATAAAGATGCAAAAGTAAAAATTACAGTTGATATACAAGCAGATTCAGATTCTGGATTTAATGATGATTTGGTCAGAACAGTTTCAGAAAACAGTAATGCTTTAAATATTAATCAACATGGCTTTGAGGATGAGTGAAAAATTTTAGACTATATAATAGAATAATAACCGATATTGAAAAGGGAGCTTTTTATTATGAGATAATAAATGGAGAAAAAGATTCAAATAATGAATTTATTGTTTATAAAACTCCTATAGAAATTGAGGATATTTCTGAAAATAGTAATTGGGAAGAAGAATTGCTTAAAGAGAAAAACCTTGGGCAACTAACCAAATTGCGGAAGAAAATACGTAACGTGGAAATTCAACGTGATAGGGTAAGTAATCGCAATCCCTCTGCTTCGATGGCGTTAAATACAAAAATTAATGATTATAAGAATATTGAGCAATTAATCCTTGAGTGGTTCATTGACCATGAAATTGAATTAAACAAATTTATTCCTGAATTGGATAATGAAATAGATTATGGTATGCCTGAAGATGAATATTTGGCTTTATCAAAAATTGATAAGGTTAGAGTTTTAGTCAACTTGGCGAGGGATGATACTGATCGAGATCCTATTTTTTGGAAAACAACCTTTGAAGAAGATTTCAGGATTGCCGGATTTTACACTGAACTTGGACGTGTAAGTGAAGAACTTACAGCAAAAGGAATAAAGCGCCCCTTTTCGACGAATGGAATGTATTGGTATAAAGCTGGGAGGTGAATTTTATCGTTTCTATATAAATATTCACTAACATTCAACTTACATATAAATTATTTTAATTATAATTACCGACTATAAATAGTATATAAATAAAGTAAGATTAGTTTTACCTGTTCTTACTTCCTGATCATTGATTATAGAATATCGAAAGATTCTTCTTTGATTTGAAAAACTCATGTCAAAAAGGATTCATCATTTATCTATTTAAAGATTTAATGAACGATATCGATTTTTAAAAATCAATAATGATTTTTAATTAAAAAAAAGTTTTGCATTTTCTAAATCTTGTATTGTATCAATTTCACACCAATTGCCATCAACAATAATTGGATTCACTTGAATTTTTTGGTCAATTAACTCCTGTATCATGTCTGTTAGATACGCTCTTTCAAATATAGCTGTATCATGAAATGGACTTGGTTTATTTTTTTCTACTTTATTATACTCCATAACAAACTTTTCAGAACCTTTTTCAGATAACTTCAGTATTCCAATAAATTCTCCATTTTTTTGTTTTTCGGATATTTTTGAAATATTTTTTTTGATTCTAACAATTTTATTATTTTCAATTATTACATTATCAGCTTGAGATTTTGGATGTTCTGTTCTATTTTCATATTTTTGTTCCCAATCCATATCTGTGACAACTCCTATATCGGCATTAGATTTCATAATTTGTTGAAGAAGTTTTTCATCAAACAAAATATCAGAATAAGTGATAATTATATCACCTTTAATCTGATTTTTTGCAG
>ENA-OREN01005082-OREN01005082.1-marine-metagenome-genome-assembly--contig:-NODE-5082-length-11092-cov-9.623423_pt1 | contig 11092 bp, 9 predicted proteins | sample MGYA00248624_ERZ508555 | MGnify/ENA primary metagenome ERZ508555 (study PRJEB26222, sample SAMN06267773) | marine metagenome | isolation source: Saanich Inlet, British Columbia, Canada | place...
TTCAGCCTCTGAGAAAGTAAGAAGTGTTCTTGATTCATCTAAAGCACTTGAGAGAATGAAAGCAAAATAGTTTTTAAATTTTTTAAGTTTGTTGTTGAATTAATTTTGAATACTCACCTGAGGCTTTAATTAGCTCTGAATGAGTTCCTTGTTCAATGATTTCTCCATCTTTTAAAACAATAATGCGATCAGCATTTTGAATTGTACTTAATCGGTGAGCAATAATAATTGTAGTTCTATCTTTTTGCATTTTATCGATAGCTGACTGAACCAGTTTTTCTGTGGCAGAGTCAAGTGCAGAAGTTGCTTCATCAAGAATTAATATTGGGCTATCTTTTGCAATAGCTCTTGCTATTGAAAGTCTTTGACGTTGACCGCCTGATAGAGTTACACCATCTTCGCCAATATTAGAGTCAAACTTGTTATCTAATTTTTCAATAAACTCTATTGAATTAGAAACTTTTGCGGCATTAATTATTGAGTCCATTGATATATTGTCTTGCTGTCCAAAGCCAATATTGCCACTAATAGTATCATTGAAAAGGCGGACATTCTGATCTACATATGAGAAATTTGATCTGTATGAGTCTAAGCTAAAAGTATTAATGTCTTCGTTATTAATACAAATTTTTCCACTAGTTGGGTTATAGAATCGCGTCATTAAATTCACGAGTGTTGTTTTGCCACTTCCTGTTGAGCCAACAAGCGCAATTGTTTCACCATGCTTTATCGTTAAATTTATGTTACTTAAAGAAGGCTTATCTCTGACGTATGAAAAACTAACATTATCAAAAGAAATGTCTCCATTTGTATAAACAATCTTTTGTTGCCCTGCTTCTAATTCTGACTTCTCATTAATTAGTCCAAAGACACTAGTTGCTGCAATTAGAGCTTGTTGAAGGGGTTTATTGATATTAATAAGAGTTTTGGAAGGTTTTACAAGCATGCCCATTGCAGTAAAAAATGCAAGAAAATCTCCTGCACTCATAACCAAATAAGTTGAAGATAAAAAAACAACAGATGCTAAACAGAGACCAATTAGTACATTAACGATCGAAGTATTTATTCCTCCCGCAACATCAACCTTAAACCGCTGTTGACGAATCGTCTTAATAAGCTGAAAAAATTTACTTTCTTCATTTTTCTGTGCATGATATATTTTTACTAGATCACTTCCAGAAATGTTCTCATCTAAGAGGTGAGTCATATTACCCATGGAGTCTTGAACTTTTTTTGAGCCACTTCGCATTCGAGAAGTAGAAAGTTTGACAGCTAGATAAACCAAAGGGAGAAGTATTAAAAGAGTAAGACTCAAAAGATAGTTTTTGTAAAATAAATAGATAAACAGAATTACAACCGTTAAAAAAGATTTAATTAAATCAAGCCAAATACCTGAAGCAGCAGCAGAAATTTGTTCGACATCAAATGTAAGTTTGGAAAGCGTTCCACCAGTTGTATTATTATCAAAATATGATTTAGGTAACTTTAATAATTTAGAAAACATATCGACTCTAAGATCCATAATGACTTTATTTGAAACCCATGAGCTAACGCTTATTGAGGTTAAGGCAAATAGTGAACTTAAAGTAATGATAGCAAAAAGGGCTATTGAATAAAAAAGAGCAGAGTCATTTGATCGCTGGATGCCAAATAAGTTATCAACTATTTGACCAGTAATTTCAGGTATTGCGGTCTCTAAAGCTGTAGCAAAAACCATCATGATCGATGTGAAGGCTAATTTACCTATATGGTTTTTGAGGTATGGAAAGAGTCTCTTTAAGAATTGTCTATAACCCATCATGATTTGTTTGTTTGGATGTGCCCATATTCTACACAAATTTGTGTATCATAGCTATTTCAAACTTTGTTAGTTTTACATGACAAAATACATCTTTATAACTGGTGGTGTTGTTTCCTCTTTAGGTAAGGGAATAGCCTCTGCTTCGTTAGCTTCAATTCTTGAAACTCGTGGTCTTAATGTCACTCTGCTTAAGCTGGACCCCTACATAAACGTTGACCCCGGAACGATGAGTCCATTCCAGCATGGTGAGGTATTTGTTACCAATGATGGTGCTGAAACTGATTTAGACTTAGGGCACTATGAAAGGTTTGTTCGAACTAAGTTAGGTAAAAAGAATAACTTTACGGCTGGTAGGGTTTATGAAAACGTTATAGAACGAGAAAGAAAAGGGGATTACTTGGGCGCAACCGTACAAATTATTCCCCACATTACAGATGAGATAAAAAAATTAATGAAAGAGGGGGCCGAAGAGGCTGATGTTGCCCTAGTTGAAATTGGGGGAACTGCAGGTGATATAGAGTCTTTGCCGTTTATGGAAGCTATAAGGCAAATGAGTCTGGAGTTAGGCCGTGAAAATGCTTTGTTCATCCATTTAACACTTCTTCCTTACATCAAGGTAGCGGGGGAGTTAAAAACTAAGCCGACTCAGCACTCAGTTAAAGAGCTTAGAGGAATTGGAATTCAGCCAGACATTCTTATCTGTCGATCAGAGTATCAGCTTGAGGATTCAGACCGCAAGAAGATTGCATTGTTTACAAATGTTGCAGAAGATTCAGTATTCATTTCGCTTGACAAAGATACTATTTATAAGGTTCCTGAAGATCTCCATAGTCAAGGTTTAGATGATGTCGTAGTTTCGAAATTAGGACTTAAGTGTGCTAAAGCAGATTTGTCAGAATGGAAGAATGTTGTCTCTAAGCTGGAAAGGCCGAATCATAGTGTTGATATTGCAATGGTAGGTAAATATATGGACCTAACTGAATCCTATAAATCCCTTTCAGAGGCCCTCATCCATGCTGGTGTTCACACTGAAACTAAAGTCAATATCCATTATTTTGATTCTGAAGAGGTCGAAAAAAATGGCGCTGAAAGCCTCAGTAAAATGAGTGCAGTCTTAGTTCCGGGTGGTTTTGGTATAAGAGGAATTGAAGGTAAGATTAAAGCTGTTCAATTTGCACGAGAAAATAATATCCCGTTTTTAGGTATTTGCTTAGGTCTTCAGGTTGCTGTCATTGAGTATGCACGCCATAAAGCCAATATGAAAGGTGCAAATAGCACTGAATTTGATGAAAATACTGCTTATCCAGTCATAGGCCTTATCACTGAGTGGCAAGATGAAAATGGAGATACACAAACCAGAGACAGTGAGTCTGATTTGGGTGGCACAATGAGGCTTGGTGGTCAAGAGTGCGCCCTTGTTCAGGGTAGTCATTCACAAAAGATTTATGGGTCACAAACAGTGACTGAACGACATCGCCATAGATATGAAGTTAATAACAAGCTCATATCTCAAATTGAAGCAGCTGGACTATCTATCTCAGGCAGGTCAAATGATGGCTCATTAGTTGAGATGTTAGAAATTGCTGATCACCCTTGGTTCATTGCTTGTCAATTTCATCCCGAATTTACCTCAACGCCTAGAGATGGTCATCCACTCTTTGAAAGTTTTATTAACGCAGCAAAGGAAGCGCATAATTTAATACTGATCTAAACTTTGCGGTCTTTTATTTAATATTGGGATTTTTTGATGGAAAAAACTGATATTTTAGTTTTGGGTGGGGGTGTTATAGGCCTTTGTATTGCCCTAAGAATGCTTAACTCAGGAAGAGAGGTCACTCTTATTGAGCCTGAAGAACCAGGCTCTGGAGCCTCATATGGGAATGCAGGCACAATCGCAGAGTATGCTGTCCTTCCTGTCGGCTCTCCAGAAGTGATAAAAAGACTTCCTTCGCTTTTATTTAATAAAAATAGTCCAATAGCTATTAAGCGCTCTGAAATTCTCTCGCTTGCCCCTTGGCTCATTAAATTCTTGTATCAATCGATGCCAAAACAGGCTGCAAAAAATGCACAATCGATTTCCGAAATATTGGCTAATGCAAGGCTTCGCTGGGAGCAGCTAGCAAGTCAAATTAATGGCTGTTCCCTACTTAACAGTAATGGAAGCATCTATATTTATAAGTCAAAATCTATCTATGATGCTGGCGTAAGGGATATTGATCATAGGAAAACTTTAGGCTTGAATGCTCAAATGTTGAGCCCTTCAGAACTTCAAAGGCTGGAGCCTAATATTAGTTTAACTGAAGGAGGTGCCGCCTACTTTCCAGACTGTGCCTACATGAGTGATCCTGGAAAAATGATGAAGCTATTGTTAGATGCTTGTATTGAAAAAGGATGCAAAGTCATTAGGCAGTCTGCTAAAAATGTTGACAGATCAAAGACTGGCACCGAAATAACTTTAGATAATAAATCTAAAATATTATCAAAGCATCTAGTTGTGTCAGCTGGCGCTTTTTCTAAGAAGTTTGCACAACAAGTTGGCGATAATATTCCTTTAGATGTTGAGAGGGGGTACCATGTCGAATATGACATGAATGAACCACTTCTCAGTAGGCCATGCTGTTCTGCTGATGGTGGTTTTTATATGTCTCCAATGACTGGGCGTTTAAGGGTGGTTGGCACTGTAGAGTTAGGTGGAGTGAGCCCCCAGATTTCTCGTCATAGAATCAATCATCTCGAGAGCGGTGTATCAAATTTTTTTCCAGGTATAGGAGTGTCGAATAGATCATGGTTAGGGTTTAGGCCATCTATTCCAGATAGTAAGCCTGTCATTTCAGCTTCAAGGAGAGGTAATGATGTCATTTATGCGTTTGGTCATGGACATATAGGCCTCACATTGGCGCCCGTTACAGCAGAGATTGTGGAATCAATAATTATAGGGGGAGAGCCCCCAATTCCAATTCATGAGTTTTCAGTTCAAAGGTTTTAAAGGTTCAGTTTTATTTCTTTTTGACAAACTTCATCAGTCGTTTCTTCTTTTGAATTTGGCGAGCAGATAGAATATTTTTTTTATCTTTAAATGGGTTGTCACCACTTTTATATTGAATTTTAATAGGTGTGTTTGTTAAGTTGAGAGCTGTAATAAAAAAATTCTTTAGAAATCGCTCATAACTATTAGGAACGTTCTGAACATGGTTGCCATGAAAGATTAGAGTGGGTGGAAAAACGTCAGATTGATTCACAAACTTTAGCCTCATTCTCTTTCCAGCAACGGGAGGGGGTTGGTGTGTGTTGTTGGCCTGTTCTAATATTCTATTGAGGAGTGAAGTTGGAAACCTTGCGCCTGCATTCTCATAAGACTTTATAATAGGCGAGAATAATTTACCGACACCTGAGCCATGGAGAGCAGAAATGAAATGAACTGTGGCGTAATTTACGAACGATAGTTTTATGTCTAGCTTTCTTTTAACTTCACTTTTTTGATAATCATCTAATCCATCCCATTTATTGACAGCAATGAGTAAAGCTCTTCCTTTGTCAGCTATTAGCCCTAAGAGTGTTGCATCTTGCTCGGTGACTCCTTCATGGGCATCTAATACCAAAATAACAACATGAGAATCGTTGATGGCATCTTTGGCTTTAATAATACTAAAAATTTCGACCTTTTCACTAACACTTCTTTTGCGTCTTATGCCAGCTGTATCAATGAGCGTGTACTGCTGGCCTTCTCTCTCAAAAGGTATAAATATTGAATCTCGAGTGGTCCCAGGAAGGTCAACCGCCATGACTCTTTCCTCTCCTAAAATTCGATTAATTAGAGTTGATTTCCCGACATTAGGTCTACCAAGAACTGCAACTGCAATACCCTCTAGTTCAGGTTTTTCAAACTCAATAGTCTCTGGCAGCATTGGAATTGTTTTTTCAATGAGGTCATGAATGCCTTGATTATGTTCAGCAGAAATCAGTATAGGGTCACCTAATCCAAGTTCATAAAATTCTGAAGCTGAAGCTTTATTTAAGCCTTCAGCTTTGTTGCAAACCAAGATAATGTTTTTCTTTAGCTTTCTTAACTGGGCTGAAATATCTAGATCTAATGAAGTAACTCCATCCTTGTTGCTGACAATAAAGTATATGACATCTGACTCGTTAAGCGCGTTGATTACTTGACTATGAATCCCCGTATCAATGACTGAATCCTCATTAGTCAGGCCACCAGTATCGACAATAGAACAGTAAATGCCGCTATCTAACTCTATGTTTGCATATTGACGATCTCTGGTCAGGCCTTCAAAATCTGATACGAGAGCTTGCCTTGAATTACTTAGACGATTAAACAGTGTCGACTTGCCTACATTAGGCCTTCCAACCAGTGATATGATAGGATAGCTCACATTCAGTAACCAGAAGTGTTTCTAACTCAGATCATCCAGCTTGATCTGAATTAATTGCGTAAGGCTAGAGTTTTCAGTTATATTTTCAATCGCTAGAGCATAATTCTTTTTAGCTTCTTCTATATTTCCAAGATCGAGATAGACGTCTCCAGCGAGATTATAAAATAGTCCTGAAAATCCCTCTACGTTCTCTATATTAAGAGCAGATAGAGCTTCTTCATGCTGACCGAGTTCTAAGTGGAGCGACGCTGATCTTAAAATTGCTGTCGAAGCAATTACTGAATTTTCTATTGAAGTTAGAGGCTTAAGGGCATCAAGCGCTAAGGCGTAATTACCTGCATCAAACAAATACTTAGCCATCAATAGTGTGCCCTGGTCTGCATAGCTGCTAGAAGGGTGATCCTTAATCAATTTATCATAAGCACCAACATTGGCTGAGTCTGAGGCATAGCTCAAATAAAGCGACCTGGCATTTAAGGCTTGACTATCTTGATAATCAACATAGGCGTTCCAGCCAAAGACACCTAAAAGACCAAGAGCTGCTCCTGCAATGATTTGTTTTCCATTGGCATCCCACCATTTTTTAATCTTATCGACCTGCTCTTCTTCTGAGTCGCTAATTTCTATAAAGTTTTTCATAATATCTCCTGAAGATGGTGAATGATACCCTCAAGTTTAATTGATTGCTGAACTCCTTGCCCTTTTAGTGGCTTTATACTTACAAGGCCTTCAGATAATTCTTCTTCTCCAAGAATCATAGCGAAGTCAGCTTCTGATTTATTTGCTTTTTTCATTTGATTTTTAAGTGTTCCGATGCTCATATTATTAGTTATAGTGATATGAGGGAGAGCTTTAAGAATTTTTTTAGAAAGACTCATAGACTCGATGTTGGCCTTTTCTCCGATTGAAGCAAAATATAAATGAGGCCTCTTGCTAATTATTTGATTAGACTTGTCTTCAATGAGTAGCGCTATTCGCTCCAGTCCCATGGCGAAACCAATTGCTGGCGTTTTATTACCTCCCATTTTTTCAACAAGTCCATCATATCTTCCACCACCACATATAGTCCCTTGAGAGCCAAGGTCATTTGAAATCCACTCAAAAACAGTTTGGTTGTAGTAGTCAAGTCCTCTAACGAGTTTAGGGTTGATCTTGTATGAAATATTAAGACTCTCTAAGTATTTTTTTAAAGCATTAAAGTGATGGCTTGAGTCATCATCAAGATGATCAATCATTTTTGGAGCGCCGGAAATTAAACTCTCTAGGTCTTTATTTTTACTGTCTAAGATTCTAAGTGGGTTGGTTTTTAATCGCCTAAGACTATCCTCATCTAGTTGATCTTTGTGATTATTAAAGTACTCTGATAATGTTGCTCTATATGATGCCCGACTTTCAGCAGAGCCGAGAGAATTGATCTCCAGTTCAGTATCAATTCCTAATATCTTCCAAAGCGTGTGAGTTATTGAAATCAGTTCAGCATCAATTTTAGCATCTGAAACCCCAAAAACCTCAGCACCAACCTGATGGAATTGTCGGTATCTCCCTTTTTGAGGTCGCTCATGCCTGAACATGGGGCCATTGTAAAAAACTTTTTGAATTCCCTCTCTGGGCAGATTATGTTCAATCATCATTCTTACCACCCCAGCTGTACCCTCTGGTCTCAGGGTAAGAGAGTCTCCATTATTATCCTTCCAGGTATACATTTCTTTCTCAACAATATCAGTCACTTCACCAATGGCTCTTGCAAAAGTTTCAGTACTCTCAACATTGGGAGTTCGGCAATATTTATAGCCATATGAAAGAAGCAGATTACTAATGGTAGTATCTAAAAAACTCCAGATATTAGAATCTGCAGGAAGAAGATCATTCATTCCACGAATAGCTTGAATTTTTTTTGACATTTATAATCTTAAAACGTTAATAGAATGTATTTTACCAATTAATTCTTGGCTTGAGTCCTTGCAATCACTAAGTCCTGAAACCTTAACTATTTTTTATTCCACTTGGCACATGTCCTGTAGGGACGTATTGAGATGCAGACTCACAGTGCTGTTGCTGATCATCAAAAAATATATCTGCTGCAAACTGCCTTAAAAAGACTCCTTTTTCAAGGCCACCTAAAAAGAATGACTCGTCAATTCGAATGCCCCACTCTCGCATAGTATGAATAACTCTTCTGTGCGATGGGGCTGATCTTGCGGTAACCAGAGCCGTTCTAATTGGGTTATCTTCTTCTGGGAATGTAGACTGAATTTTTTGTAAAGACACTAAGAATGACTTAAATGGGCCAGCCTTTAGCTCAATTTTTTCAGATAAAATTTCGTTTTCATGGAATGCCTCCAACCCTTTCTCCTGAAAAATTCTCTCAGCCTCGTCGGAAAAGATCACAGCATCACCATCAAAAGCAATCCTTAATTGAGAGGGGTGACTGTTATTAGATTTTGATTCAACGATAGAGGCCGCAGCGTATCCTGATTGAAGTGCTTTCTGAACATCATTATAGTTACTTGATAGAAACAAATCAGCTTCAAAAGCTCCTACAAAGGGGTGTGTACTCTCTCCTCTAGTAAACGCAGCCCTTGAAATATTTAGACCATAATGCTCGATTGAGTTAAATATTCTAAGACCTGTATCTGCACTATTTCTGGATAGAAGGATGACATCGATTGGCGTTTTTTCACTGTTAAGTTTTAATAATTTTTTAACCAGAGTAAAGCCAACTCCCGGCTCTAAAATGATGTGCTCATTTTCTTGCTGGTGCTTAGCATAAGCTGCAATTCCTTTTTCTTTAAATATCTTGTGAGATTGATCCAGATTAAATAATGCCCTTGATGATATTGCAATTACGAGCTTAGTGTTTTCAGATTTTAATTTTTTGTTATCCACTTTGCTCCATTGTACTTATCTAGGCAGTAATCAAGCCATCTTAGCATGAATAGGTTGAGCTCAAGTTGGAAGGATAAATCACTGCAATCATTGATTAAGGGGTGATTGGAGTTTATTCTTGTTTCCTTGCATATTGTTTCAACCTCTAATAGCTTTGCATCAAAATAAATTTTAAAACGAATATCTGGACGGTTTATAACTTTATCCATAGATTTAATCTTGTGAGTCAGTGTATATGTTCCTGTATAAGGAAACTTTTCATGACAGATTAGGTAGAGATCATTTGATGGACTTTTAATTCCAATTGTGTCTCCAGTCACAGAGGCTAGGAGTGGTATAAGTCTTGAGATTTTAATAAAGTTAAGTTCAAAAATCTCTGACAAATTATTATAAGTTACCCTTTGTTGGTTGTATATCAGTTTGGTTTGGATCTGATCGTTCATCATTAACTTAATAATTAGAAAATTGATAAAATGACAAGGCTAAAAATAAAGGTGTTGGAAATTTGGAATTTTCTGCAACCTTAAAAATCACCCTGATCAAAATTTGTCATATTGTTAACATATGAAGCATCCATTTGCTCATCACTCACGCCCTGGAATCGATCCTCAAAGGCTAGATCTTCAAATCTTGAATATTGACCCACAAAAGCTAGCTTAATGTTCCCAGTAGCACCGTTTCTGTGTTTTGCAATTCTTAAGTCTGCCTTTCCTACCTCTTCAGGATTCGTGTACGCATCATCATGATAAACCTCATCCCTGTAGATAAACCCAATGATGTCAGCATCCTGTTCAATAGAGCCTGACTCTCTAAGATCAGCCATCTGAGGGATTCTGCCTTTGCCAGTTTTGGCTCGAGACTCAACACCTCGATTAAGCTGCGATAGCGCTATAACTGGAACATTTATTTCCTTTGCGAGGGCTTTTAGTGAGCGAGAGATTTCTGAAATTTCTTGAACACGGTTTTCTGATTTACCGTGCACTGTCATGAGTTGCAAATAATCCACCATGATAAGACCCAGGTCCGGATATCTTCTTTTTAGTCTTCTGCATTTTGCCCTGATTTCAGTTGGCGTTATTGAAGGCGTTTCATCGATTAGAATTGTATTTTCTTCAAAGGCTCTGACTGCATGATTGAAGCTGTTCCAATCAATCTCAGACATATCTCCATCACGCAATTTACTGGAGTCAATTCTTCCAAATGATGAAATCATTCGGATGACTAATTGCTCAGTTGGCATCTCCAAACTGAATACTGCTACTGGCGTAGAGTTATGAATTGCTACATGCTCGACAATATTCATTGAAAGAGCGGTCTTACCCATGCTGGGCCTTCCGGCGATAATAATGAGATCGCCATTTTGGAGACCTGAAGTTAATTTGTCAAATTCTGAAAACCCAGTTTCGGCTCCTTTGTAACCTTTTAATTCTTGCATTTCATGAACGCGGTTCACTACATCCTTGATAATATCTTTTACATTCGTAATTTCTTGCTTGTTACGACTGACTTGTTCAGCTATTTCAAAGATTTTTCTTTCTGATAAATCCAGAAGATCATTGACTTCAATGTCTTTTGGACTAAAGGCAGTATCAGCCATTTCTTTTCCAATCTTTATGAGCTGCCTGTAGATTGAGAGTTCACGAACATGTTTAGCATAAGCTTCAATATTAGAGACGCTAGGTGTATTTTCAGCTATCTGAGCTAAGTAAGCGAAACCTCCTATTGAATCCTCGTCATGCGTTTTAATGACCTGTTCTTTGACTGTTAGAATATCCGCTGGCTTGTCGTGTTCAAGTAGTATGACAATAGCATCGTAGATGATGCGGTGTGAGGTTTGATAAAAGTCGTCAGAGCTAAGAATGTTAACAACATTATCCCAAGATTCATTATGAAGAAGAAGGCCGCCAAGTACAGACTGCTCGGAGTCTATAGAGTTAGGTGGTATTTTAGGGTTGTCAATATCCATTGTCACATTTTAGAAAAATAAAAAGCCCTCAGAGAGGGCTTTTTATTTTAA
>ENA-OREN01005083-OREN01005083.1-marine-metagenome-genome-assembly--contig:-NODE-5083-length-11092-cov-3.949251_pt1 | contig 11092 bp, 8 predicted proteins | sample MGYA00248624_ERZ508555 | MGnify/ENA primary metagenome ERZ508555 (study PRJEB26222, sample SAMN06267773) | marine metagenome | isolation source: Saanich Inlet, British Columbia, Canada | place...
CCTTGGCGGCGGCAGCGTTATGGATATCGCCAAGGCCATCGCCGCGCTAAACGGCATGGTGGATGGCGAGGCCATCCTCGTTGCGCATTTGACCGAAGGCGCGCAGCTTCCCGACGCCATGACACCGAAGCCAATTGTCGCCGTGCCAACCACATCGGGAACCGGCTCCGAAGTCACCCCGTGGGGCACGATTTGGGGCGACGACGGCATCAAATTTTCAGTCAACGATACCAAGCTTTATCCGTCCCACGCCATTCTCGACGCCCATCTTTGCCTGACCATGCCGCGGGATCTCACCTTGGCAACCGGTCTGGATGCCCTGTCGCATGCGATGGAATCGATTTGGAACCAGCGCCATATGGCCCTCACCGATGCGTTGGCGACGGAGGCCATAACGATCATTCGGGCGTCGTTGGAAAAAGCCATCACCCACCCCGGCGAATTGCAAACCCGTGCCAGCATGCAGACGGCGGCGATCCTATCAGGCTTGGCAATGGGGACCACGCAAACAGCCCTAGCCCATTCTATCAGCTATCCGTTTACGTCCCGCTACGGCCTGCCGCATGGCCTCGCTTGCGCCTTTACGCTACCGGAAATTGCACGCTTCAACGGCGAGACAGAGCCCGACCGCCTAGCGCCCATCGCGGCCGCTTTGGGATGCCCGATCGGCGCCATCCCGGCAGAACTTGAAACCTGGTTTGACGCCCTGGGCGTCGGCGAATTGCTGACCCGATTTGTGTCCCCCGCCGTGGCCGATGAGTTGGGCGACAACCTTATTACCAGAGCGCGCGCGGCAAATAACATCCGCGACGTCGACGGCGCCATGGCCCGGCGCATTGCCCGGGCGGCGCTGGAAAGGTTTTGCGCAAAGACAGCGCCGGAATAACGCTCCATCTAGCGCGGCTCCGGATCGGCGGCATGGCCGGATACCTTTACAACCACAACTCCCCGCGTTTATAAAGCAGGTTATCTACCAATGCCCGCGCTTGAATTTGCCGACCTGGATTATCCATGAGAATATCGATTTTGTTCTTTGCCGTTCTTGCGGTTATCTGGCCGCAAGCAGCCCATGCCTATTTCGACCCAGGTACCGGCAGCATGATCATTCAGGGGCTTATCGCCGGGCTCGCGGGCGGCTGGTTTCTGTTTCGCACCCAGTGGGACCGGCTAAAGAACTTGTTCGCCAAGGACAAAATGCGCGAAGCACCCGAAGACTGAGCGCTTCTGAAGCGGCGCTGATCCCCCGCCAATATTTGTAGCGCCAGGCACATCAGAGGGAAATATCCAAAAATATTGCCGTGCGAAACCTGATTAAACAGTTTCGAGACACGCGGCGATATTTCCGCGCCTCTAATAAAATCCGGCGGATCGTATTCTATTCCGAAGGTCCCTCTTATTGGCCGTATTTTGAGGATATCTCTGATCATTTGATTGATCGTCTGGGTAGAGACGTATGCTACCTCACGTCCAGTGCCGTTGATCCGGCGCTGGCAATCCACAAATCCGGTTTCCATCCATTTTATATCGGCTCGTCCTTCATACGCAGCATCACAATGATAAACTTGCGCGCCGGTGTCGCGGTGATGACGGCGCCGGATCTTGGCAAACTGTATTTTCGAAAATCCGTGCACCCGGTGCATTACATCTATTTGCCGCACAATATTAACAGCACCCACATGGTTTTTCGGGAAAGAGCGTTTAACGGATACGATTCCATACTGTGCGTGGGCCCGCATCAGCTGGCCGAGCACCAGGAAGCGGAAAAAATTTACGGACTGAGCCCGCGCAACCTAATCAAAATTGGCTATCCAAAATTGGACGCATTGCGCAAAAGTAACCGCGAGATCACCCCATCGAGTATTGAGCCCGAATACCGGGTGATGATCGCTCCCAGCTGGGGGGAAAACTCGTTATTTTCCTTCGGATGCGATGTTTTGCTTGAAAATTTACTGGATGCCGGGTTCCGGGTGATCTTAAGACCGCATCGGGATACCGGGGTCGATGATCCGGCGGCGCTAGCGCGCATCCGGTCCAGATTTGGCGGCCGCGAAAACCTTGTTTGGGCCAAAGATTTGGTGTCTGACGATCCGTATTTTGGCGCCCACGCCTTGATCACTGATTGGTCCGGTTCAAGTTTCTCGTTCGCATTCGGAGCGGAGCGCCCGGTGCTGTTCATCGATATGCCAAAGAAGATCAACAACAAGGATTTTTCGAAGTTCAATGCCATACCGCTAGAGGTGTCATTGCGCGCCGAAATGGGTGAAATACTTTCGACCGAGAGAATGGGAGACGCCGCTAAGATATTGAAGCGCCTATGTTCCGATCCTGATTACTGGTCCCGCAAATTGTCTCAATTGCGCCGCACCTGGTGTTATAACGAAGGGCATTCTGCGGAGCAGGCGGCGGCCACGATTTCCGAATTGGCGGGCCGGAACGGGCCCGTTTCCACCGCTCAATAAAGACGCCGCGCCAAATTGCCTGGCCTCTGCTGTTAGCGGTCGAGAATTTCCTCAATGGACGTATTCGGCGTCCATTTTTCATATTCGGATATCAAAGCGCGCACCATGGAGACCGCCTCCACCGGATATTTGCCAATGGCCGTTTCGGCAGCGAGCACCAGTCCGCTGGCGCCCATTTCCAGGGTCGAGACGGCGTCGTTCACTTCGGCACGGTTTGGTGATTTGGTGGTAACCATGGATTCCAAAAGATTGGTTGCCACATAGACCGCTTTGCCCTTGGATCGGGTAAGGGAAATGATGCGCCGCTGCAAAAAAGGAATTTGCTCGATCGGCACGCGCCGCGACAAGTCGCCCCGGTCGATTAATATCTCGTCGGCGGCTTCTAGAATGCCGTTCAGATTGCGCAGACCCGCCGGGCTTTCGATTTTGTGGATGATGGTGGCATCGGTGCCGCAAGCGGCACGCATGACCGCCACATCCTCGGCCCGGTTGGTGAAGGACATGGCGAAATTGCTGATTTCCAAGCGGCGGCCAATCTCGATCGCCGCCATGTCTTTTTCGGTCAGCGGCTCGAACGCGATATCGCGGTTGAGATCGGCAGCCTTGTTCGAGCCGATTATGCCGCCTTCCAGAACTTCGGCGATGAACGCTCCGTCCCCAGCTTCGATGATTTTCAAGCGCACATGGTTGAAATCCACCTGAATCTCATCGCCGACTTGAAATTGTTTTTCGACGCTGGCCGGATTGAAATAGAGGTTGGCCGCATCGCCCACCATCGGGCTCCCATGAATAGTGATCCTGTCACCGGCGTTGAATTCAACCGCTTCGCTTTGCATCGGGCCATTGCGCAATTGCGCACCCTCGGAATCCAGGCTGATCGGGACATCGGTCCAACCGCGAATGCGGCCGATGATATTTTCCAGATCATCCAAGGACGTGTGCGACATGTTGAGACGGAATAGATGGACGCCCAATTCGGTCATCCGGCGGACAACGGTTTCATTCATGGAGCCGGGTCCGAGTGTAACCAGTATCTTCATTCTTGCCTTCATGGTTGGGATGGCGACCGCCGATGTGCGGATTGGCATTGTTGCCACATTCGGGGCCGAAGGCAACACCGCTCTATCGCCAAGGCAGCGAGGCGATTTGCGGCGCGCCAATGGTTTTGAGCCAGAAGCGGAATGGCGGCGAAGTTCGCTAGATCAGCCCCGGCGGATTTGCTAATTATGCATGGCGGGTACCACATCGGTCCCGACAGACATGGATATTACTGAGCAATGGCCGCCCGCCGAACGATATTTCAGAACGCCCTGTCCACTTCGGCGGGCCAATTCATTGCCCTTTTTCTAGGGGTCATTACCCATGCGTTCTGGGCGCGCGCCATCGGCCCCGAGCAATACGGAATATTGGGGTTCGCGGTGTCCATCGTTTCCTATTTTGGACTTGCCGGCACCCTCGGCACCGATATTTGGGGGACGCGCAACGTCGCCCGAAATGCCGGCGACGTGGCTATCACGACCGGTCATGTCATATCGCTACGCCTTACTTTAAGCGCGGCGGTAGCTCTGGCGCTCGGGCTTATGCTGGCCATTTGGCGGCCGGCGCAGCTGGTCATGATCGTTATCGTGATCCAGTTCGCTAGTGTATTCATTGCTGCCTTTACCTTGGATTTCGCCTTCCAAGGGCTGGAGCGTATGAGCGGTATCGCCAAACGCCAGGTGGTCACCGCAGTCTTGGCCCTGGCCGGCATTTCCGCAACAGCCCTGTTCGAACCCGGCGTGATATTGGCGGCGACAATATTTCAAGGCGCCGCTCTGATCGCCGCCATCGTCATGCTGATCGATTTTTTCCGCCTCGGCGGCGTGCCCAAAATCCGTATCGACTGGGCCCGATGGCGGTCTATCCTGGCGACGTCGGCACCGATTGCGGTCACCGGCGTGGTCGCCGCCGTCTATTATTCCATCGATATCGTGATGCTCGGTTTTTTTCGCAGCCAAGCAGAGGTTGGCCTTTATGTGGCGGCGGGCAAGATATTGATGGTCGGCATGACGGCGGCAACAATTTTGGGCGCCGTCTTTTTTCCAGTTCTCTCAAGGCTCATCACAGACCAGGCCGCGCGCCGAAAAGCATCCGCGCATCATGCAGAGGTTATGATATTTTTCGGCGGCCTAATTGCCCTCGGCGGATATTTACTGGCGCCGGAAATTCTGTACATCGTTTTTGGCGCCTCTTACGCGGGCGCCGATCAGGCTTTGCGCATCCTGATGGCCAATCTGGTCTTGGCCCATATCGTCGCCATCTACCAGATGCAGCTTCTGGCCTGGAACATGCAAAAGCAGCAGATGAATATTGTTATCGCCGGAGCGATACTGAATGTGGGCCTGAATATCTGGCTGATCCCAAAGTTTGGCATAGAAGCAGCGGCATCGACGACGCTGATCTCAAGCGCCGCCGTTTTATTGTTGGCGCTCGTTGTTCTCAGACGGCAAAACTTCGAAGTACATGGCGCCCTGGTCATCAAGGGCGCTCTGTTATGCGTTGCCTTGGGTTATGCCGGTGAGGCTATTTTGGCGGCCTCTCCGTTGCCGGAAAACGCGATCTTCAGATTTCTTATTGCCGGGACGGTGATCACGTTCGTGTTCAGCTTGATTGCCCTCGCCACCCGCCTTGTCCGTCCCAAAGCGGCCTTGCGCTATATGCGCGAAAGCCCAGACCCCAAAGCCTGAATGCAAACCCATGGCGAACTTGCTTTCGGCGCCAAACCTCGCCAATGTTATGTTGCGGTTTCGGGAGCGATCTGGCGACCATGTCTCTATTCAAAAATGTTTGCATTGTTACGCCCGTCTATAACGATTGGGAATCGCTTTCGTTATTGCTGGCATCGGTGGATAAGGCCGTCTCCACGCTACCAATCTCCGCGTCGGTTATCGTCATTGACGATGGATCAAACAGCCGAATTGAAGACGATCTCATTGATTTTGGCGCTCTTGGATCCCTTGAATCCATAGAAATCATGGAACTTTCCTACAATATGGGAAATCAACGGGCGCTCGCCATCGGCCTCGCTCAAACAGCCAAGAAAAATGATTTCGATGCGGTCATCGTCATGGATTCTGATGGCGAAGACCGGCCGGAAGATATCCCCAAATTACTGGCCGAGGCCGAAAATGCGCCGGATCATATCATCGTGGCCAGCCGCACGAAGCGGCATGACCCGATGTCATTCCGATTTTTTTATTTGCTCTACCAGATCTTATTCCGGGTTCTAACCGGGAACAGCATCTCATTTGGAAATTTCTCGGTTATACCCATTACGACATTAAAATCCCTGGTCTTCATGCCCAATCTTTGGAATTGCCTGCCGGCGACATTCCTGCGTTCAAATTTTCCCATCGTCCATTATGCACTGCCACGCGGGAGCCGCTACGCCGGGAAATCGAAAATGAGCACTGTCGCCCTGATTGTTCACGGCCTCTCCGTTATATCTGCCTATAGCGACATATTATTTGTCAGGATTTTGATATTTTCGTTTCTTGTGGCCGGGCTTATCATCGCCGCAATAACGGCCATCCTGGGGATAAAAATTTTTTCCGACCTGGCTATTCCAGGTTGGACATCCACCGTCATTCTCGCCCTTTCAATTTTGCTGTTTCAGGTTGTGGTCATTGCGCTTGGCGCGCTGGTGCTGCTGCTTCACGGCAGATCGAGCGTTGCCAGTGGCCCGATGATTGATAGTGAAACCTACATTCGGGAAAAACGGTTGTTGTGGCATAAGCCGTGAAAAGCAAAGACGCATACTATTCGGGCGACGACCTCGAAATATTTCAGCACGCACACAACTGGAAACGCTATATCAAGAAGCAGATAGCACCATATTTCGGGCGGCGGGTTCTGGAGGTTGGCGCCGGGATCGGCGGGACAACGACCGAGCTGTTCGCCGATGGGACCGATCTTTGGGTCTGTCTGGAACCCGATGCGGTCCTCGCAAAACGGCTTGAGGACCGAAAATTGGACGGCAGTCTGCCGGCGGCAGTTGAGATCAGGAACGGCCGTTTGGGTGAGATGGAACTGGACATGGAATTCGATACTGTTCTCTACATCGATGTCTTAGAACATATCGAAGACGACCGCCGCGAAGTATCCCTGGCGGCCAAACAATTGTCCCAGAGCGGGCATTTGATTGTTATGTCACCCGCCCATCAGTGGTTGTTCAGCGCGCTTGATACCGAGGTTGGCCATTTCAGAAGATACAGCCGATTAACATTGGCCGATCTGACGCCCGAGGGATCAATACAAGTTCGCCTTCGCTATTTGGACAGTACCGGGCTGCTGGCCTCCCTCGCCAATCGGCTGGTTCTCAAAGCATCCCTTCCGACGCGCCGCCAAATCTTGATCTGGGACCGGTTCATGGTGCCGTTTTCGCGAATCCTGGATCCGCTGCTTGGGCACCGGGCCGGCAAATCGATCTTGGCGGTTTGGCAAAAATCCGCCTAGGGCATGGACTTATGAATAACGGCGCGCCGCAAGGTTCAATAAACGCCAGGTCTTCGGCTCTTGTCTTTGCAGAGGCTGTTCCGATTGCCGTTCTTGCGCCTGTGGCCGCCGCCCAAGTGGCGGTGCAATTGCTGCAACTGTCTTCTGTCCGCTTCGATATTGGCGCCTATATCGTGGCTGCGGTTTTTAGCATCGGCATTGCCGCGGCCCTATACTGCGTGCGCCGCTTTTGTTGGCGGCCGAATAGCTTCACGTGGGGATCGTGGTTACCGCTGACGATTTTGGCGCTGCTGTTCGCGTTCCTTGCGTTCGTTCTGGTTCGCTTCGATGGCGACGATTCCCACTATCTGCCGAACGCCGTATATTTTCTGGCACACCCCCAAACGCCAATGGGGTTCGAGACTTATTATATTCACACCGACGGCGAACCATTCACCGCGCTCGCCTGGATTAACGCTTATGCAAACGAGTTTTTCCTGGCCGCGATCGCCCATGTTTTTGGTTTCGATTTCCTATCGATGTATTGGAGCGGGAAGACTTTGGCGGCCGCCATTCTGATCCCACTCGCCTGGTATAGTCTTCTGCGCCGGTTCATTCTGTCTCATGGACTGATACTTGGCGCGATCTGCCTCACCCTGGCGACAATTTTTATCATGGGCGAAACTTTCAACACCTATGGAAATTGGTTCATCACGCGCCTGTTCCACGGCAAGGTCATCGTTGTCGCACTTGGATTGCCGCTCATGTGGAGCCACATGATCGCCTTTCTGGATAAGCCTGGACCATGGCATTGGAGCGCCCTCGCAATCGTTGTAACGGCGATGATAGGTTTATCGCCCATGGCCGGGTTCATGCTGCCGGCGAGCGCGGGCGCGTTATTTTTGGCCTATGCAATCGGCCAAGATACAAAACTCTGGTTTGATCCAGCTCGTGTTTTCGGATTGGCGGCGGCCTTTGCCTATTTGCTGGCCGTGACCTTATTCATCCGTTTCAATATCGATCCGTTGATTCTGGAAAATGACGGAATATTAAACCGGCATTATCCGACGACGTATTTCGGGCAATTGTCTTTTGTCACCAATCTGGTTTTTCCGCTTTCCATCGTGCTTGTGGTTGGCGCAACCTATTTGGCTTTGAGGCAATTACAGGCGGGCCGCCAACGGCTGGTACTTTGGTGGTGCCTGATTTATGCGGGATTATTCCTCAACCCGGTCTCCGCGCACATCCTTATGGAATATGTCACGACATCCAATACCTATTGGCGGTTATTTCATGGCTATCCCATTCCCCTCGTTTTCGGGATCGCGGCGGTGTGGCTCATCTCCGATTGGATGAAATCTCTGGGTTGGCGGCGGATACTTCTCCTGTTGGGCGGTGGTATTATACTAGGTGCGCCGCATGTCCTGTTGATCCTTCAGATTGCTTTTGGCTGGGAGAGGACCGCGCCGACGATCGTTCGCAGCATCCATCGCATCTCCGCCGGGGGGTTGCGAATTTCCGATGTGCGCATCGCCGAAGCCACCAAAATTCTGAGCCTCGTGCCGCCCGGGGCGATGTTCGCGGGCGAACCTGCGAGCATGGTGATCCCGATCCTTAGCGGCCGGAACCCACAAATATATGCGCGGGTTCTGGAAACCGAATATTGGTTCGAGACGCGCGGCGAAAAGGCGCGGGGATTGCGCCGGCGCGACGCCTATCGCTTTGTCAGTGGCTGGAAAAATTCGGCGCCCGAACCATTTTTCAAAATCTTGAAAGAAGAGCGTAATCTGAAATCACTGGTCATTCACCGCGACGCTTTCCAGACCGGAAACATTACCAAGCGCATTGAGGCAGAGGGCTTCAAATATGCCGGCGATGCAGGAAGATACAGCGTTTTTGTTTCCACCAACTGATGTAAAGCCAGCCGGGCGCTCCCTGCAAAACTAACGCTAATCATTTGAAGGAAAAATTGGAGCGGGCGAGCGGATTTGAACCGCCGACTTCAACCTTGGCAAGGTTATGATCACCAGCTATTGATGTTCTTGGTGTTACTCTCGTTCCCAGAAACCTACCAATCCAGTAAATACTATGTTTCTGCTGTTATTGCCGTCATATGTATTTTTATCGGTTACAAGTGGGGATGGAGTGGGGTATAAATATTGGGCGATAAATTAGTAATCCCCACTCAATTCCCCACAATCTAGTAGGATTGGCCGATGAACACAATTCCCCGAGGCAGAAAGCGAAAATTTTCAGAATACGAGGAACTACTTCAGAGCCTTCCAAAAGGCATGAGGAAGCGGCCAAAGTACGTAAACGGGATTGGTGTTTTCAGGGGTTCGAAGGCTGAAACAGCGTGGGTAAAATTGTCATTGCCGCATGGTGCCACTTACAAAGGCAAAAACTATGCGGCTGGATCTCCTCTGGAAATGAAACTCGGCAACCTATCTTCTTGGTCATGGCAGCAGCTGGAAGACAAACACCGTGAGCTCCAGGGGAAGGCTGATCGCGGCGAGCCTTTGGAAGATCAAAAACAAATCCTGTTCAAAGATTGGGCCGAGGATTGGCTTTCCCGGTCAAAGAGCCGGGTAAAAGGTTATGGCATCTTGTTGGGCCACATCAAAAATCACTTGGCTCCTACGTTCGGCAACAAATCACTCGGCGATATATCTGTTGCCGACATTAGTCGATGGCAGAGCAAACAATTGGAAACACTCAAACCGGGCACGGTAAAACGCCAGCTAAACACACTCAAAGCATGTCTAAACGATGCCATAAAATCAGAGCACCTGGAGAAAAACCCCTGCAGTGGCGCTGACAAAATTAGGGGTATCAACCGGAGACAAAAGTTTCTCGACATGGAGGAAATGCTGAAGCTTCTGGCAGCTGCCGAAAAATCTGCCCCATGGTTTGCTGATTTGCTTATTTGGTATCTTCACTCTGGGATGCGAAAAAGTGAAGCCTTGGGGGTGAAATGGTCAGATATCAAAACACTTCCAAACGGCTCCGTCATCGTCGAGTTGAACAAGACCAAAAGTGGCGAAGGGCGGCAGGTAGTATGCACCAAGAGCATGAAGGAGATTATTGAGCGCCAGAGCGTCCAGAGGAAAGATGGTGATGATCGACTATTTCCCCACGCCCCTATTACGGTCAGAAGGAAGTGGACAAAGGTTCGTGAAGAGGCTGGCTTGTCTGATGTTGTGATGCATGACCTCAGAAGAACCCACGCAACACACGCCGTCACGGCTGGCGTTGACATGCGAACACTGATGGGACGCATGGGGCATACCGACCTTGATATGTTGCAGAAACACTATGCTATCTTGCAGGGATCGGCGGCCGAAGAAGCAGCCAACTTGATTGAGGCATCCCTTACCAGAAGTGGCTAGATGCCGAATTTACCGGAAAATACCATCGTCATTGTGTTGGTTTTAATCTGATAGCCATGCGTCCATCGATGTCCGCTTACGGGGGCGAAGCAGACATCAAATTTGGGTATCGCCATGTCCGCTTTTAGCCCGAGGCTGTTGAACAACTCCTTGGAAGACGGGCTTCGCGCAACTAACGAACCAACTGGTGCCGGATTACGACTCAATATTGCCCGTTAATGAGTTTTTCTGACTCAAAGTTGCGTCAATTTGACCCAAAAATAGTTCTTCGACATCCTCAGCCCACAAGCATTCGTAATCGGGCTAGACCAATATGTTGGTTAAGCTCCCTTATTCCTCAAATTTGTGAGGTTCACTCAGAGGGAGACGATTATGACCTACTACGCGGCACTGGATGTTGGTTTGCACAAGACGGCGGTTTGCATCGTCGATGAGGATGGCGCTGTTCTGGCGGAACGGATGATTGCCTCTGAGGTCGATGACCTGATTGCCTTTTTACAGGACTTTGGCGAAGAGATTTCGATTGTCGGTCTTGAGGCCGGCACATTGACCCAATGGCTGACCTACGGATTGCGTGATGCCGGTTATCACACGGTCGTAATGGAGGCGCGCCACGTGAAGTCTGCTCTTGGTGCGATGCGCAACAAGACGGATCGCAATGATGCCCGTGGTATCGCGCAGATCCTGCGCACCGGCTGGTACCGGGAAGTCTATGTGAAGAGCCTGGAGAGCCATTACACGCGCACTCTACTGGCCAGCCGCAAGGCGCTA